>Ga0078972_1009691_pt1 | contig 18765 bp, 20 predicted proteins | sample YelNatPaOPGAMG01_FD_67568 | JGI IMG/M metagenome (GOLD analysis project Ga0078972, IMG submission 67568) | Hot spring thermophilic microbial communities from Obsidian Pool, Yellowstone National Park, USA - OP-RAMG-01 (SPADES assembly) (version 2) | ecosystem: Environmental > Aquatic > Thermal... | reverse complement strand
TGGAAAGGTTGCTGAAGTTGGGATTGGAAGTTTACATTGTGAATTATCAAAAACGCGGAAAAGGTTATGACTACGAGGAGCCAATAAGGCTTTCCGCAGATAATTTGAAGGAATATTGTATCCCTAATAGAAGCTGACAGTCTATAACGTTCACTTCTTTTTGTATGGACAAAAGTTTAAGCGCTGGTCTCAGTTTCATTATTCTTGGGTAAGTTTTGACGCAGAAAAGTTCTGGCGTAGGTAGAAAACCGAGACTTTTTGACATGCCAGAATGCAAAAACTGCGTTTACAAGGGTAGCAGATACTGCTGGAACCAATGCCCATACAACATATGGCGACGGTATTAAAGGTTAATTAATTATTTGCATGTCAAAATCGCTATGGCTATGTTTGTCTTTCGGAGAAGCCTACTCAATATTTTAGGGCAGGTAGCCTCGTTGAAATATTAAGGTAAATTATTCATAGTTGTTCCTACATTAATATGTTGGGTTGTGTTTATGGAAGCTGTGGAAGAGGAGATTGATACTCTGCATAGGCAGATCTATCAGCTTGTTGTTAGTGATGTCCCGAAGGCTGTTGCCACCTACCTAGATGTGGTCAGAGAACGGCGTAAGCTGCTGGATGAAGTTTCTAAGTTTATTGAGCCGATTAATGTGAAGAAGTTTACCGCTGAAGAGCTTTCTGGTCGACGCATTACTGGCGCTGATGGAGGAGCTAACGGCAAGGAGTTGGAAGGTTTCTATTTCGGTATTGCTAGCGCCATTGCTTACACGTCGACTGGGTTAGAAGAGGAAGATAAGGCGCCTATCTCGTTTGGGACATCGTTGCTTTGGGATGACGAGTTTGACCCGGGGCGAAGAGCTGCGGCTATTCGTGATAAGTTCATGTATGATGTTGCAAGGAGAGCTGTTGTTGAAAGGAAACCTGACCTTTTGCTTATAGACGGTCCCTTAATACCTAACGCTGGTTATATTCCGCACTCAGATGACTCTGAAGCCTATAGAGAGGATTATGAAAACATGATGGATGCTCTTTTCTCTTTGCTGGATCTGGTTAAGAAAGAGCATAAAAAGCGGGGCATGTTGATGGCGTGCGTGGTTAAAAGGGTTAGATCAACCCGTTATTCAGCGATTCTCAATTTGTCAAAGCCTATGAGGGACTCCGCCATTCTTAATCCCATTTTGAAGACTGGACAAAGAACTCCACTAATAGATGCTGCTGAGGGTAGAATGCTTAAAGAGGTTTTCCCGTCTGAACATAAAAAGGTTAAGCAGTTTTTCCTTAAAAGCTCGAGGATGAGCCCTATTCGTGTAGAGATTCCCGATTGGCTCAGCGGTAAAGTGGATGAGGTAGCATCGTTAATTTATTCCGCTTCGGACCCTTTAACAGGCATTCCATTCCACATTTTGAGGGCTGACGCGTTGACAAGGGTGAATATTCCCACGACTGACTTGACTTATACAAGGTTTATCTCCCACGTTATGGATAAAGTAAAGTCTGGAGAGCTGGCTGAACAAGATTTGGATTTGGCGAATTTGAGAAGATTGGAGATATGGAGGCTTTAAGCGTGAAGGAGCCTGTTGGCTGGGTTATAGATAACTCTGCGCATGACAGCTTCGCCTTCGTTGTAGTTGAGGGCAAACAGGTTGAGTTTGGCAACTACTACATTGTTAAGCATCCTTCGAAGGGTGTTGACGTGTTGACAAGGGCTGTGGCAGTGAATTACAAGAATCCCGAAATGGATCTAACGAGGTATGGTCCTCGCTATGCGAAAAAGGGTTTGAAGCTGCCTTCATCCGATCAAGAGATTCTGGTGGCTGTCGCAGAGCCTTTAGGCTATTTTGACGGAAACAAATTTAGACCATTAGAGGTTCCGCCATCAACATGGACACCAGTTTACGAGGCAGACGAGGCTGACTTAAAGAAGTTTATTGAACCCTATGAGGAAGGGTATTACCTTAAAATTGGAAACTTGAGGAACCTTAAGATTCCCATTTCGCTTGACGTGAATGGGCTTGTGAAAGGACACTGTTTCGTTTGCGGAATGACAAGGTCTGGAAAAAGCACTTTCCTTTTGTCGATTGCAACTATAGGCAAGAGGGAGCTGAACCCGCCCATGCACATGATGATCTTGGACCGTAGAGGAGAATATGTTCCATTAGTTGAGAAAGCTGGAGGCAGAAGGCTTAGTTATACAGAGTTTATGAAGCCCTTTAGGGAAATGGACCCTACAGATGTAGCGACCATGCTTAAGGTTGATGGAAAACTTTTGGAGCTTACAGCTTCTGGCATAGAAGCCATGCAGAGCGATGGGCACGAAAAACCCGCGATTGACAAACTTAAAGATTACGTTCTTAAAGAGATAGACGCAAAGGCTGCGCCGCAGCAAAAGTCAAGATACAAGTCGATTATTGAGGACAACCTGAAAAAATACGCGGCTGAAATAGAGAAGCTTCCGACGAAATCAGAGGATCCCGTTAAAGTTGTCAGAGAAAATGAGATTTCCCTGGTTGATTTTTCCGTGGACACTGATATCTCGCGGCAACAAATTGTCGTCAGAGATATTGTGAAGACTTTGCTAAAAGAAGCTATGAGGCCTAACTCCGACTTTGGCGCTATAGTAGCCATTGAAGAAGTGCAATATTTTGCACCGGAGACTCAAATGGTCAAGTATGGAGAAAACTGGAAAGATAGCCATGACGCGATAGTTGAGGCAATATCGCAGGGCGGAGGATACAATTTGGGCTTTGTAATTATGACGCAGCGACCTGCCTACGTTTCAAAAAGCGTAATCAGCCAATGCAACTCCGTCGTAAGCTTCAGGCTAATGTCTGGAAACGACCAAGACGCAATAGTAAACTACACAGAATACGGGTCCAGATCACTAAAACAGTATTTGGCAGGCTTAGCCGACCACGAAGCCTTCATATGCGGAACAGCTCTTCCATGCAAATTCCCAGTAATAGTCGAGACCAGAGTAGAAGAATACCCAAGAAAATCCACAAAAAATGCAAAACAAATATTCGAACAAATGAAAAACAAAAAGTAAGTAGATAAGGAAGCTGAACAAGAAAGTTTCAGAAACCGCGCTGAGAAGCCGCATCAACTACACAATGACAAGCGAGAAGCTTAACATTCCAGAAAGCGTTGCTGATTTCATCCAAGGGCGGGTCCCAAAAAGCATACCAATTCTACCCAAGATACGCAGAATACATAACAGAATTAAGGCGAAAGGCTGATATAATAATGCCTTAAACTTTTCTTTATTTTTTCAGCCATTCTTTTAGAGCTTCAATTACCGCGTTACTTAGGTGTCCCTTCTTCATCCCAAATTTTTTCATAGCTTTTATGCGCACTTCTCTTTCTAAATCATCAGGTAAAGAGACGCTTATTTTACCCAAGGTTATCCCTACACGGTTATTTATTTTTCCGATATAAGATTTATGATATCGTCCTCAAAACCTACATATAGTCGATAATATATATTATATCCGATATCAGATATAAGAAAGCGGATAAGAGTGTTAAATGTCATGTTAAAAAATGATGAAGAAAAAGAAAAGATGCAGATTCGCAATGTTTTAAAAGTAAAGTCTCCTCATATTAGAAAGGAAAGGATGCCTTCACCATCGGAGGCACGTAACCTGCAACTAAATCTATTCGGAAAACCTTGTATTGAAGTGTTGGATGCTACCCGTAAAGGTGGATTAGGGGAGCCTATGCATTCATGGTTTCCCTTAATAGAGGGATATTCGCCAGGCTTTGTTAAAGCAATCTTAAATAATTTTGCTCCCTCCTGCAAACGTGTCCTCGACCCATTTTCGGGCACAGGCACCACGGCTCTCGAAGCGTTTCAAATGGAAAAAGAAGCATTTTATTGCGAGATTAATCAAGCACTTCAATTCTTAACGCAAGTTAAAATTCAAGCTTTAAAAATTGACGAAGAACACAGAAAGCACATCAGTGAAGCGCTTCATGCTCTTGCCAATAATTATAAAAATCTTCTTTCCACAGCAAAAGTGGATCATGAACTTGAATTATCTTATTCTTCCACTTTTGGCAACAGTCAGTATTTTACTACAGACACATTTACAAAGGTCTTGAAAGCTCGAAGCATCATAGATGAATTATGTTACTTAGATGAAGTTTTAGCAGATTTTTTGACGATTGCAACTCTTGCCAGTCTTGTCCCAGCGTCGCTGACCAAGCGCGCTGGAGATTTGCGTTTTCGAAGACCTAACGAGATTCAAAGTATTCAACCTTTGGAATTTTATGTGCGAAATAAGTTAAATGAAATTGCTATAGACTTGTTAAAATTGCCAACCGTCGAATCAACGAAAACGCCTTTGCTCGTATGTGAAGATGCTCGTAAACTTAAATTAATAAAGAACCTCGAAATAGATGCTGTTGTAACTAGTCCCCCATACGTTAATGGAACAAATTATTTCCGAAACACAAAACTGGAGTTATGGTTCCTACGTTGTTTACATTGCAAAGATGACTTAAAACGACTTAGAGTGAAAGCAGTAACTGTAGGTATTAATGATGTGCAAAAAACAAAAGTAAGCACACCCGTTAATTGTCCTGAACTGAAAGAGGTCATAACAAAGCTTGAAAGTAAGGCTTATGATAAACGTATCCCTATGCTTATAGAAAGCTACTTTTCAGATCTTGATTTAATATTCGATGGTATCTCTTCTCAAATGGTTAGCGGAGGATTGCTTGCTGTAGACATAGGAGACTCCATATTCGCCGGAGTCCACGTTCCAACAGATAAAATATTGCTGCATATTTTTCAAGAAAAAGGATACGTTCAGGAAAATGAAGTGGTCCTGCGGAGAAGAAAATCACACTGTGGGGCTCCTCTTAAACAAGTTCTACTAATCCTCCGGAAGACTTCATCACATACATTTTCCTCCAAAGTAGAAACTAAAAAACCTTGGAGTGAAGGGTGGCATAACTTTAAAGAAACTCTTCCTCATCAACGATACCCCTTTTCTAAAAGAAATTGGGGGCATCCATTACATTCTCTATGCTCTTATGAAGGAAAAATGAAGCCATCACTTGCTCACCATTTAGTCAAAGTGTTTGTCCCTAGAGGTGGGCGACTGCTTGATCCATTCGCGGGCGTCGGAACCATTCCATTCGAGGCAGCACTTCATGGCGTAAAAGCATATGGTTTTGAGATAAGCCCTGCTGCATTTTATATCGCCGCAGCTAAAATTGAAAAACCAAATAGAAAAGAGTGTTTAGAATTAATTCAAACTCTCACAGAATATATACACAAGAATGTATCCGCAATTAGTTCTGAGGAATTAGCCTCGGCACAATCGTTTGGATTTAATCATAAATTGGCTGAGTTTTATCATCCTGAGACTTTTAAAGAGATTTTTTTGGCAAGGAAATACTTTATGGAAAATAAACCATCAAATGCTTCTGAATATCTGGTGATGGCATCATTGCTTCATATTTTGCATGGTAATAGACCTTATGCTTTAAGTCGCCGTTCTCACCCTATTACGCCGTTCGCTCCAAGTGGTCCCTTTGAGTATCGCCCCCTAATACCACACCTTGAAGATAAAGTTAACCGAAGCTTGATGCTCGAATATCCTGTTACTTTTGTTAATGGAAAAATATTCTATCAAGACGCAACTCAATGGTGGCCAAGCGAAGTTGACGATCTCGACGCCATAATAACCTCACCACCATTTTTTGATAGCACTCGATTTTATTTGGCCAACTGGTTAAGACTTTGGTTCTGTGGTTGGAAGCCAGAAGATTTTAAAAAGAAACCTAAACAATTTCTCGATGAAAGACAAAAAATAAGCTTCAGGGTCTATGAGAGTGTCTTTAGGCAGGCGCGGGAAAGATTAAAGGAAAACGGAGTAGTCGTTCTTCACTTGGGCAAAAGCAAGAAATGTGATATGGCGCAGGAACTTGCAAAAGTTGCATCCCCATGGTTTGAAGTTGCAGATATTTTTGAAGAAAGCGTGGCTCATTGCGAATCACATGGAATTCGAGATAAGGGAACAGTTAAGGAACATCAATATCTTATATTACATTAGAATCGCTTGATTGGTTATTGATTACTTACAAGGATATGCTCTTTGGCAGCTGTCTAGTTCTTCTTTTATATTCCTTAACCAAATCTATCTCAGCCCCACTAGTTTTAATTGCTGCCTGAACTGCTTTGTATATTAGGTCTGAGGTTCTTTTTCCACTTCTTACTTTCTGATAATCCGGTTCCATTAGAAATTCGTCAAAGAACCACTCAACTTGTTGCTTTAAAGCATCGAGAGCTTTCATATTTACTTGTTTTGAGCGTAAAATATCCTCGCTTAATCCAGTTATGGTTGCAAGTTCCTTTAGCTTATTTTCTGAGTAGAATTCTACTGGAAATTTATCTCTTTTCTGGCTGTTGCATTCCGAACAGAGACAAGTCGCTGTTTCATTAAGTGGCCACAACATAGCTAATGGCATAGTGTGGTCGATAGCTGCGTCTTTAGGTGAACTTAATTCTCGTCCACAATTAAAACATTTCTTACCGAATTTTTCCCAAATGTATATGTCAAATTCCTTACCCTTTTTCTTAAAGGTGTGGTAAATCCATTCACGTTTTAGTAATTTGTCAACTAAAACCTCAAGCGCCCTGCGTCTAAGAGAATCCTCTCTATGCTGAGTTGAGTCACGCATGGGGTTCAATGGCGCATTGACGTAATATTTTTTGCAAGAACGACACTCTAACTGATAACCATAAATTAATTGAATTTTTGATATTACATCGGTGCTTGGAAGCAAACTTGATTGAGATGTATCTTGAGATATTCTCTTTGCCAGAATGTATTCTGGCAACTTCTTGCACTCGTTTTCAACTACCTGATAAATGGAGAATGCGGGATGTTTGCAAGGGGCCTCCGAAATGCAATGATTGCTAAAAGATATGGTATTCCTTTCATCTTCGATGTCTATCAACAAATATCTAGCACATCTATTGCAACTTTTTAATACAACACATTTGCCGTCTTTGAAGTTTAATTGTTTATATTCTTCTGGAATTACTGCAAATGGTTCGTCCATGTCAAAATAATAAATTTCTGGTAAATATAACTTGGTTTTTTGTTGAAAGCGGTCCCACAAATCTTTATCCGTATAATAATAGACCGTCCCCAATTCAAAACCGAAAAAATCAATTCTGCCAATGTTTGCATTTGAACTTATTTTACATGAACCCCTTAACATCCCTCTTGTCTGCTTCAGTTCTTTCATATCAAAAATGCAGTGCAACCCAAACTTTTCCCATTTACCTTTTGGAAGATGTTTTTTGATGTAAGAAGATTTTTTAACATGATCATCGCCAATGTAATCTAAAGCAGCGCTTAAGTTAACATCCGTTGTAGGAAAAAGGTAACCGCCAAAAGCAACAAACCCAAGGTCCTTTTTGAAGGAAGGAGTCAACTCAATTGGTTTTTTCTCGAATGTTAAGGACAAGGAAGTTGCATTTACTTCAAGTGCTTTGGCCTTCTTAATTTTGCACTCACTCCCAGTAGTCTCTCCGGAGACGGTAAATCCACTTCTTCGCCTTACAGGTCTCCGGACTGGTGTTTTGAATTTTATTCGGCGTTCCTTATGCTGCATATTAATCCAATTCAGCAACTTTTAATTTGTCATTTAAACTTTGCGGAGTCACTGTTCTGTTAGAAAATTTTATGTGCTGTTGCACTAACTCTAGAATGAGGATTTGATATGGTTAAATGCCCTAGATGTGGAAGTGAGGTTTCAAACATTTTAAAAGAATGGGATTATTCAGTCTTTCACGTTAAAAAGTTATATTGCCAAAAATGTGATGACACCTTTAGCGCGTATTATTACAAAGAGAAACTAAGTCATACGATTCCTACACCTAAAAAATCATAATGCGCGCGCGTATCCTTAAAGTTCTTGGCGATTGTGGAAATAGGAGCTTTTCAGAGCTTTCAAGCATTGTTGGCTTCTCGCACAACACTTTGAGGTTGCATCTCGAAAGTCTAGTGGACAGGGGCCTGGTTTTAAAGGAGAAGATGCCCAGGAAGGGCCATGGGAGACCCATGTTCACATACTCCTTATCGCCATCTTTGAAGCGTCAAATAATCCGTATGCTGTCAGAACCATACATGGAATTTGTGTCCCTTCCCTTCAGCAAGCTGAGGCACCTCTGCAGGTTTGAGAAGGGTGGATACTGCAAGAAAATAAGGGCCGTATGCGAAGCCAAAAAATGCCCCGAAATCCCAAAAGAAGAATAAAAACCATTAAAAACCAAATTATTCAACACTTATGCGCGCGATATTGGCGTAGGCTTTATTGTAATTGCCTTATGTGTTTAGCTAGTGCCTTCTCAAATCTAATCATTGCATTAATCATTTTGTCTTGAATCTCTGGCCAATCGTCTATGTCTTTTAATCCTTTATTTATAACAGTTTTTGCTATTCTAGAGGCCCTTTTCTCATCGAGGCGTTGCCACTCGAACTCTTCACCGGAGTCTCTTTCAATTTCCTGTTTTCTCTTGTAAAGTTCATCGTAAATCTTTTTATTCTTGCTTGCGTCTCCCGTGTCTATGTATAATTCAATTCTGGCCTGATCCATTAAAATGACATAGTTATAACTTAGCCCTGTCTTGCCTGCTCCGGAAGTTATCCAACAATCTTTGCTTGGAGATACGTTTGAAAATAGATCTGTTTTTCCCTTGTTTTTTTCTAAAAGTTGCTTCCAAAATTCAAGTCGTTTCACATGTATCTCGGCAAATTCCTTCGTCATTGCTCCAGCCTCTTTTATTTGCTTGCTCGGCTGGGAAACTACTGAGAAATGAGGCGCTGGCGGGGAGTTTTCAATCTGATAAACTTCCAATTTGACTAGATAAAAAGCCACATCGGATGGAGTGTTTTTGTTTAGCCAATCAATTGCTTCTTTGTGTTCTGGCTGGGGATCTTCGCATATCCAGATAGCCTTCTTTGCTTCACAATTCGTCAGATATGTAACTAGTTTTCCTAAATGGTCATGGTCGCTCTTGCCGAACTGATTCTCAACCACTACATAATCGCCGTTAGGTCCCTCCGCGAGAAGATCAGCCTCAAAATATTCTCCTACTCTCGCTTCGCGTTCAACAGCCGATAAATCCATTCCTAAAGCTTCAGCAAGAACATCAATGTTCTCCTTAAGCCAAGGAGTAAAATCTTTCTCCTCGTTTCTCCAAACATGGCGAACTGAAACACGTTTAAGCCTACTCACAGCCATTGCAACTTTCTCCTCATCTAAATTAAACAAACAGGCCGCTTAACATTGGCACTCATTTTAATTCCCTGTCTTTAAGTAAAATGACAATCCCTAAAAACCTTAGCATTTTAACAGCTCTAAACAATTCCTGTTATTGTTTCTTCTCTTCTTCCCCGCTTTTTTCTCAGCCACCCTTTTATGAATTCCTCTATTTCGCTTTTGTTGTATGGGTCTTTCCATGCAGCTTCTAACGCCATGCACTCGTTTGTTGCGCCTATTAGCCCGAAGTAGGCTGTTAGCTCATGGTATAGTTGTTCTCTTTCGTTTTCGTTTAGCCAAATTTGCATTTCTGAGAGTATAGCGTTTAGAACTGTTCTGCTCATTTTTTCACCAGTTCCCTGCGAGGAATACTGGTTTTCTTTTGAATCCTATTTTCTCCCAGAATGGTAGGCTTTCTTCTGTTATTGTTGCGGATACTGTTGGTGCTCCCCCTAACCCTTTATGCTGTTTTTCTCCTTCTTCTCATGTCTTCCCAGTATTCCTCTATTTCTTTTAGGCGTTGTTCGAGCTCCTTTACTGTTTGCTTGTCCCATACGTGTTCTTTACTTTCTGTGTATGCCTCAAATACTCTTTCTATGGCGTCGTCGATTGCTTGGCTTATGCACTCCTTCGCGTTGGATGGTGCGTTGAAGGTGTCTGCTGCCATGTAGTCTATTATGGCGTCCATTTTTTCAATCTTTTCTTTTGGAACTTCAAAGTATTCGTATTCATCGTTTAGCCAGTCAAGCTGGAAGCGTATGGCTTCCCTTATGAATTCTTCTTTTGTCGTGTAGCCTCTCTGCTTGTTTTGGCTTATGAAGTTTTCAACTTCAGCCAACAGTTCGGGTGGGAGAATGACGGAGTTTGAGAGGAGGCTTTCTATGGCGTCCGTGTAGGTTTGCAGGGTTTTTGTTTGGGCTGTTAGGTCTCCAAGTAGCGTGGTGAGCTTTTCATGGGCGCTGTCTGAAATCCTAAGGGTTTTCATGTTCCCTAATCCCTTCTGTTATGGTATAAATGATATTTGTATGATAAACCTTTTAAATTTTTTGTATAACCTATTTATTGTATACAATTTATGCGAGATGCATGACGTATGCGAAGGGTTAAGATGGATGTAACAATAGACCCAGAAATCCTGAACGAAATCGACGCGCTCCGCGGAAGGGAGAAACGCAGCACCTTCGTCGAGCACCTTCTTAGGATCGGGCTTGAAGCCTGCAGAGCTGAGAACACAGTCCCACAAGTGATTAGCCGACCAGAGGAAAAGGTGAAGGAGGCTTAAAATGAACAGCAAAAGCGATTTGAAGCTTCTCGTGAAATCTGCAGAGGATTTAGCCTACGCCCTAAGGGACACGCTTGACGTTTTGACTGACCATGAACGCAGAATTAAGCTGATTGAAGAGAAGCTTGGCTTTTTGGCTGATTTGGAGTCGCGAGCTGTTGAGAAGGCTGTTGTGGGAGGGCGTGGTGAATGAAGCTTCAGCTCTTAGCAAAAATTACTGATGCCGAGTTGCTGCGTAAGAGTATGCATGAGCTTGGAACAGTTTTTTATCAGGCTGACGGTGAAGGAAACATTACAAAAGTTGTTTATTTCAGCGGTTCTCGGGTTGTAGAGTTTGTTGGCAACGTTGATGAGGGCTTAGCTAAATGCGTCAAGGCGTTAGGACATAAGGTTGACAATATTGAAGTGGACGAGTTTCAGGGTTTTGTCCGCATAGTCCAGCAAGGTTGAAAACGCCCTATGCGGTTGAGGGTGACTAAGGACGTTGATTCGCACAGGGTTAATCCAAACTATCCCACACTGCGCATCGAGTTTGAAATTCCAAAAGACGACAATTTTCGCATCCGCAGCATGTTGGAGGCTGATTGGTGTCCGAGAGATGAGGAAATAATTGAGGTTGTGGAGAAAATGTTGGACATAAGCCCTTCTTTTGGGCCTATGCTTGCCAAGCGTTTAGAGGCTAAAAGTAAGCTGTTGTGGAGACTTCTAAGCGAATACGCCTTTGCACTGCATCAGGTGAAGCCGCACCTTGAGGGAATAATGGGCAAGAGGCGCGGTTCTTGAGCCGTTGCATGTTGTGTTATCCCTTTACACATAATGAGGCGGATTTTCTGGTTGTCTTCGGAAGGGACGAACGGCAACTGCATGTTTGCAAGTGGTGTTTACAGGACTTGTGTTTGCTTGGTTTTAATGCTAACCAAATAATCTGTTTGCCTAAGCAGTTGCATGTGAAAGTTTGTCTCTGGTTTTTGGGTCCTGTTAGAAGCTTGTTGGAGGCTAAGGCTTGAGCGATTTTGACACGGCTGAGGTTCGCCAAAGTGTTATGGAAGCTTTGGCTAAATTGGATGAGTTGAAGCATTCCATTGATGTTTTGCAGGCTCAGATTCGCAATGATTTTGAGCGGAAAATGGAGCTATTCCGTTTCAGCCAAGTGCGCCGAGAATTTTTGGAGCCATTTTTTGAAGAACCCTACGTGATTATTCCTAAAAGGGCGAATGAGTGGCATGTTATTGCGCCGAAATGGCTTGACTTTCAAATTGGCTGGCTTGAGCGTTCAACAAAAAGCTACAACATCTTTGTTGTAAACCGTTATGTTAAATGGTTTAGCGAAATTCCCGCAAGCCTCGAAGACAAATTTAAATTCGCTAAGCCTTTGCCCTTCAAAGTTTACGATGGCATGTTGCTGACTGGGAAGGAACTGCAAGAGGAAGCCCTACGCCGATACAAGCATTTTATTACGAGACGTGAGGGCGAGGATAGGCTACGCATAAAGAAGGGCTACGAGTTTAAACTTGTCGCCCAAATGATTGAGGACGGCACTTTACCCTTCATGCCCATACCTGTTAAAGAGGAAGATTTGCGCCCTTGGGACGGCATTAAACTTAGAAACTATCAGCAATTCGCATGGAAAGAATTTCTTAATAAGGGGGCTATTGGAGTTTTCTGGGCTTTCGGCAGCGGTAAAAGCCTTTTTGGAATTTATGCCCTTGCAAGGGTTAAAGGTAAAAAACTCGTTGTAGTGCCAACTTTGACACTTAAGGAGCAGTGGCTTGAACGCATAAACAAATACATTCCACAATACCGCAATGAAATAGAGGTAATCACATACCACGCATATGACAAGGTTAAAACCAACGAATATAGCCTAATCATTTTCGATGAATGCCAACATCTTCCTGCTAACACCTTTGTCCGCTTAGCCACGTTAAAGGCAAAATATCGAATGGGCTTTAGCGGCTCGCCTTACCGTGAGGATGGACGGGAAAACTACATTATCGCTTTAACAGGCTTTCCAGTGGGCATGAGCTGGGAAGAACTGATTAAGCTTCAGGTTGTGCGTGAACCAACTTTTCGAGTCTACATTTTAAACGATAACCGAGAGAAAATGCGCAAACTTAGCGAGCTACTGCAAATACCCGTTAAGACATTGATTTTCTGCGATTGGCTGGACTTGGGCGAGAAAATAGCCAAAACCTTCAACATACCCTTCGTTTACGGAGAAACAAGGGATAGGCTTGATGTTATCCGTGAAAGCCAAGCTTGTGTTGTCAGTCGGGTAGGCGATGAGGGCATAAGCCTTCCAGGAATAGAACGTGTCATAGAAGTGGCTTTTTTGTATGGTTCGAGAATGCAGGAGAGCCAAAGATTTGGAAGGCTGATGCACTCAGCCAAGAAAGAGCCTGAACACATAATTCTCATGACTGAGGAGGAGTTTGAAAATTATCAGAAGAGGCTTTACGCCATAACAGAGCGAGGCTTCAGAATCGAGTTTGTAAGGTGATTTTTTGGCTGTTAACTATGCCCTATTATCTACTACTCCTACTGCCCTTGGGCGTGTTAGAGGCTTCACTATAACGCTTCTTTACATGCTGTATGATGGTGGCGGACGCTGTTGCGACTTGGCCGAGAGGTGTGGAAAAAGCCAGAATTACGTTTGGAAATATTTAAAGAACATGGAAAGGTATGGTTTAGCCCTGAAAAATGGCGATTTCTGGTTTTTAACCGATTCTGGGGTTGAATTTGTTAAGTATTTGAATATCGTATATAATAATATAATAGATTATCGAAAGAAAGTAGAAAGAAAATCGAAAGAAAATAGAAAGGAAGTAGAAAGTAAACAGCCAAAAAGCTCTAAACAGATTCCAATAAGCTTGTGGCTTCAAAATTCAGGCTTAGACAATGTAGAAAAGGAAGTAGTAGAAGTATTGCTAAAGCATTACAACGAAACAAGCTCAAAATTCATTTTGGTCAAAGATCAGTTTGAACTTGCCGAAAAGCTAAAGGCTAATCCAAGCGAAGTTCTCGAAGCCTTAAAAAACCTTAGGCAAGACAACATAATCTACCTATACCGCTCAGACATACAAGGCTACTGGAAAATAGGGCTTAAAATAGGTTTCTTTAAAATTCTCGAAAATAGCGCAGGCGAGAATTAAAACAAAAGGGTTTGAACATTTTAGCATGCGTGCGATTAGTATGTTTGAGCTTCAAATAATAAGATGAAAGCTGATGATAAGCGAGTTGTTGATGACATATGTTTTCGACCGTTTAGACAAGCAGATTTTAAAAAGACTTCCTTATACCTTGCTTATCTCACTAATTGCATACTTAATGTTTGATCTAGAATTTATGCTTCTCTTGTCGGCAACATTTTCTTTCATAATATTTGCAATTTCAACTGCCATCTTCAACTTAATCATAAATAGCGCCCTTGAAAATATGCTGGTAAACGTAGACGTCAAAAAAGTGATTGGAAAATTGGCAGAGATATTTGAGGGCAAAACATCCTTACTGGACGACATCAAAACTCAGGAAAACCTAAAACTGATAACCTTGGGATCCTTAAGCGGGCTTTCATTAACTATACTTCTATCAACCGCTTTCCTCATGATCTTTCACTATTTTGAAGCTGGGAAAGAACTTGCTATCTCGATGATAATCATTCTTCTCGTATACATTTTCCAAGACTTAGCGGAAACAGAACTGTTTAAAGAATATCAAATGGAAGAAACCGAAACACCCTTCATATATGACATAGCAGAAACATACATTGTGCATAACTCACTCAAAGAAATTCCAACAAAGACATTAAAAATCGTAGCACTAAAAATCTTAAGCAAAATACTTGGACCACTATGCCATTTAAACACTCCAAAAATTCATTCAGATGCACTATTAGTTTACGATAACCCCGCAATAGAGTCATTAATGAAAGAATTGACCCAAAAGAATAATGAACTATATCTAAAACACGAAGCAGGACAATCCATAGACAACTTTTTTGTAGAAGGAACCCCTGAAAGCCTAACATGTCTTAGGGAAAAATCGCCGAAAGAAGTTTTTCCCTATCTTTTCGATCCGAACTATTCTTATCAAGAGAAAAGTCAAAAGAGATGGACTGCACTAAGCATTTTTGAACAAGATAAAGTCAAGGGATATATTTTCATTCATATGTTTAAAGGCGTATATGTAAAAAGTAGACTCAGGAAAAATCCAAGAAGACCAATAGAACAAGAACACAAACGAAAAGCAACCCTGTTATTCATCCTTCTTGGCGAACGAAAATACATAAAATACATAAAAACCAGAATTGAAAATTCTATCAACTAAATATCCTCAAAACCTCATGGATACGGAATTGGACATTTAATTTTTAAATACTAAATTGAGGAAATCGTATTTATGAGTGAGGAGCATTGGAAAAAGTCAAACTACAACACTATGTTCCGCGTTTTTATCTGAAAAATTTCGCTTTTGAAAAAGCCAATCATTACTGGTTATTCTGTTTCGACAAACTGGAGAGCAGAAGTTTTAGAGTAAATGTTAAGAATGTTGCTTGCGAAAAATTTTTCTATGAAAATAAAAAGGATGAGCAAAAACTTGAAAAGGGTCTTTCCGAGCTTGAGAAGAGTTTCAGTAAAGTTTATTATAAACTGACTAATTCGAGGTCTTTGCTTAGCCTTAATTGGGAAGAAAAGCGCATTCTCGCTTCTTTTATTAGTGCCCAAGAAGTAAGGACAAGAGAGTTTAGAGAAATGTTGAAAAGCATCGGCAAAGAACTGAAAGGCGTGCTTATTGCGAAAAAGCTTTCTAAATCCCTAGAAAACCAGCTGGATTTTCTTGATTCCGAAGAAAAAGCTAGAGAAAATCAATCAAAACTTATTGCTGAAATTTTGTCAGGGAAAGATGTTCTCACTGAAATTTTTCTTGAAATGAAATGGGTATTGTTTGAAAACAACACTACTATTCCTCTATGGACATCTGACCACCCAATCACCAGATATAATCCAATAGACCAGAGTCCTCTGGGAAATCTCGGACTGAAATCAAAAGGTATACAAGTATTTTTTCCTTTGAATCCTAGCTTGGGCATTTTGTTTTGTGATCCTATCGAGTATTTTTCAGACTCTGACAAAATTGTTTGCATTAAAGATAATATACATTTCTGTAATAGCTTCCAGGTAATGTGGTCCACACGTCACGTTTTTTCCATAAAAAATGATTTTTATCTCGCCAAAAAATGGCTTGAAGAAAATCCAGAATTCGCTAACCAAAATAGAAAACGAATACAGGTCTGTTAGTTGTTTATTTCATAGTCAGGCCTTATGATTAAATTTTGGTGCACACACGAAACTGCGTGCGCGCGCGCACATTTAGGACACTTTTTAACTTCACTTTCACTCAAAATGAAAACCTTCAAAGTTTAACTATAAACCTTCTCCGTTATTAGGCTTAGTTTTTCTGCGTATTGTAGGAATGCTATGCGTAGGGTTTCGCTTTCAGTATGCCTCGTTTTTGGTCTATTTATCAGGTAACTCCATTTGTGGGGGCTTTGGAAACGCGTCAACGGTTACCGGTTGCCCCATTAGCGTGTGCTGGATATGTTATATGATTGAGTTATTAGTTCTAACGCGTATGGTATTTGCTGTTCTTCTGTTATGGTGAATTCTCTTTCTTGAAGTTTTCTTGGGAAGAACCATCCTTTCATGGGTTTTGTCCAGCTTCTTTCGTCTTTGAACGTGCTTCGCTCAGCTTTAATCCTCACCGTTACTGCTTTTTTAGATAGCATCAATACTGCGAAAAGAGAGTTTAAGCTTGTTTCTTGCCCTTTGTAAAAGTAATACCATCTATACCTTGGCATATGCTGGGCATCTGGGAACTTTTCCTCCACTGCTTTGATCAGCTCCTTGACAAGGTTTCTTGTTTCTTCATTAACCCATTCAAGCCTTTTCTCCCAACTTTCATAATGCTCAGGCCTTTCGATTATTGGAGGCTTTTTCACCAGAGGCTCAAACAAGTGTGCATGAACAGATAATCCAACTCCATCCCGATCGAAAGTCTTGAACTCGATGAGTCTCGTTTCGAATGGCAAATCTTCAATGGATTCTTTCAACTCATCAGTTACTTTGTCAATAATAATGCATACCTTGGGCTTTGATGATAAAAGGTCCGTTAAAAACTTGAACAGTTCAGTTTTCACCTTTGATTCGGCGAAAATTTTCTTATATGGATCGCTTAAAATTTCGTTATAAATTGCCTCAGCAATCTTTAGCCTCGTGTCGCTGTTCTTTAAAGCTTTGTTAAACTTGCTCATTTGGGCTATGATGTGATCATGTATTGGATGCCCAGACAACTCGAACTCAACAACATAAGCACAAGACTCATCAAATACAACAGCTATGCCATCAGGCTTGGAGCCAATACCCGCTTTAGAGCGCAACTCAGGTTTAATGTCAAAATAAAGCATATCAGCGGCAAAAATCTCTGAAAGATGCTCTTTAGCAAGTTTTTCAAACTCCTTCTCATCTTTGGGAATATACAAGTTGTATTTAATACCATCAGCTATAAGCAAAGATCATCACTTATGGTGTTCTTTAAAAATTAGTTATACAAGACTGCAATTAAAATTTGTGCAAAATTTAAGGTTAGCTGTGAACCTTTTCCGTCACCAAACTCAATTTTTCTGCGTATTGAAGGAAGGCTATACGTAGAGTTTCGCTTTCGCTTTGCCCCAGTTTTTGGCATATTCTGTCAAGTAGCTCTTTGTGTTGTGGGCTTAAAACAACCCTTACAATGTGTTTTCTTGCCACCTTTTGGCCATCCCATTGTATAATTCAATTTATTTTTTGAAGCATATATTTGTTTAGGGCAGAGCATGTGGAAGGCGGTTAAGCACTCTGCCAATCCATAAAGACTTTCACTCCATGCTTGACGGCATGACGGAACGATACTGCACTGGCGACTCTGAGGAGACAAGCAGAACCGAGTCGGCTGAGGGCTACCCGAACAAGACTTGCCGTAAGGCTTTACAGGTTTTTTATGCAACATGCAAAGAAAAAGGGTTGGATTACACTAAGCCCATGCCTGTCCATGAACATGTCACGGCTATTTTTCCCTTCAACGTTCTGGAGCGGATTGTTGACAAGCCCCTGCGCATTCGCGGCATAGCCATGACCGCCGGCATGAGTAGAAACTTCAACATTTACACGCCCGAGGAACTGCAAGCCTTCGCCCAGAAGCTTGTTTCCGCGCCTGTTTACATTGAGCATGTGGCTGTTCCAAACGCTGTCGGAAAAGTCACCAAAGCTTGGTGGGACCCGCAAACCCAATCATTGTGGTATGAAGCCGAAATCTACGATGATGAAACAGCCGAGAAAATCCGCAAGGGCTTAATCCAACATGTGAGCGTTGGGGCAGACTACGAGACTATTGACGTTTTGGATGGCAAGGTTCCTCACGGATTACACAACGCTGAGCTTAGCCTCGTGGCTGTTCCAGGCATACCTGAAACAAACATCCAAGTTTTGGAGAGCCTCCAGCAGGGCAAAGCCAAAGCCCTTGAGAGCCTGCCCTTAAAGGCTGCAGCCCTCATTGACGACTTCCGCCTGGATGGGCGCGAATACATAACGCCAGGCGAATACATTTTGGGCTTCCACAGGGACCCATACGCCTTCATGCCCGAGCATTTTAGCACGGTTTGGCTTGACAGAGAAAACGGCGTATTAGCCCTCATAGGCAGACTACGCCAAGAGCCCGAGAAAAGGCGAATCCAAGCCATACTTTTCCAGCGTGAAAAGTGGGATGAACCCAAAATACGGGACTGGTTTTTGCTGCATCCACACTACCTAATCGAATCCGCCTCAGCTCCAACAGGCATCCGAGAATCTGCTGGGCCGTTGAATGAGCATGGTGGAAAAATGCAGGAACAGAAAAATGCGGGTTCAAATCCCGCTAAAACTGAAAGCGAGAAGCCTCCGCAAAACCCCAGCGGAATAAACCGCTTAATGGAGCGTGTTTGGACACGCAAATACATCAACGACCTGCCAGACAGCGCCTTCGCCATAATTCTGCCGGGCGGGAAGAAGGATGAAGAGGGAAAAACGACGCCAAGGGATCTGCGCAAGTTTCCGCATCACCGGGCGGATGGAAGCATAGACCTTCCACATCTCCGAACAGCCCTAAGCCGTTTTAGGCTGGGAGAA
>Ga0078972_1004053_pt1 | contig 18765 bp, 18 predicted proteins | sample YelNatPaOPGAMG01_FD_67568 | JGI IMG/M metagenome (GOLD analysis project Ga0078972, IMG submission 67568) | Hot spring thermophilic microbial communities from Obsidian Pool, Yellowstone National Park, USA - OP-RAMG-01 (SPADES assembly) (version 2) | ecosystem: Environmental > Aquatic > Thermal... | reverse complement strand
CTGATTTTTTCTGCGTTTATCTTGTATTTTATTTTTTACACACTCAAAATTTTTTTGATTTTTATCTTACTATCACAAAACTATCGCTTCGTGTAACAAAGACATAAAAATTACATTAAGAATCACTTTATTTTACGAAAGTCAATTATTTTATTTTTCTCTGCTGATTGAAATGCATTCAATAAAGTCTTAACATCATTGTATCCTTCTTCAAATGTATTGACGAACTTCTGACCTTTTCTAACTGCATTGTAGAAATCCTTAAACTCGTTTTCAAAACCACCATCTGTTTCTACAATAATTTTCTTTACCTCCTTATTCTCTCTGTAAATTTCAATTTCATTATTAGTCGTGATTATTGTTCCTTTATCTCCAAAGATTAATAATTCGTTTTTGTAAATACCATTTACAGAAAAGTAAATATTTAATACTCCAATTACTCCGTTTTCAAATTCATAATTGAAAGAAAAAGTATCATCAGTTCCAATTTCTTTTCTTATAGATTTTTTAATAGCATACCCATACTTAACATTTCCAAAAAGTAATCTTAATGCAGCAACATTATGTATCCCACCGTCGTAGACAAAACCACCAGGATATTTATTTTTTTGTCTCCATTTTGTTTGAGCATATTTATTCTTTAATGAAAGATTATTAAAAACATTCCATATAACTGAATAAACATTCCCTATAATCTTTCTTTCTAACAATTTTTTTATTTCTAAATATAATTTGTCGTATCTATAATTTTCTGCAAGAAAGCATACAACATTTTTCCTTTTTGAAACATCTACTAATCTTTTTGCTTCAATTAAATTTGCTGCAAGTGGTTTTTCAAGAAATACATGTTTATCTGCATTAATTGAATCCATAGCAGTTTTATAATTAAGTTCAATTGGAAGAGTTATATCAACTGCTTCAACATTTTTATCTTTTAATAAATCTTTATAATCAAGATAATAAGGAACATTACCTACTAGTTTAGAAAATTCAACTGCCTTTTTTTCAGTATGATTGCATACAGCTGTAATTTCAAAACTGTCAGACAATTTTTTAAGTGCTGGCAGATGAAGTTCTCTTGCAGCAATTCCACAGCCAATTATTCCTAATTTTATTTTCTTCATAAATTAACCCTTAGATATTTGGATATACTTTTACAAAAATAAAAAACTCCCTCTTTTGGAGGGAGTTTATTTTTGGAGGGGGTTCTTTAGTTCGTCAACAGTTTTTCTTTATATGCAAGAGTTTTTGATTGTCCATTATTTCTATTATCGAACTTAAAGTGACTTATTAATTCTTTAAGATTTGATGTCATTCTATTTAGTTCATCTGCAGCAGATGCAATTTGTTGAATTCCAGCAGCACTTTCATTTGTAACTTTGCTGATAGTTTCTACATTTCTATTAATTTGTTCACTTGTAACACTTTGTTCTTCACTTGCAGCTGCTACCTGGTTTACGACATCAAGAACTGCATCTGAAGCAAGAATAATTTCTTTCAAAGAATCTCCAGCTTTTTGAGCGAGAGTTTTACCTGATTTCACTTCACTGCTTCCTTCGCTCATTGATTCAACAACATTTTCCGTTACTTCCTGAATTCTCTTAATCATATCCGAAATTTCTTTAGTAGCTTTTGTTGTTCTTTCAGCCAACTTTCTAACTTCGTCAGCAACAACTGCGAAACCTCTTCCCTGCTCGCCAGCTCTTGCAGCTTCGATTGCAGCATTCAAAGCAAGTAAATTAGTTTGATTAGCAATATCATCAATTACCTGAACTATTTCTCCAATTTGTTCACTGTTCTTGCCTAATACCTGAATTTTTTCAACTGCTTTTTCAACGAACTCTGCAATGCGGTTCATTCCTTCAACTGTTTTTTCAACAACTTCTCCGCCTTCTCGAGCTACCTGTCCTGCTTTCTTTGATGCATCTGAAGCTAAAGTTGCATTCTTAGAAGTACTTAAAATTGTTCTTGTCATTTCTTCTACTTGAGTAACAACTTCGAGAGCCTGTGAGCTTTGTTCCTGTGCACCTGCAGCCATCTGTTCTGTTGAAGAAGATATTTGTTCACTAATAGAAGCTGTCAAATTAATCATCTCAGCTATATTAGATAAAATATTAGTTAATGAATCTCCAAGTGTATTTATGCTGTTAACTATTAATTTGTGGTCTCCTTTGAATTCACCGGTTACTCTTGCATTAAAGTTGCCTTTAGCCATTTCTTCTAAAACTTCAATACCTGCTTTAATAGGCATGAATAAAGCATCAAGAGTTGAATTTACACCAACGATAATTTCCTGATATGCACCATAGAATTTATTAGCATCACCTCGTTTAGTAACTTTCCCTTCGATAATTTCATCTGTTAAGTTTTTCATTTCTAAAATTAAGCTCTTAAGATTGCTGACCACCAATTCAAAACTTTGTGATAATTCATCATCTTCAGATAATACATCAATATCAACATTAAGATTTCCTTTCGATATTTCAATTGCTGCTTTAATTTATTGCTGCAGCACTTATAGTTCCATCGATTACAAGACTTTTATAATCTGCCCACGATTTGTTAACTTCTTTCAAGTCATTCTCAATTGAAGTCCCTTCATATTTTTTAAGTAATTTAGTTAAAGAAGAATCAATAGAATTTTTCTTTTGAGTAAGAGACTTAAGATTTTTTTCCATTTGAGGTTCAAAACTCGGGATGGAAAATTTAAGCAGTGTGTTTTTAATACCCTGAAACTCCCGATAGATTAAATCAACTTCATTTGAAGGAGCTATGTAATCAGAATAAATCTGATTTTTATAATTATTGATTTTAAACATCTGTACTAAATCGTTCAAAATTACTATAGTACAGAGAGCTCCAAGTATGAAGTATGAAACACGAAGCTTAGCTTTGAACTTAAGATTTTTTATTGATAACATGGCTTTCATCTATTTTTGTTATTAATTCAACTTAAATACAAATGACATTGTTAATTTTACCTTTACAGGTTTACCATCTTTTTCACCCGGTTTAAATTTACTTGCTTTTAAAACTCTTTCTACTTCTTCATTACACCCACCACCAATTCCTTTAATAATTTTAACATCATCCACACCGCCATTTTCATTTATATATGCCATTGCTATTACTCTTCCTTCAATTCCAGCAGAACGAGCAACACTTGGATAATTAATTTTTTTCATCAAATTAGCTAAACCTTCTGCGGGCTCGGGCATTACATCTGCTATTGGTAGATAATCTTCATCACCAGGTAATATTATATTTTTACCTGCGATGGTTTTAGATGAAAACATAATTATAAATATTAAACCAAATAACACATAATAAGAGCGCATACTTTATACTCCTAAATATTTTTTACAATTAATAAATTCCATTTTTATTAAAAAAATTAGAATAAGCTTTATCCGAAACTTGAATATGATTTGTAAGCCATTTTGTTAAGAAGTTCATTAATTCAAATGATAAATTAGTTTTCCCCGAATTATATTCTGTCATAAAATCATCTACTTTCTGAACGAACATATCATGTTCTTTTTTGTGTTTAATTTTATCTGGATAATTATATTTTTCAAATAATTCTTCTTCTGATTTAAAATGTGTTTTTGTATATGCAGCCATTTCAAAAAGAATTTTTGAAAGAACTTTACTTGATTCCCCTTTCTTCATTGCATCATGCAATTCATTAATAACGCTTACTAATTTTTTATGTTGATTATCCAAACCCTTTATATTAACACTAAGATTTTCACTCCAGTTAATTAATGCCATAATATATCTCCATAATTTTCATTTATATTATCGTTTAATTAAAAAATTTTTTAAGCAACATTTTGAAAAATTTTATAACTATTCTTCATTATTTATAGCACTTAATTCTAATTTCTCGTTTGATGACAAAATTTTTTCTAAATCAATTAGAATTAATAATCTATCTTCTAGTTTACCCACAGCTTTGATAAATTCTGAATTAACATTTGTTATTAAATCCGGAGGCGGTTCTGTTATTGAAGCTGGAATACGTAATACTTCTGTTACTGCATCAACTATAAATCCTACTGTTTTACCCGAAACTTCAACAACGATAATTCTTTTATCTTTATCAACTTCTTTTCTTGGGAGTCCCAATTTACTTCTAAGGTCAATTACAGGGATTATTCTCCCGCGTAGATTTACAACACCATCAACAAAATCCGGTGCATTTGGCACTTTAGTTACCTGCATCATTCTTATAATTTCCTGGACCATTAAAATATCAACTGCATATTCTTCTTCTGCAATTTTGAATCCTACAAGCTGAAGTATTTCAGCTGCTTCATTTTTAATTTTTGATTTCTCCGACATCGTTTACCTCAAAATAATTTTAATACATTGTATTATCGCAAAAAGCTGATGTATGTTTAATTATAATAAAAAAGGCAGACAAAAATTTTTCATCTCTGCCTGCCTTTTAGGAGTATGTATGTTAAAATAAAGGTGAATACAATTCAGTTGAATCTTCCACAATTTACTTGCCTTTCAGCTCTTTAATTATGGCTTCAGCTACTTTGTTTATCACTTCCTCTGAATCATAAAATTTGTTTGCAATTTTCTGCTTAATTTCTTCCAGCTTTTTTGAAGCCATTTCACTCTTTGCTAAATCTCTGGCTGCAGAGGAGATTTCGATTTTATCCTTGTCTTTTACTTCGCCAGAACTTTTGGAATCTGTGTTCCTTACCTGGTTCGGCGTTTGTGTAAAAGGATTATTATTTGATATACCTTTTATTTGCACAGTTTCACCTTAAATAATTAATAATTTTTCTCTGGCTATTTAAGCTGGATAACTCTTTTTCTAATTTTGAAGCAGCCAGCTTAAATTGCTCTATTATATTATCGTATTTTTTTTCAATTAGTTTAGCCCTATCACACACTTCTGGAACATTTTTTTGAAGATAATCCACCCCGTATCTTTTTATTAATTCATCTTTGATTTTTTGAATAACCATCATGGTTTCAAGAGCAAGCTGAAATTTATCTTCAAAATTATCCGGGGTAATTTCATCAAGTTGAATTGCTAAATTATCCAGAAGATTAATCATTGCGCCGATTTTATTTTTTAAATCGTCCATCTCAGATTATCCTGTTAAACTTGTATAAGATGAAGTACCAAACAATGAAAAATAATTTTGATACGATAATAACTGTGCCAATTGCATCTGCATTTTTTGATATTTTGACCTCAAGATTTCAGCATTTTTGTCAATACTTTTTTGTGCAGCTGTAATGCTGTCGCTTAATGACGATATAGTTGTATCAAAACTTGATTTTGATTTTGCAATGTAGCCTTCAGCACCAAGATATGGATTAATTCTATCGTATAATTTTACTGCAATACCATCAGTATCTAAGGTAAATAAATTTATTAGTTCATCTATATTATTATTAATTACATCTTCAAGTTGATTGGGATCACTTAGAAGCAAGCCGCTATCAACATTAAATGTAATACCAATTTTAGATAAGGTATTTATTTTATTATCTGGAATTCCTGTAACAGAACTGTAAACTATGCTGCTTAATGTACTTAGTAAAGATGAAGCAGTTACATCTCCAACAAATATACCACGAGAAGAATCTATTGTTTTTGATTTGTCTTTAATGTATTTATAGACATCATTAAACTTTGTTATAAAATCGTTAATCTTATCTTTGATTTTTGTTGCATCATTATTAATAGATATTTCAACATCGGCATCAGAAGATTGCATTACAGATTTTAATGTAATTGTAGTACCGTCAATTAAATCACTAATTGTATTTGAATTTCGTTCGACATTTACTCCGTTAAATGTAAGTTTAGCATTAAGCTGGTCAGCAGTATAAATAAATCCTGGGGTATCATCGTTAGCGTTTTGAACAAATGCCTGTCTTGTTGTACCTAAATTTAATCCAATAGCTGAGAGAGCTGTATTGCTACCCGTTTCAGAAATTTCTGTAATTCTGTAATCATAACCTGAATTTTTAGATTTTATAGATAATTGTGAATATCCTGTAACAGGTGAAAAAATAGAAGCACTTACCAATCCCGATGCACCTTTTTCTTTTGTAACATTTATTCCAAGTTCACTTAGTAAAGTTCCGGTATCATTTTTTATAGTAATATATTTTGAAGTATCATTGACTGTTATTTTTAATTGATAATTTGAGCCATCAACAACTTTTTCTGCTGTCAATCCGCTAATAGAATTAACCTGTGAAACAATACTGTCAATTACATCACTGTAATTACCTGCAGAATAATTTATAACAGTTTCAGTTCCATTCAAGTCAATCACAAACGAACCGGAAGATGCCGTACTGCCTGATACAGATGAAGAAAGAACAACAGCTTTATCTGTATTAATTGCACTTTGAATTTTTTGCATCAAAGTACTATTCGATATTTGTCCATTAGTAAAATCTGAACTTTCGAAAGTAACTGAAATTTTGCTTACAAATTCTCCACCTGAACCATCTCCCGTTTTTATAATGAACTCATGAGTGCCTGGTGCTGTAATAACTGTTGAAGCAGCACTTGAATTTAAATCTATTGATAAAACAGTGTCATTCTTGGCAAGTTGATTTATTCTAATTGAATGAGTTCCATCAATTGCACCTGAAGTTGCAACTGCATTTAAGAAATTTGTATTAGATGATACTGCTTCTTTAGAATAGAAAATTGAAGTAGAAGATGCATTCTTTAATTCACTCAAAATAGATTTCAAGCTATCGAGTTTGCTGCTTAAAGTTGAATAAGCAGAGTTAAGATTTTCATAGTATGATTTTCGCTTAGTTAAAGGAGTAATTCTTTTACTCTGCTCGTTAGTCTTATAAGTATCAATTAAATTATTGATACCTGATGTTGTCAGCGCATCATACGCCATATTTTATCTCATATTTTTTAATGCATTAATCCATGTATCTCGAAGTTCCGTCAAGATTTTCAAAACAATTTGATTATTATGTTTGCGCATCTGTTCCTGACAATATTGATAAAGTCTTAGTAATCCAATTGAAATTTCTTTAGCAGCAGGGTCGTCAAAATTGAGTGAATTAATCAATACCTGAATTGCATCATTAGTTTTTAGCATATCATTTTTCTGGCAATTCAGAATTGCAAAATCATAAACTTTCAAAATCAACTCCTGTGGAGTGGCATTATTAATTTGATTGAAGATATATGGATTATTCTTATTTCTTAAAGTTTGAGCAGTATACATTTTTCAATCCAGATAATTTTTGTTTATAAAATTTTCCCCCCGAATAATCTCGGGGGGTGTAATGCTGATTCTGCAGTTGACAAGAAGTTCTTTGCTGATGCGATGTTGTTTAATTGAGCTTTTTGAACAAGGGTCTGTGCTTCCAGCTGCTTTCCTACGTTGTAGCCCGATGTATCGTCTGCTACACTGTTAATCTTCTTTAATGTGGAAAGTCGCAGCTGTGCTTTTTCTGTTTGTGCATTTACTTTTGCTAATGCATTATAAGCCTGTAAAGCACCAATGTTTGTGTTAATTGAGAATGCCATAAATACCTCCTTGTATTTTGTTTTTAATTTCCCCAATCATCCATGATTGGGTTTGTTAATTAATAAATGAGATTTATTTCTCACTTATATTATCGCAACATTGATTAAAAAGTTTAATGATTTTTATTTGATATGTTTTTAGTTAATACAAAGAATTGCTAATAATGAGAGGACAATTTAGATGTAATTGTATCAGGACTTTAAAGCGCTCTCCAGGCGTAATCTTATTGCTTTTACTTTTGGTATCATATCCATGAGATTTGAAAAATTTTTCTCTATAGTTATAAATAACTCATATGATTTTTTAATATTGTTCATCTTCAAATAAAATGATGCTAAATAAAATAAAGCTGCAGGGTCATTCTTTATTATTTCCATATTGCTCTGTAATAACTCAATTGCATTTTGAGTATTATGAATCTCATCATAAACTGTAGCAAGATTTTTAATTACTTCAACATTATTTGGGAATAAATTTCTTAGCTTTAATAAAATATTCAATTTTATGAGATTATTTTTCTGGCGATTGATACCCATTAAAAATAATTCCAGATTATTTTTATTAACACATTTTAATAAAACCTGAGAAATTTCCTCTGTAATTTCTCTGCCTTGAAATATACTTTCCATTAACTTAATCATCTGAATTTTTTCTGTTACCTGTTCTTCTTTGAATAATCTATACAATTCTTTTGTAAAATATTCAATCATCTCATTATCATTTGATTGATAAGCCAAGTATAATCCAAAATAAATTATATCATGTGGATCAACATAAATTGTTAGTTTATTTACTTTTTCATTCTTTTGAATATTTTTATTTACCTCTAACGCTTTTTGAGCATATAATTTGGCTTTGTAAATATTATGTTGCCTATAATGTAATTTTGATGTGAAAAAGAAGTAAATAGGCTGTCGAGGATTTAATTCGATAGCTTTATCAATATATTCTTGTGCTTTAGCAAAGTTAAAATTCATCAAATATTTTTGAGCTAAATACAAATAGCAATCTGCTTTTAAATCCTGCGATAAATTATTTTCTTCTAATGCAATATTAAAGTATGATTCAGCTTCATTATAATTTCCAAGCAAAAAATAAGTTTGAGCTATTTTGTATGCAATATATGCAGATTTACTTTCATTATAATCATTAATAAGCAATTCTAAATTTCTTTTAGCTTTAGCTTCCTTCTCACTGCGCGACACATCATATCCTACATGATTAATTAAAACTGAGGAATGATGTATTTCATATTTATTTTCAATTAGCGAAGGAACAATCTGTTCGTGAACTTTGCCTGTAAATTTAATTTCTTTACTATTCTTGAATAATCTTACATAACGAATTGCATGTTCACTATCATTTTCGCTATCAATACTTTTCACAGTGCAGTAATAACCAATTTTTGCTACACCAGATATTAATCTTTTTACTTCTCTAATTGAATTTGGGTCTAATCTTTCATCAGCATCTAAATAAAGAATCCATTCACCTGAAGAGTACTGGAGGGCATAATTTCTTGCAGCAGAAAAATCATTAATCCAATCAAAGTGATAAATTTTTGCTTTATACTCTTTTGCAATTTCTATTGTTCTATCTGTTGAACCGGTATCTACTATTACAATTTCATCTACAACACCTTTAACAGATTCAAGACAATCTTTAAGATATTTTTCTTCATTCTTAACAATCATTGATAAAGTTAATGTTCCCATAGCTATCCTCCATCGAGCGATGAATGAGACAATTCATAACCAAGCAGTTCATTAACTTTTTCAAGAGCAGTTTTAGCAGAATTATTTGATGGATCATTTTTTACAGCCCATTCAAACATTATTTTTGCTGCTTCATAATTTTCCTGTGCAAAAAATACCTGTCCTAATCCGTAACAAGCAGAAGATGATTGAGGATTAAGATTTAATTCTTTTTCGAAATATTCTTGAGCTTTTGAAATATCATTACTTGCTAAATATATATTACCTGCTAAATCAAGTAATTCATCATAGCTTATAATTATGCCATCCCCTTCTTTATAATTTTCAATTGCTTTCGTAATAGATTCTTTTGCAAGATTCAGTTCGTTATCTGCTATATGTATCTTAGTTCTTTCAAAATATTGTTTGAACAAATCGCTATCAATGGGATAATATATTTGACGTTGCTTAATAGTTTTATTTTGCAGCCAAATTTCATCTGGTGTAGCACCCCATTTATCAATGAAAATTTGTTTATTAGTCTCAAGTCTTTTTCTATAAGCTTCAGTTCCATTAGCTTTAAAACTCTTTGAACCAAAGTGATGAATAAAAACATCTTTTGCAATTACAGTTTTAAATCCAGCAAGTTGAGCACGCAGACAAAAATCATCATCTTCATAATTACCAGGTGAAAATCTTTCATCAAGCCCACCAATTTTTTCTATTACTTCGCGCTTAATTAGTGTGCATAAAAATGCAATCCTTGGAAATGTGAAATGCTCCCCTTTCCTCATATTTTTCACTTTATTAGCATACATATACATTTCAGTTATAGAACTATATTTAGCTTCATTATCAATTTGAATTCCGCTAACTAAATTGCTAACAGGTCCCACAAGACCAATTCTTTTATCTGAATCAGCAATTTCAATAAACCTTGTTGCCCATCCTTCAGTAAAAATAATATCGTTATTTGCTACAACAACAAATTCAGAAGAAGATTCTTTTAATCCCTGATTTACTGCATTTGGAAAACCAACATTTACAGAATTCCGGATTATCTTTATTCTATCATCTTCATTTTGCAATTTAGTGAGATAATCACCAGTAGAATCTTCGCTGTTATTATCAATAATTATTAATTCAGCAAGCTGTGGTGTTGTTTTAATCAAAGATTCAACACACATTTTAGTGTAATCAACATTATTGTAAACAGGAATGATCACAGAAATATTCTTTCCAAATAAATCACCATCATAAATATTTCCCTCGGCTTCAGTTAAATTTTCAAATGGTATGATTTCAGTGAATAACTGTTCAGTATTACTTTTTAAGAATGAATATCCAAGCAGATTTTGATATGCATTAATAAGAGCATTCAATGAATTGTACTCGCTAAATTCGAGTGATGTTCTATAAGCATTTCGAATAATTGGTTTAAGATTAATTCGTAAGTGTAGAATATCTAAGAGATATTTAATAAAATTTTCAATGTCATTGTATTTAACAACAAATGAATTTTTTTCGTGAACACAAAAACTTTCAGCCCCCATATTATTTGTTGTAATTACAGGAACACCGCAAGCCATAGCTTCAAGTAATGGCATAGAAAATCCTTCATACCAAGAAGTGCATACAACTACACTTGAAGATTTAATGGCATCAGCAATTTTTTCACTACTTAACTTTTCTCTAATTTCAACGATGCAGTCTAATTCTTTACCTAACTCTTCTTTAATTTTATTCAGATTATCAACTTTAAAACCAATTACTATATTTAATTTCAAGTTCTCTATTCTGTATTTTGATTTCTGTATAGCTATAATAGCAGAAGCTAAAAACTCAAACCCTTTAAGAGGATGCCAGGGATTGCCAATAAACAAGATTGAGTTCATATTATTATTTATTAATGTTCTTAGCTTAAATACCTTATGGTCAACGCTGTTAGGAATATATTCAGAAATGCGATTAAACTTTTCTTTAAACAGATTAACGAGGTGAGTTGATACAGAAATATTTTTAACCGGGATTGCATGGAGCATTGTTAAAATATGTTTATCACTCCGTAATTGTTCATATGAAATTCCGTAATGATATCCTTCGTAACCTTGACAAAAATGAACAACTTTTGATAATGGGAGTTTATTTAAAATTCCTGGTAAATCAAAAATACTAAAGACAATGAATAAATCTATTTTAGAAGTGTCAATTTCATCTATATTATTAATTTTCACATACTTTAGTTTTATTCTTACCCAATCTGGTTTTGATGAATAAGAATAAACTGTAACATTCACACCAAGTTTAATTAACCAATCAATGTGTTTAAATAATACTTTCGTTCCTCCCCCAACAACAGAAGCATCTTTAATAAAAAATGCTACATGGGGGATGCTATCTGTATTATTATTTTCTTCCTTTGTTTTGAGCCTATTAAACGCAACAAAATCTTGTGCAAAATTTTTATCACTGAATTCAAAAGTTAATTTACAATTTGGACAAATAAATTTTGAGGTAGTAAACTTTGATACCATTTCATATTCAATAATAACATTAAAATTATTACTGCACTCAGGGCAGTGTACTTCTAATCTATGCCTTATTGAATTCAGATGAATCTCGAGAGGTTCAACCTGCCATTTATTAATATCTTTCACATTAAGAGTGCAATATTTTTCATTAGAATCTGTGGGAAGTAATAATGGCTGATAGATTTTATCTTGACTCTTCAATTGTTGGGTAATTTTCATTAAATAAGTTTCTATTGCAGCAGCATATTTTTGATTACCTTTTTCAATCAGATACTTAACATAATTAGATGCATCATCAACAATGTCATGTTTTACATATGATATCTTTTTTCTATTTAAAAATAGTTTTAAAACATTTTTTACTTCTTCACTAAAAGGTTTTGTCAAATAATCTTTAACAATAACTTCTAGAAAATCATAAGCTTTTTTACGGATGTTAGGCTGCAAGCAATTATTTATCCAATCTAAAGTTTTTTCTGCCAAAGCGGATGTAAAACCCAAGCGATACAAAAAAGCTTCTTTTTTGGTTGAAATAAATACAATCTCACTTAAGGCATAAAATATTTTGTTAGTATTACCAAAATCAGTAAATGGGAAAAGAGCATTAAAGGGTTTTTCATTCAAAAATTTAATCAATGAATATGTCGAATCAAAAACTCCGCCTTCTAAGAATGAATTAGTTGTTTGCCCTTTATGAATTCTTGTAACACAAGTTCTTTCATTAATAAAATGACTTTTATATTTAGATGAAATACGCAGCCACATATCAAAATCTTGTCCCTGTCGTAATGTTTCATCGAACAAACCAACATCATCAAAAACACTTTTATGAACAGCGATAGCATTTCCATGTATATAATTTGCCCAGAAGAAACGAGTAACTTGAAATTCTATAGGAGGGATTTCAAGCCATAACGCAGGAGCAATTTTTTGTTTAGTCTCTTCAAGTAACAAATACCAATGGGAGTGGAAAAATTTAATATCTGGATTTTCTTTTATTGCATTAAAATGGATTTCTAATTTATTGGGTTCGAATAAATCATCAGAAGATAGCCAGCAAATCCATTCACCTTTGGCGTGTTTAATACCATAATTTAAAGCTGAAGCTGTCCCTCCATTTTCCTTATAAAAACATTTTATACGCGAATCTCTTTTAGAATAATCATCCATCACAATAGAAGTATTATCTGTACTTCCATCATTCACCACTATTGCTTCCCAATTTTTAAAAGTCTGATTAATCAAGCTGTCTAGAGCTTCGTTTAACAAATTAGATTGATTATAAGTTGGAATTATTACAGAAAAGAATGGTTTATCTTGACTAATCTTTACAGATTGAGTTGATTGAATATGATATTGAGAAGCATCTACTTCATCCATTTCTCCTTCTTTTAGATGATAAACAATTGAATCTAAAGATGTAATATGTTTTACACCAAGTTTAGCTAACTTATTAAAAAAATATTCATCGCCGTAAAAAGCAACATCATCAAAACTTCTTCCTGCAATATTGCCTTCCGGATATAACCCAGTTTTCAATGCAATATTTTTATAAAACATACATGGCATGTATGCCCCACCCTGTTTAATGCCAGTAATCCTAACTTTGTTTGCAAAAGAAAGAAATTCATCCTTTTTAAAATTGTCAGGATGATTTCCAAACTCACCATGATATGCACCAGGAAAAACATCATACTTAGGGTGTTTACGTTCGACTAACTGAGAACAAACAATCGTGTTTGGAGAACTAAACTTAAGCAAATTTTCCAACCAATCTGGAGAAAAATAATTATCACTATTTACAAGTACCACCAATTCTCCTTGAGATTTTCGTATAGCCTCATTCCAGCCGCGATAAACTCTATGAATATACTCAGGCTTTGCATAACCCAAATTAAATAATTCTTCTTCTGTTCTCCTAGGATTAATATTTATGTAGAATTTATAACCTTTAGCAGTTAAAAAATCTACAAGATCACCTTCGGGGTCATTTGCAATAAAAAAGAATTCAGCGTTACCTCTGTGAATCATTGGAGTAAATTCATGAACAGATTCGTATACCCATTCTGCAAATCTTTTCGATTTATAGATTAATGAAACAATTGATATTTTTACCATTGAATACCTCTTTCATAAAAATATTTTTGCCATGTTATTTTAACACTTTTTCTATCCCATCCCAATCTAAAAATATCATCTCTTGGATTTTGAGATGGTATAAAATCTTTCTCCATTCCATCCAAAATTACCATTGGAAGATTACAGGCCATAGCTTCCCATTCAATCATATAAAATGGTTTGAGCATACCACAACTAAGATAAAAATCCGCTGCATTCATAAGCTCTACTAGTTGCTGCTGTGGAATTTTTATAAAGTTGCTTGCTCCATTTAAATATCCTGCTTCTGAATGTTGCTTCCATACAATTATCCAATAAATATCACTATTTTCTTGAGCATACTTCTTTAATCTTTCAAATCCTTTCATTGGATGTGTGGTCCCACCCCATATACCAATTTTTTTATCAAGGGGAAGATTATATTTGTTGCGTAAAGCAATTTTGTCCCCTATAGGCTTAAATAAATCAGTATCTACACCTATTGGTATGACATCGACAGAACCAAATTCTTCATAGTATTTTTTAGCAAGCGGTGTAGCTACTACTCTGTAGGTAGAATACTTTGCAGCATTATTTATTTTATTAATCTTTTCATCCCATTCATTAGAATTAAATACTTCTTTCATTTCAGGTATTAGTTCCCACAATAATGCAATACTTTTTGAAGGATAAACATTTAATGGTCCTAATGTTGAATATCTTAGGACGACATCATTTGGATACATTACTTGTGGAATTGCAAAAGCACTATTTGGGAATTCTCTTTTGAACCATGTCCAAAAAGTGTCTTCTCCTAGACCACTAATAACTTCTGCATTTAAAAATATCATTTTTATGTCTCCACTTTTTGTAAGATTATATGCAATGAAGGATATTTTTGTGGTAGAATTTCTTTTATTATTAATTCCCAAGTAGTCCCTCTCCTGTAGTAATATTGTGAACCTCTATCAAGAAATACATTGAAACTATTTTCATTAAAAAATATCCTATGTGTTGGATCATCGGTAATACCTAAAGGAACTATTATATCAAAAATTCCCATGGGCTTTAAAACTCGCCATACTTCTTCAATTAGAAATAAAAAATCATTGGGATCCAAGTGTTCTAAAAAATGATATGCTCTTACTTCATCGACAATATTCGAGGAATATGGCAATCCTCTTATAACATCTCTTACAACATCAGGTTTTACTGATTCATCTTTGTCAATATTAATGTATCCTTTTTCAGGATAAATACCACAACCAAGATTTAGTTTAAGCATTTCCATTTTTCATCACCTAAATTTTGATTTTATTACAATGCAACTAAATTTATTTTATTTCTCTTAATAATTTTATCTAAAATCTATTTTTAATAATTATACATTCTTTCATTATTAAATAATTTAGTCAAATATTTTTATGACACCTCCACACCCTGAAAAAATACTTTCATTTCTCTCACTTGTTGTTCTAAAAGTTTTACACAGAGTTTAATTGACATATCATATATTGATGATAAACTTCTATCAATAGATTCTTTCGCTTCAACTGGATTTATATTCAACTTCAAATCATAAACTTCATTGAAAATTTTCAGCAGTTCATATTTACTAACTGTATTTGGCGAATGAATATGAAATATTCCTTTCTGATATAAATTATTTGTCAAAATTTTTTCTATAATTTCTGCAAGGTAAAGCGTTGTTACTCCGTTCCACAAATGATTCGTAAATCCATTTACTTCTTTTCCTGCTTGACTTTTTGCCCATTCAAGGAGTGACCTACTATTTCCATTTTCTTCTCCAATAATTGAAGTACGAATTACCATGCATTCATTTGTTTCACCAGCATTTTTGCTTAAACCGTATAAATCTTCTGCATCAAAATAATCTTCTTCTGTATACTTACCTTTTTTACCGGAATAAACACAATCAGTTGTTATATGAAAACATTTGATATTTCTTTTATTGCATGCTTTGGCAAGATTGCGCGGAAAAAGTGAATTTATTTTTAAAACATTCTCAATTGTGTTTTTTGAAATTGTTGGCTTAATCACTCCTGCACAATTTATAACAACATCAACCCCATTCAAATACATTTCTAATTTTTCAATTGGATCAACAGCAATATCAAATTCTTTTCTTGATAATTCTACAACATTATACCCGCGATATTTAAAATATGAACTTACTGCATAACCAAGCATTCCTGTAGAACCAATTATTAATATTTTTTCCATTATTACCTCTCTTCTATTTTCCAAGGATCCCAATATCGGGAATCATATCTGTAATCATCATTTAAACTTTCATTCAAATCAGCAGTCGAAAAAAATATAAGTTTAGTATCATCAGTAAGTGACATAAAGCCATTAGCATATCCAGGTGGAATAAACAAAACAGCTGGAGACCTATCGGATAATACAAACCGATAAACTTGATTATCTTTTGATGGATTATCCCAGTTATCAATTTCAACTGCACAAATAAGAGCCGAACCTTTGATTGCCATTACATATTTTGCCTCGTTTTTATGAGCATGCCATGCTCGAACAAATCCTTTCCGATGATTTTCTACTGCATAAAATCTTTTAATACCTATGAAATTAAAATCGTTGACAAAACTAACTATTCCTCTATCATCTACAGCTAAGCCGCCTTTTATTAGTTCCGGTTTAATTTCTTGTTTCATGCAACTTCTACCTCTTTAAACTTTTGGGTTAATAATTCTTCATAATGGTCTTTTAGATAAGCTTGATTAGAATACCGAGGACTGGCAAGGTCTTTAATTCTTCGTGTTTCTACTAAATACTTTAGTTCTTCAATTCCTTCGTCAATAGAATGATAAGATTTGAAACCAAAAGCATCTTTAGCTTTTTGAGTTGATACTCTATAATTTCTTGTATCTTGAAATGGCATATCTGTATGTTCAATAATTAAATCTGGAAAGTGCATTCTAACTTGATAAGCTAAATCCATAATACGAACATTTTGGCGAGCTAAATTAAATATGCCTTTATGCTCAGTTTCAAGATTTAATTTTACTGCACGGGCTACATCTTTGACATGCAGAAGGGGACGAAATTGGTCACCTCCAAATACTGTTATTTTACCATCAACATATGCTTTAACAGTTAATATGTTTACAACTAAATCAAGCCTGATTCTTGAATAAAGATCCCCAACCCCGAATAAAGTACCAAGACGAAATATTATTGCATTTTTATGTTTTAAGAATTTCTCTGCATTTAATTTTGTTTGTGCATAAAGAGACAATGGATTAGTAGGTGAATTTTCATCTAGTTCTTTATCTTGTGCACCATAAACCGAACAAGTCGACATAAAGATTATTCTGCCATCATAATTATCTGCTAACCAAGAAACTGAATCTTGATTAATCGATATTGTTAATTTTGGATTTAGTTGACATGCACCATCACCAACTATTGCTGCGAGCCATACAACAGCATCCGCCCAATTTAGATGTGGTTTCAATTTTTCAGTATCTCTTACATCACCAAATATAAAATCAACTGGTTTCCTGAATGAATCTTCATAAAGCAAAACATCATAAACTCTAACATTATAATTTGATTCCATTAATAAATCAGTAATAGCGCCTCCTACATATCCAGCGCCGCCAACTACTAAAACATTTTTCATGATAATTTCCTCTTTAATATGTTTATAATTTTTTCGGAGGTTTTACCATCACCTAACCATTTAATTTTTTCTTTGGAAATTGAATATGATTCAAAAAACTTAATGGTTTTGTTAACCATCTTGTTGATTGGTTCACTCTCGCCTACCAATATGCTGTTTCCATTTTCTAATGATTCCGGTCTTTCAGTAAAATTTCTCGGAACAGCAACTGGCACACCTAATAAAGGACATTCTTCCTGACTTGTTCCTGAATCTGAGACTACCCCGTACGCATTATATTGCAGACTTAAATAATCAATAAAACCATAAGGACCAACAAGATTGATGTATCTTTTACCTTTCAATAAATTATAATTTTCAATTAATCTTAATGCCCTATTAAATTTTACAAGGCGTATTTCTAAACCTGTTTTAGCCCCTAATAAATCAAGATATTGTAATATATGGTTATATTGTTTTGGGTCTTTCAAATTCTCATTTCTATGAATATCTGCTACTATATAATTTCTTGTTCTTTGCCCTTTCGGCATATATTCTTTTACAACTTCAACGATGGTATTACCTACAACATAAATTTGATTTGGACTTTTATTTTCCTTTATTAAACGTTCTTTGTATAAGGGTGTATAAACAAAAATTAAATCGGAAACATAATCACATATCACTCGATTAACTTCTTCCGGCATTCTTCTATCATATGAACGCATTCCCCCTTCTATGTGAGCTATTTTGTATCCCTCTTTAAATAAAGGTGCACTAACCATTACAGAATTAGAATCTCCCAAGAATAAAATGTAATCTGGTTTTATTTTTTTTCTTTTTAACAAATAAATAACTTCCTTTGTTAAGTATGATAATTGTTCATAATGATTACTGCTATTTTTCCCTGTATCAAGTATGTAATCAGGTTTTCTGATTTTTAATTGCTTGAAAAATATTTCACTCAACTCATCATCATAGTGTTGACCTGTATGAATCATTATATGTTCAAAGTTTTGATCTAATTTTTCAAATACTTTGCTCATCCTTATAAAATCAGGACGTATACCTGTAATTGTGACAATTTTTTTCATAAAATGTGAAGTAATTTTATCGTTAAAAAATCAACTTATATGCCAGTTAAAAAATTAATTTATTAATCAAAATGTGTGATATTACTGCTTATATATATTATATTGGCTAATATTAACCAGATGGGATTTATCGGACGGTCTCTAATTCTTCTGTGA
>Ga0078972_1009689_pt1 | contig 18770 bp, 17 predicted proteins | sample YelNatPaOPGAMG01_FD_67568 | JGI IMG/M metagenome (GOLD analysis project Ga0078972, IMG submission 67568) | Hot spring thermophilic microbial communities from Obsidian Pool, Yellowstone National Park, USA - OP-RAMG-01 (SPADES assembly) (version 2) | ecosystem: Environmental > Aquatic > Thermal... | reverse complement strand
GAAGGCCGCCTTGATCATTCCCTTTACTCCTCCTGACCGGATTTATACTCTGGGCCCGCCCATCCGAAGATTTAATACTCTCTTCCCCAAGGAGGGTGATGCCCGCGGAGGAGAGGAAAGAAGTCCTGGAGAAGGCTGAGAAGCAGGGTGTTAGGTTCATACAGATGCAGTTCATGGACATCCTGGGGACCGTCAAAAACATCACCCTCCCCATCCAGAGGCTGGAGAGGGCCCTCTCGGAGGGGGTTTTCTTCGACGGTTCCTCGGTGCTGGGATACGCCACCGTGGAGGAGTCCGACATGCGCCTGGTTCCGGATCCCAAGACCTTCACCGTTCTGCCCTGGACCAACGGCCACCTCAAAACCGCCTGCATGGTCTGCGATGTTTACGATCACAAGAACAACCGCTTCGAGGGGGATCCGAGGTACGCCCTGCAGAAGCTCTCCGAGAGGGCCAGGAAGAAGGGACACGCATTCAACACGGCACCTGAATACGAGTTCTTCCTTTTGCAGGAGGATGAGGGGGGAAGACCCCTCCCCAGGCCCTCGGACTTTGGGGGCTACTTCGACCTCATGAGGGACAGGGGGGACGAGGTGAGAAAGGAGATCGTGATGCACCTGAGCGAGATGGGGTTCGAGGTGGAGGCCTCCCACCACGAGGTAGCCCCGGGACAGCACGAAATCGATCTCAGGTACGCCGAGGCTCTGACCTCCGCCGACAGGGTGATGATGATGAAGTACGCCACCAAGCTGGTGGCCCAGAGGCACGGCCTCTTCGCCTCCTTCATGCCCAAGCCCCTCTACGGGGTGAACGGGTCCGGCATGCACACCCACATGTCCCTGATGAGCCCCGACGGCACCAAGAACTTCTTCTACGATCCCAAAGGCAAGTACCAGCTCAGCGACCTGGCTCTCTATTTCATAGGGGGTCTGCTGAAGTACGCACGGGAGATGTGCGCCATCCTGGCCTCCTCCGTCAACTCCTACAAGAGACTGGTCCCGGGATACGAGGCCCCCGTGTACATCTCCTGGGCCAACAGGAACAGGAGCGCCTACATAAGGGTGCCCTCGGGAAGGGAGCTGAGGACCAGGATAGAGCTGAGGAGCCCCGATCCCGCCGGAAACCCCTACCTGCAGTTTTCGGTGATGCTGGCCGCCGGACTGAAGGGGATAGAGGAGAAGATCTATCCCCCGGAGCCCGTGGAGAGGAACATCTTCAGGATGACCCCGGAGGAGAAGAGGGAACTCCAGATCGAGCCCCTGCCCTCCAGCCTGGGGGAGGCGCTGGAGTGCCTGGAGAAGAGCAAGCTGGTGAGGGAGGCCATCGGGGACCACCTCTTCGAGCACTTCCTCTACATCAAGAACCAGGAGTGGGAGAACTACCGCTCCCAGGTGACCGACTGGGAGCTGCAGAACCTCCTACCCATCCTCTGAATCAAAGCCTGACGGGAATCCCCCTTCTGGCCAGGTGCTCCTTGACCTCTCTGATGCCGTGGGTCCCGTAGTGGAAGATGCTGGCGGCCAGAGCCGCGCTGGCCCCGGTGTGCTTGAAAACCTCATACATGTGCTCCGGGGAGCCGCACCCTCCCGAGGCGATGACGGGAATGCCCACCGCTTCGCTCACCGCCTTGGTCAGAAGAAGGTCGTAGCCCAGCGTGGTCCCATCCCTGTCCATGCTGGTCAGGAGGATCTCCCCGGCTCCCCTCTCCTCCGCCTCCATGGCCCACCTTATGGCATCCACCCCCGTGAACTTCTTCCCCCCGTATATGGAGCACTCGAACCAGACCGGGCCCTCTGGGGTTTCCACCACCACCCTGTCCCTCTCTTCCCCCTCCACCCTCCTCCTCTTCGCGTCTATGGCCACCACACAGGCCTGGCTCCCGAAGGTTTCGGCGAGCCTGGAGATCAGCCCGGGATCCTGCAGGGCCGCCGTGTTCACCGCTATCTTGTCCGCCCCAGCGTTGAACACCCTCCTGGCGTCCTCCACGCTCCTTATCCCCCCTCCCACCGTGAGGGGAACGAAAACCCTCTCCGAGGTTCTCTCTATCACATGCACCATGGTCTCCCTCCTCTCCCTGCTGGCCGTTATGTCCAGAAACACTATCTCGTCCGCCCCCTCCAGGTAGTACCTCTCCGCCAGCTCCCAGGGCACCCCGGCGTACCTTATCTGCTCGAACTCGATCCCCTTCACCACCCTCCCCATGGGTACGGCCAGATCGCAGTCCAGGCAGGGGATCACCCTCTTGCAGAGCATTCAGGTCCCCAGAAAGTTCCTCAGGACCCTGAGACCAAAAAGACCGCTCTTCTCCGGGTGGAACTGGGTTCCGAAGAGGTTCTCCTTCCAGACCGCCGCGCAAACCTCCGTCCCGTAGTCGGACACGGCCACCACCACCTCCTCCGAGGGTACGGGGTGATAGGAGTGGACGAAGTAGGCGTGACCCCCCTCCAGCCCCTGGAAGAGGGGGGAGTCCCTCACCCTCCTCACGTAGTTCCACCCCATGTGGGGAAGCCTCTCCCTGGTGGGCACCCTTTCCACCCTGCCCGCCAGCAGACCGAGACCCCTCACCCCCTCCGCCTCTTCCGACCCCTCGAACATCGCGTGCATGCCCAGGCATATGCCCAGGACCCGGGCCCCCTCCCCCATCCTCTCCCTGATCCAGGAGGAGAAGGGGGCCAGGCGTTCCATACCCCTGCCGAAGGCCCCCACCCCCGGAAGGACCAGGTGGTCCGCCCTCCCCCCCTCCCCCGGGGAGGTCACCAAGAAGGGATCCGCCCCCACCTCCCTCAGGGCGTTGCAGACGCTCCTGAGGTTGCCCATCCCGTAGTCCACCACGGCCACCCTCCTGCGCATCCCTTCTCCTGGTCCTCTGAACTATTTTTAAAGGGAAGGTCCGAAGTTAATCGATGTCCTCCAGACCCAAGTGGGCGACGGGGCCCAGGGTGAAGGGACCCATACCCGGTCCCAAGGCTAGGGCCATCATCGAGAGGGACGAAAAGGTGATGTCCCCCTCCTACACCCGCTCCGAGCCGCTGGTGGCCAGCGAGGGATGGGGGTGCTATGTGAAGGACATGGACGGAAACGTGTTCCTGGACATGAGCTCCGGCATGTTCGTCCTGAACTACGGGTACTCCAACCCCCGGCTGGTCAAGGCAACGAAAGAGCAACTGGATAAGCTCACCCACTTTGCCGGGACCGACTTCTACTACGAGAGCCAGGTGGAGCTGGCCGAGCGCCTGGTGGGAATCACCCCCGGTAGCTTCCCCAAGCGGGTTTACCTGGCGAACTCGGGAGCGGAGGCGGTGGAGGCCGCCCTCAAATGCATCAGGTGGCACACCCGCCGACCCAGGGTCATCTCCTTCCTGGGGGCCTTCCACGGGAGGACCTACGGGGCGATGAGCCTCTCCTCCTCCAACGTCCTGCACCACCGGTACTTCTTCCCCCTGGTTCCCGGGGTGAGCTTCATGCCCTATCCCTACTGCTACCGGTGCCTCTTCAAGCAGAGCTATCCCGGGTGCGATTTCCTGTGCGTGGAGTTCATCAGGGAGTACCTCAAGAGGGTCATACCCCCAGAGGAGGTGGCGGGGGTGATCATCGAGCCCATCCAGGGTAACTCGGGCTACATCATCCCCCCGCCGGAGTACCTGCCCATGCTGAAGGAGCTCTGCGAGGAGCACGGATGGATCCTGATAGCGGACGAGATCCAGACGGGGCTGGGCAGGAGCGGGAAGATGTTCGCGGTGGAGCACTGGAAAGTCGTGCCCGAGATCGTGTGCGTGGCCAAAGCCCTCTCGGGGGGAATAGCCCCCATAGGGGCCACCATAGCCAGCTCGGAGGTGATGGACTGGGAGCCCGGGGCCCATGCCTCCACCTTTGGAGGGAACCTAGTGGCCTGCGCGGCCGCCATAGAGGGGCTGAAGCTGCTGGAGGAGGAGGGGCTGGTGGAAAAGGCCAAGAAGCTGGGGGAATTCTCCCTCAGGTACCTGAAGGAGATGGAGGAAGAGGTGCCCATCGTGGGGGAGGTGAGGGGGAAGGGGCTGATGCTGGCGGTGGAGTTCGTGCAGAAGAAGGAGAACAAGAAGGACGGGACGAAGGAGAGGGACATGGTCATCCAGGCCACCCTGAAGAGGGGAGCCATCTTCTTCAGGGGGGGAAGATCCGCCATCAGGATAGCCCCCCCGCTCATCATCTCCCAGGAAGACCTGGAGAAGGGTCTCCAGATCCTAAGGGAAGCGGTGGAGGAGGTAGCAAAGAAGTGCTGATGCTGAAATCCCACTTCAAGGTGAACCCGGCTGGACACCTGGTCTGCGGGGGGATGGACGCCGTGGAACTCTGCGAGGAGTTCGGCACCCCCCTGTACGTGATGGACGAGGAGAGGATCAGGGAGAACTACCGCAGGTTCCTCAGGGCCTTCGGGAGAAGGAGGAGGGTGCGCCTCTGCTACGCCCTAAAGGCCAACTCCAACTCGGCCGTGGTCAGGGTCCTGGCCACCGAGGGGGCGGGGGCCGATGTCAGCTCCGAAAACGAGCTGAGGATCGCCCTGGGGGCGGGGATTCCCGGGGAGAGGATGGTGTTCAACGGGAACCTGAAGACGGAGGGGGAGTTGAGGCTGGCCCTCAGGCACGGGGCGACCATCAACATCGACAGCTTCCAGGAGCTGGAGGTGGTGGGGAGGCTGGCGGAGAAGACCGGGAGGGAGGCCCGCGTGAGCTTCAGGATCAACCCCGACGTGAAGGCCCCCACCCACCCTTACATAGCCACCGGTCTCAGGGAGAGCAAGTTCGGCTTCGACGTGAAGAGCGGGGAGGCCCTAGAGGCCTACCGCAGGGCGAAGGGGATGAAGAACGTGAGGATCGTGGGCATCCACGCCCACATCGGCTCCCAGATCCTGGAGCCCTCCCCCTTCGTGGAGGAGGCGGAGAAGGTCATGGAGGTGGTGGCCCGGGTGAGGGAGCTGGGAGTAGAGCTGGAGTTCGTGGACTTGGGCGGAGGCGTGGGCATACCCTACCGCCCAGAGGAGAGGGAGGTGGACCTGAAGGAGCTGGCGGGGAGGGTGGTCTCCACCGTGGAAAGGGTGGAGAGGGAGAGGGGGATGCACGAGCACCTGCTGGTGTTCGAGCCCGGGAGATACCTCGTGGGGGACGCCGGAATCCTGCTGGCCAAGGTGGAGTACACCAAGGAGAGGAAGGACCTGCCGCGCTGGATCTCCCTGGACGCGGGGATGAACGCCCTCATCAGACCTGCCCTCTACGGGGCCTACCATCACATCGAGCTGGCCAACAAGATGAACCTGAAAAACGACACCCTCACCAACGTGGCGGGGCCCCTCTGCGAGTCGGGGGACTTCCTAGGGAAGGAGCGGCTTCTTCCCAGGGCGGAGAGGGGGGACCTAGCGGTGATCTTCGACGTGGGGGCCTACGGGCTCTCCATGTCCAACCAGCACACGGCCAAACCCCGACCTGCCATGGTGATGGTGAGGAGGGGGAAGGCCGCCCTGGTGAGGAGGAGGGAGACCTTCAGGGACCTCACCAGGCTGGATCTCCTCCCCCCCTGGCTCAGGTGAAATCTCCCAGGGTGCGCTGTCTGATCCCGCGGGAGAAGTGGGGGGGAAGCTCCAGCCTTCCGTAGCGCCCCCCTCCCCCCGGAAGTACCTCCAGCTCCTGCCTGCGGAAGGCCAGGATGAGGGCCGAGACCCTCTCCCCCGCCACCTCCGCCACCTCCTCCGCGGGGGCATCCACCAGCACCTCTATCTCCGACCCGAAGCTCTCCACCAGCCTCCTCCAGGTCTCCCTGACGGCGGGATCGCGCACCCTCTCCCCAAAGGCCAGGGCGAGGATCTCGGCCAGGGGGGCCACCCTCAGGTAGGGGGGACGATGGGGAGGGGAGAGGGGCTCCCTCCGATCGGCCAGCTCGTTGACCCTGTCCCAGACCCCCTTCTTGATCCAGCCTCCGCAGTCCTCACACCTCCAGCTCAGCTCCTTCGCCCTCTCCAGGCCGAACTGCCTGAAGCACCTGGAGCAGGCGGTCCGGTGGTACTTTCCCAGCCTCGGGTCGAATCCCACGTTCAGGCTCACCCTTCTACCCTCCCTCCTCTCCACCGCCTTCCTGACCTCCTCGAAGGTGGGCTCCGGGATGTCGAAGCGGTTGAACTCCCTTCCCAGCCTCTCGGGCCAGGGGCTGTGGGAGTCGCTGTTGGAGAGGAAGGTCAGGCGGGAGAGCTCGGAGATGCGGTCCGCCATCGGCGTGTCGGCGCTGAGGCCCAGCTCCAGGAAGGAGATCCTGTCGGCCAGGTCGGAGTAGCACTCCCTCAGGCTGTCGAACTCCTTGTAGAGGCTGGTCCAGGGGGTGAAGGCGTGGGCGGGTCCCACCAGGCACCCCGCCGAGAGGGCGGCCTCCGCCACCTCGGCTGGGGAGAGGAGGAGGCGCGGCCTTCCCTCCCTCTCCAGCCCCTCCGACTTGGAGGAAAAGCTCTCCGCCAGCTCCTCCACGGAGGAAAAGGAGGGGAAGAGGAGGAGGTGGTGAACCCTCCTGTTATCCTCCACCTCCCCGGTGAGGAGGAACCTGGTACCGTACCTGGGATGCTCCAGGGTCCCCTCCTCCACCTCCCTGAGCTTCTCTCTTACCTCCTTTCTCCAGAGGGGGTGCAGGATGTCCCCCGTCCCCACCAGGAAGAGGCCCTTGAGGGAGGCCTGCTGGGAGAGGAGGTCCACCTCCATCAGGGAGGAGGTTCCCCCCGAGTACCTGGAGTGCAGGTGCAGGTCCGCGGAAAAACCCTTTCCCCGCTCCGGCATCAGAGAAAGCTCCCTCTCCCCCCTATAAGGCCTCCAGCCTGGTGGGCCCGGGGCGATTCGAACGCCCGACCACCCGGTCTCCCAGCCAGCGCTATGAGCTTCGCCCGACCCAGGAGGTCGTCGGGCGCTCTAACCTGGCTGAGCTACGGGCCCAACTCTTCTTGTCGCCCTCCGATTTAACTTCATCGGCGGGAAGTCCCCTTCCGGAAGGGAAGGGGATGAAAGACGAAGTACTTTGGGTGATCTCTTCCCTCAGAAAGTAGAAATAGAAGACTGCCTCTGAGAGGGCTGGTAGGGGGAGGGTGGTGGAGGTGGACCCCAGGGGAACCTCCCAAAACCTTCCGGAGGGTCTGGACCGCGATTACGTCGCGGCCTGCAGGATTCTCTCCCTAGGGCTGGGGCGGCCCGAAGTCACACCTGCGGAGAGGGGGCCCCTGCCCTGCGTCCCGGCTTCGGCCGTGGCCGCCGGGCAAGCCCCGTCGCTGAGGCAGGGAGCCCCCTGCGGGAGCTGGGGGTAGTTCACTCTTTGGTCCCGGGGTTGGGTGGGGGGTACGTTAAATTCTCGGGCGCCCATAGAGAAGGGATGAACATCAGGATTCTGGCCCACGGGGACACCGACGGGGTCTGCTCCGCCGCCCTGGCCAAGGCCCGCTTCCCCAAGGCAGAGGTTTGGTTTACCAGACCGGTGACCCTGCTGAAGGATCTGGAGGAGGCGGGGGAGGGCAGCACCGTCATCATCCTGGACATAGCCATAAACGAAACCCAGAAGGAGGCCATCTTCAAGAGGATGGGGGAACTCTCCTCCAAGGGGGAGGTCCTGTACATAGATCACCACCCTCTACCCCCTAGGACCCTCAAAAAGGATATCCCCGCCAACCAGGTGGTGCACGAGATAGGGGCCAGCACCTCCGAGCTCACCTTCAGGCTCTTCCAGTCCCATCTGGATCCCTACCTGGACCGCGTTGCCCTCTGGGGGGCCATAGGGGACTACTGCGAGGAGACCGAGTTCGTGCTGGAGACCCTGGGCCGGTACAACAGGCACACCATCTACATGGAGGCCGGCCTGCTCAGCCAAGCCCTGGGGGAGGTGCCGGGGGACTACCACTACAAGAGGGATGTGGTGGAGCTACTGGCCAAAAACAACCCACCCATGGAGATTCCGGAGATCCTGGAGAGGGCCACCAAGGCCACCAAGAGGGAGTGGGAAACCTGGGAGTACGTGAAGAAGCACGTGATAAAGGAGGGAAACCTGGCCATGGTGCTCGACCTTCCCTCCGGCTCCCTGAGCAAGGCCGCCTTTCACTGCATAGGGGTGACGGGGGCCGACATAGGGATGGCCACCAGGAGGGGAGAAAAGGAGGTGGACATGAGCCTGAGGAGGAAGGCCGGGGTGAAGATCGACCTCAACGAGCTCCTCAGGGGGATCGTGGAGAGGATAGGGGGATCGGGAGGAGGGCACGAGGGGGCGGCGGGGGCCTCCGTGCCCGTGGAACTCTTCGACACCTTCCTGGAGACCCTTAAGAGGGAGATCTCCCCTATCCTCCCCAGGGATGCCAGCTTGAGAAGGTAGTCAGAGCTCTATCTCCTCACCCTTCCCCAGCCTCAGGGCCTTCCTGTAGGCCAGCCAAGCCACCGCCACATCCTGAATGGCCAAGCCCGTGGAGTCGAAGAGGGTGATCTCCCGGGGGGAGCTCCTTCCCGGTTTCTTTCCCGCCACGATCTCCCCCAGCTCCCCGTACAGGTCCTCCCTCCTGAGGAGACCCCGGGAAAGGGGAACGTTGATTTCCCCCGAGTGAAGGGCCTGCTCCAGATCATCCACCACCACCCTGGCCTTCCTGAGCAGTCCGGGATCCAGCTCCTGCTTGCCGGGGGCATCCGCCCCTATGGCGTTCAGGTGGGTGCCCTCCGAGACCCATTCCTCCCTCACCAGCGGCTGTCGGGAGGGGGTGGTGGTCACCACCACATCGCTTCCCTCCACCGCCTCCCTGATCTCCCCCGCCTCCTCCACCTCCAGGCCGTACTCCCTCCTCACCTCCTCCGCGTACTCCTGGGTTCTGGAGGGATGGGCGGATACCACCTTCACCCTCTCCACCTCCAGCACCTCCCTCAGACCCCTAAGCTGGGCCCTGGCCTGGGCCCCCGCCCCCACCATCCCCACCACCCTGCTGTCCCTCCTGGCCAGGTACTTGGCCGCCACCGCCCCCGCCGCCCCCGTCCTGAGGTTGGTGATCAGGGTCCCCCCCATCACGGCCAGCGGGGCCCCCGTGGAGGGATCGAGGAGGAGGATGGTGGCCATCACCGTGGGAAGCCCCCTGTTGGGATTGCCGGGATGAACGTTGACCACCTTCACCCCTGCCTTCTCCCCTTCCTCCAGGTAGGCGGGCATCACCCTGAAGTCCCCCCCGTGCCTGGGGAAGAAAACGTAGGATTTGGGGGGCATCTGAACCTTTCCCTCTCCCTTCAGCCTGAAGGCCTCCTCCACGGAGGCGATTACCTCCCGCATGGAGAGGAGCTCCTCCACCTCCCCCTCCCTCAGCAGGAGAACCTTCATCAACCTACTTAGAAGGAATTAAAAAAAGGATGGTGGCGCCGGGGAGAGGACTCGAACCTCTGACCGCTCGGTCGCGGCATCCGGCGCGTCGTCCTTGACTCTTGAGGCTCGTTCTTCATCCACGCCGGATTTAACAGCCGAGCGCTCTACCTGCTGAGCTTTCGGGCTGCTTGCGCAGTACCCCGGCACTCCCCGGCATCTCCTTTATGAACAGCCCGAATAAAGCCTTAACTGAGCCCTTCCGCCTCCTTCAACTTGGCGGGGAGGTACTCCTTCACCACGTACTCCAGCCCGTACTTGGCGAAGGCCTGCTGCTCGGCCTTCTTCCCCAGCTCCAGCATCTTCTTGATCTCCTTCTGCCAGAACTCGGTGTTGTACCTGGGATCCTTCTGGAGCTGCTTCAGGCGGGCGATGTCCAGATCCCTGAGCTTGTCGGTGGGAAGATCGTAGTTCACGATGTCGCTGGCCGTCACCCCCAGGTACTTCGCCTCGGGGACGGCCAGCTCGTGGTTGATGTAAGCCAGCTTGGCGCTGCCCGAGATGATCACCATGCCTATGTGGTAGCCAAACGGATCGCCGTCGGCGAAGATGTAAACGGGCAGACCGAGCTCCTCGTTCGCGCGCTTGAGGAACCTTCTGGTGGCCCTAGCCGCCTGCCCCTTCAGCCCCACGATCAGGGCGTCGAACTTCTTCCAGGCCTCCTCCTGCACGAACCTGTGATACATACCCATGGTCTCTATGGCTATCACCCGCTTGGCCCTGCACTTCACGAATTCCACCTCGTCGATGGTGGGAGGGATGGTGTAGCCCCCCCTCCCCGCCTTGGTGGCGTTTATCGTCACATCGCCCTCCCTGAGCATCAGGTCCCCGAAGACCGCCGCCCCGTCCTCCTCGGGCATGAGGGCCAGATCCTCCCTCTTCACCCCCAGCATGGCCTCCAGGTCCTCCACCAACAAGTCCGACTCGTCCTGGTCCTTGAAGGGGCCAGGCTCCCATCCCTCTGCCGTGTAGTACATCTCCCTGAGGGTGGCGAACTTCCCGGCCTTCACCAGCTCCCTGCAGAAATCGGCCACGCAGAGGGTCTGGGCGAACTTCTTCACCTGGGCCATGCTGGAGGCCGAGCGCACCTCGTACCTGGGTCCCAACACGTAGTATTTGTGTTTCCCATCGTACACGATGTTGGAGGTACCCCGGGAGGGCACCTTAAGCCTTGGGGGTTTTCCTTCCCTCAGCTCCTGCAGCACACCCCTCCCCAGCTTCCTGAGCTCCTCCAGGGCCCTGTGCTTCCTGCTCCCCTCCTTACTCCCCTCCATCGGACTCCAACCCCGTCACCTTTTTCAGCACGGGCCTTATATCGGGCGGTTCTTCACCCGCCAGCGAGGAGGCCCTCTTGGCTATGATGGGAAGGAACTTCTCGAAGATCCCTGCCCTCTGCTCCCTCTCCTTCTGCCTGATCTTCCGGTGAAGGTAGAAGCGAAGCTCCCTAGCGACATCCATAGCCGCGAACCTGAGCTCCTCATAGATCTCGGGCTCGTCCGCTATGGACTGCTTGCCGGCGGAGGTGTAGGGAACGTAGGCCGAGCAGAAGTTCACGAAGACCGTGAGGGGTGAGAGCTCCGGGTTCAGGGAATACCTTCCCCAGTCTATGTCCCTGAGAGCGGAGGTGATCACGCATCCCCCCTGATCGAAGACCAGGGGGGCCCTGTTGGCGAACCTCAGGAGCTCCATCCCCCCCACTCCCTCCCCCTCCTCCCCCTTCCCCGCCTTTCCCCCGTAGGCCATCCCCAGCTCCACCACGAAGGGTATTCCCCCCCGGTAGAACTTGGGCTCCCTCGTCACGGCCACCACGAACTCCGGCTCGTACATCTGCTTCAGGCTTTTCTCTATGTGCTCCTTCCCTATGGGCCTCAGGCCGCTGGAGGAGGGGGCCATGAACTTCATCTGCTTGAAGGCCTTCACGATCTTCTCGGCCTCCTCCCAGGTGAGCTCCTGGGGCTTCTTATCCAGCCTCACCCCCGAAAGGCGCTCCACCTCCTCCACCTTCTGCCTGGTCATGCGCGAGAGTTCGGCCGTCAGGGTACCGGCCACCGTCCTGCTTTTCGAGGCCCTGCAGAGGATCAGAAGATCGTCGGCCATCAGCCCTTTGGGGTAAAGGGGCATGGGTTCCGGAGGTTCGGGCACCTCCTTCACCACTCTCTCGAAAACCGTCTTGTTCCCGTCGGGCTCCTCCAGGGTGATGCGGGCGTGGGGATTGGCCACGGAGGTCATCCTGAGATAGTGGAAGGGACTGTAGCGGGAGCGCTGGTAGCTCACCTCCTTCAGCTCCAGCTCTATCCTGGTTCCCTTCCACTTCCCCTCCACCGCCCTCCTGGTGTGGATCTCCCCCTCGTTCCTGTCCACGTTTATGGAGACCTCCACCTCCACCACCTTCCCGTCCCCGGTGGAGGTCCTCACCAGGGCGGGCTTTCCCGAGGTGATCTGGGCGAACATCACGGCCCCCGAGATCCCTATGCCCTGCTGACCCCGCTGCTGCAGCATCCTGTGGAGCTTGGTCCCCGCCAGCATCTTCCCGAAAACGCTGGGGATGAACCTCTCGGGGATCCCCGGTCCGTTGTCCTCCACGGCCACCCTCAGGTGCTCGGGATCCTCATCCAACCTCCTGATCTCCACCACCAGATCGGGAAGGATTCCCGCCTCCTCGCAGGCATCCAAGGAGTTGGTCACGGCCTCGTGGATTACGGTGGTGAGGGAGCGAACCTTTCCGGTGTATCCCAGCATGGCCGCGTTCTTCCTGAAGAACTCGCTCACGCTGTGCTCCCGGAACTCCCTGAAGAGCTCGTCCGCCAGGGTCTTCATCCCTTCACCTCCCAGCCCCGCTCCCTCTCCTCCGCGCGGGATCTCTCCAGGAACCTGTAAACGGTGGAGTGCTCCGCCCCCTCCAGGAGCATCTCCACGGCCTTCCTGGCCCTCCTCAGCTCCTCGGGGCTACCTATGAGGGCCACCGTCTTGCCGTAAACCGAAATCCTGGCCCCGGACATCTCCTCTATGGTCCTCCTGACCTTCCCCTCCTCCCCTATGATCCTCCCCCTCAGCCTGACCATGCCCTTCTCCGAGTTCACGTAGTCATCCAGCTCTATCACCTCCAGGTAACGGTCCTCCTCGAGAAGGGTAAAAGCCTTCTCCGGACTGAAGCCCCTCCCTATGGCCCTAAGGATCTCCCGGGCCTTCAGCAGGGAAAGGGGATCCTCCCCCGGGAAGATCTGCACCAGCCCCTCCTCGCTGTCGAAAATCAGCTTTACACCCGCTCTGCGCTCGATCTCCCTCTTCACGCTCCCCTTCTTGCCGATGGCCACTCCCACCCTGTCCTTGGGGAGTCTCAGGCTCTCGGGGGGGCCCTCAGCCTTCACCCTCTATCTCCTCCAGGAGCTCCGTCAGGGGGGGAACGGAGACTCCCCTTCTTCTGAAAAAGTTGGAGAGGTTGGAAAGATCCCTTCTGAGGAACTCCCCCGCCATGGGACTGGAAACCTCCGTGCCCAGGGAGAAGTCTATGAGGATGGGATCGGGGGAGAGGAGCACGTTGTACTCGCTCAAATCCGCGTGCACGAGCTTGGCCTCCCTGTAGAGGAGCTTTACTTCCTTGAGGAGCTTCCTGAAGACCCTCTCGGGGTCAGCGGGGGGGGAATCCTTCATCCTGGGGTAGGGAAGGCCCTCCTCGCCCATGAACTCCATCACCAGCACGTTCTTCTCGTAGTCTATGGCCCTGGGGGAGGAAACCCCTGCCTCCCCCGCCCTCTGCAGATTCTTGTACTCCCTCGAGGCCCAGGCGTAAACCACCTGTCGCCTGTCCCTGTGAATCCCCCTGAACCTGGGATCCACCACCAAGTACCGGTACATGTTCTTGAAGTCGGAAGTGGCCACCCGGTAGATCTTGACCGCCACGTACTCCCCCTCGGGGTTGAGGGCCCTAAAAACGTGGGCCTCCTTTCCCGTGCTGACCACCCCTCCAAAGCGATCCAGGGTTCCCCGGTTGATCAGGTGGTAGAGGGTGAGAAGGGTGGAGGCATCGAAGACCCTCTCCACCACCTTTCGCATCTCCGAATCCTTCTCGAGCCTCTCGTACTTCCATTCCTCGCCCTTGCGCAGAAACTCCTGGAAATCCTCCGGCAACCTCACTCCCACAGTCCCTTTTTCTTGAGCCATTCCACCTCGGTACCGGTGTACCGGTAGACGAGGTCCCCCTTCTTGTCCCCCTCCACCTCCCAGGGCGCCACTATCACCACATTCTCCACCCTCACCCACTCCCTCTTCTTCATCTTTCCGGGAATGCGGCACATCCTGACATGACCGTCCCTGCACCTGACCCTGACCCTGTCGAAGCCCACGATCTGCTCCACTACCCCCAGCACCTCCTTATCCCTGGGAAGACGGAGCCTCCCCTCCTCATTTCCCTTTTCTGTCATTCTTCATCCTCCTGTCCCAGAGGAACCTGTTCACCCCGGCCAGCATGGCCTGCACGCTCGCCATGATGATGTCGCTGGAGGTTCCCCTGGCCGTTATGATCCTCCTGCCGTCCGTGAGCTTCACCACCACGCTCACCACGGCGTTGGTCCCCCCCGAGATGGCATCCACGTGATACTCCTGCAACCTCACGTTGGACATCCCCTCCACCACCTTTCTGATGGCGTTGATGGCCGCATCCACGGGCCCCACCCCCACCCCGGAGTTCAGGAACTCCTTTCCCTCCACCTGAAGGCGCACGGAGGCGGTGGGGGTGACCTTGTTCCCGCTCACCACCGTCAGCTCCTGAAGCTTAACCATCTCCTCGAAGGAGCGCCCCAGAACCGAGTCCACGATGGCCCTCCACTCCGCGTCCGTGACCGTCTTCCCCTTATCCCCCAGGGCCTTCACCTGGGAAAAGATCTCCCTGACCTGCTCCTCCGAGGCCTTTATCCCCCACCTCTCCAGCTCGTTGCGGATGGCCGCCGCCCCCACGTGCTTCCCGAAGAGGAACCTCCTCCTCTGCCCCACCAGCTCGGGGGAGAGGGGCTCGTAGGTACCCGGAAACCTGAGCACCCCGTGGGTGTGTATCCCCGACTCGTGGGAGAAGGCGTTATCCCCCACGATGGCCTTGTTGGGGGGAACGGGTACCCCGGTGAGCCTCTCCACCAGGCGGGAGGTCTGGTAGAGCTTTCTGAACCTGATGCCCGTCTTGAAGCCGTGGAAGTAGTGGAGGGCCATCACCACCTCCTCCAAGGAGGCGTTCCCCGCCCTCTCCCCCAGCCCGTTGACCGTGACGTGCACCTCCCTCGCCCCTCCCCTCACCGCGCTCACCGTGTTGGCGGTGGCCATTCCGAAATCATCGTGGCAGTGGACCGAGAGGGGCAAATCGAAGCTTACGGCCAGATCTGAGAAGAGCTGCTGGATTTTGTCCGGAGTCATCACCCCCACCGTATCGCACACACAGAGGCGCTGGACCCCCTCCTCCTTTCCCACGGAGAAGAACTCCCTCAGGAACTCGGGGTCCGTCCTGGTACCATCTTCGGCCGAGAGCTCCACCGTCAAACCTTGATCCAGGGCGTACCTGCAGGCCTCCCTGGTCATCTCCTTCAGCTGGGAGCGCGACTTCCTGAGCTTGTACTTCAGGTGGATGTCGGAGGTGGGGAGAACCAGGTGAACGCTGTCCACCTCGCAACGCAGGGCCGCCTCTATGTCTTCCTTCACTCCCCTGCTGAAGCTGCATATCTCCGCCTTGAGCCCCTGCCTCACTATCTTCTTCAGGGCTTCCCTTTCCCCCTCAGAGACTATGGCCGAACCCGCCTCTATGATGTCCACCCCCAGCTCGTCGAGGGCCATGGCTATCTCGAGCTTCTGGTCCGGGGAGAGGGCCAGACCTGGCATCTGCTCCCCGTCTCTCAGGGTGGTGTCCAGGACCCTGATCCGCTGGGAGGACTTCATCCTAAAAGTTGCAACCTTAATATATATGAAGCCGAGGGAGGAACGATGCAACCCGTTCTCGTGAGCGCTCTAAACCGGGAAATCCTTCGAAACGTGAAGCTTCCCCGCCAGGTGAGAATCTTCGACACCACTCTCAGGGACGGGGAGCAGACCCCCGGCGTCTCGCTGACCCCCGAGCAGAAGGTGCGCATAGCCCGCCAGCTGGACAAGCTGGGGGTGGACGCCATAGAGGCCGGCTTCCCGGTGGTTTCGGAGGGGGAGTATCAGGCCGTCAGAACCATCGCCGAGAGCCCTTTGAACTCTGAGGTCTGTGCCCTGGCCAGGTGCTCCAAGGAGGATGTGGATCTGGCGGTGGAGTGCGGGGTGGGGTCCGTCCATCTCTTCATAGCCACCTCCGACATCCACCTGAAGTACAAGCTCAGAATGAGCAGGAGGGAGGTACTGAAGCGGGCGGTGGAGCACGTGGGGTACGCCAAGAAGAAGGGGGTGCTGGTGGAGTTCTCGGCGGAGGACGCCACCAGAACGGAGCTGGGTTTCCTCAAGGAGGTTTACCGGGAGGTGACCAAGGCGGGGGCGGACAGGATAAACGTGCCGGACACGGTGGGGGTCATCACCCCTAGGGCCATGTATCAGCTCATCTCCTCCCTCAAGCAGGAGATAAAGGTTCCCCTGAGTGTGCACTGCCACAACGATTTCGGTCTGGCCGTGTCCAACTCCCTGGCGGCCGTGGAGGCCGGGGCGGAGCAGGTGCACGTCACGGTCAACGGGCTGGGGGAGAGGGCGGGGAACGCCTCCTTGGAGGAGGTGGTGATGGCCCTGCGGGCCTTCTACGGGATAAAGCCCAAGATCAAAACCCGGCTGCTGGTGGAAACCTCGGAGCTGGTGGAGAGGCTCACCGGGGTACCCGTTCCCCCCAACAAGGCCATCGTGGGGGATAACGCCTTCTCCCACGAGTCGGGGATACACACCCACGGGGTGCTCAGGTTTCCGGGTACCTACGAGCCCCTCTCCCCCGAGCTGGTGGGACACCACCGCAGGCTGGTGCTGGGAAAGCATGCCGGAAGCAGATCCGTGGAGAGGGAACTGAGGGAGATGGGACTTAGGCCCACCCAGGATCAGCTCAGGGAGATAACCCGGCAGCTGAAATCGCTGGCCGATAAGGGGAAGAGGATCACGGAGGCCGACATCCGGGCCATAGCGGAGCATGTGGTGGGAAAGCTTCCCGCGGAAAAAAGGGTGGTGGAGATCAAGGAGATCATCGTGAACACGGGAAACACCATCACCCCCACCGCCTCCGTCAGGCTTCTGGTGAGGGGGAAGGAGAGGGTGGGCTCGAGCATAGGGGTGGGGCCCGTGGATGCGGCCATCAACGCCATCAGAAACTCCCTATCCGAAGTCCACGGCCTGAAGCTGAAGGAGTACCACCTAGACGCCATCACGGGGGGGAGCGACGCCCTGGCGGAGGTGACCGTCAAGCTGGAGGACGAGAAGGGGAACCTCTACATCTCCAAGGGGGTAAAGGACGACGTGGTGCTGGCCAGCGTGGAGGCCATGGTGAACGGCATCAACAAGTACTTCCTCAGGAAGGGGTGAACTAGAGGGGCCTGCTGGCCCCCGGCAGCTCCACACCGGTGTGGTCGAAGAAGAGGATGCAGAAGCTGGCCCAAATCGCCAAGATCCCGCACACCAGCCCGAAGTATCCCGCCGCCCTGAGCAGGATCTCCGCCCCCCGAAGGGCATAAGCCGCCAGCAGGAAGAAGGTTATCCACAGGGTCCCAAAGATCCAGACCAGGTTCCAGCTGTGCTTGAAGGTGAGGATCCACATGAGGAAGGTGAAGATTCCCCACATGATCATGAAGGAGGCCGTGGCCCTAGCGGAGGCCTCGGGTGCCAGACCGATGGGTTCCGAGTTCAGAATCCAGTAAAAGGCCAAGGACTCCCAGAAGGAGCCGTAGGCGGAGAAGGCGGTAGCCGCAAACATGTCCCCCCTCTTGAACGCTATCCCACCCGCTATCAGCTGAACTATGCCTCCGAAAAAGATGGCCATGGTCAGCACGAAGCTCTTCTCTAGGGTGGCATCCACTATGTTGAGGTTGATCAAGCTGAGGAGCACGGTGGTCATTCCGAAGGCCATGAGGCCTAGGGGTGCGGGGTTAGCCGGCTGATCCTGCTGGGGCATCATGTCCCTTTCCGCTCCCCTATAAAAAAGGCTTCGGACTACTTTTTTTCCTTCTCCTCGGGACTCGGCTCCTTCTTCTCCTTTACCTGAATCTTTTCCCCTGACTCGGGCTTCTCCAGCCTTCTGAAGATCACTTCCAGCACCCCGTTTTCAAAGGTGGCATCGGCCGACTTCGGGTCCACCTTATAGGGGAGCGCCACCTCCTTGTGGTACTTCCACTCCCCCCTCTCGGCCGAAATCACCAGCCTGTCCTCCTCCACCCTCAGATCTATGTCCGATCGGCTCACCCCGGGTAGCTCCGCCACCACGCGGATGTGCTTGGGTCCGGGAATGCACTCCACCAGGGGTTCCCTCTTCACATCCACGGCGGGCAACCCCTCCGCCGGGGTGAGATTCCCGAAGACCTTCACGGAGGGCTTGCCGTCCGGCCCCACCGTTATCGAGTAACCCCGCACCACGGGACCGTAGGTTCTAACCGTGCTCCCGTCCGGCAGCTTGTACTCGCGGAGGAGCTCTTTGGGGGGCTCCTTGAAGAGCCTGAAGAATCTCTCTATCTCCCTCTCCATCTCCCGAGACTCCCTGAAGAGCCTCTCGAACTCCTTATCCATATCCCCGAAGAGGTCCCTGGACCAGTCAAAGCGCCTTCTGAACCAGTTTTCCCAGAAATCCCACATCTCTAGACTTTGGAGGGATGGTAAAAAAACTTGCGGTAGGGCTTTATCCCGGGAAGAATAAGGAAAACTGCCGATGATGTCACGGTAAGCCTGAGCCCAGCGATGATTTGAATGATGGGCGGACTGAGGCAAAGGATAAAAAAAAGATAGAACCATCCCGAGCCGGCGTCAGCCCAGGATGGTTTCCATCAGTTCCTTCTCCGCCTCGTCCACCGTGGGTATCCCGGTCACCCTCGAGGCCCTCTCCGTGAGGGCCACCAGGTCGTCCCTTCCCAGCAGGTCGAGCCTCCACTTGCGGGCCCCCGCCATCAGCTGCTGCAGGCCCACCCCTATCCTCTCGGCTTGGTAGGTGTAGAGGCCAAGGGCCCCCGGCGGTATCTTCTGGAACCTCTCCCCGTACCTCTGCTTCAGCTCCGGAGCACAGATGAAGAACTTGGAGGGATCCCCTCCGTACTGCTCGGCAAACTTGGTGGGAAGCTTGCCCTTCTCCGCCAGCTCCGCAAAGTAGGAGGCCTTCATCACCGCCGTCAGGGGGGCGCGGGCCATGGTTATGGCCTTGACCACCGGGCCGTCGCCGAAGTTGCTGAGGGCTATGGCCTTGAAGATCTGCGTCTCGTTTATGA
>Ga0078972_1009688_pt1 | contig 18770 bp, 14 predicted proteins | sample YelNatPaOPGAMG01_FD_67568 | JGI IMG/M metagenome (GOLD analysis project Ga0078972, IMG submission 67568) | Hot spring thermophilic microbial communities from Obsidian Pool, Yellowstone National Park, USA - OP-RAMG-01 (SPADES assembly) (version 2) | ecosystem: Environmental > Aquatic > Thermal... | reverse complement strand
CTCAACCGAACTCGTTCCCGACGGAGCCGGCTGAAAAAATCTCAACTTCTCCCTCGCTCCAGAGACCCTACCAGCGGGGCGGTTTCCTTTTATAATTAAAAATGTGCCATTGTCAACTTACCTACATCCTGCGACATACCACTGTGAACGGCGAGCCAGCCGCCGGTCTCTGGGCGCGACTCTATGAGCCCACCGCCTTTATCGTTGGCAGGGCAGACGACCTGAGTTATCACGAGTACAGCGCGCTGTGGGACGCGGTCTTCGGCCCCTCCGCCGGGCCGGAGAGCATCGCCGACGAGCGCCAGTTGCAGAGTTTCATCCAGTCGGCCCGTCTCCTCACGCCGCCGCAGGTCGCTCAGGGGGAGGGTACCCAGAACTTCCGCCTGATGGGCCAGCGCTTCACCCTGGATGCCTACATCTTCAGCCAGTTAGTTGAACCCAGGGTGGAGGGCCGCCCCTTGCCCAGAGGACTTGACGTGATGGCGGCCCTGGGCTCCGGTGAAGCCTATGCGATCCTGGACACCATCGGGGAGGCGGCCCACAGCGGCTATGGGGAGCAGATGACGAAGGTGCGAGAAGAGGTCCGTTCCCTACCGCCGGAGTCGTGGACCCAGACCCTCTACTGGGCCTGGCTGTACGCGCTGCAGCCACTGCTGGAGCCACACGGGGAATCGTACCCGGCCTTTATGCGCACCCGGGCCTGGACCCGCAAAGACCTGCACACGGCGCTGGGGTCCTGGACGGAACTGAAGCACGATACCATTCTCTACGCCAAGCAGTTGGGAATGGGGATTGGAGGGGAGGAGCCAGAACAGATCCCCCAGGGCTGGGTGGAGCCGAACCCCGAAGCGTATGCCCGCCTGCTGGCTCTCACATGGATGACCGCCGATGGCCTCTCCAGCCGGGGCCTGCTCAGCGAGAACATCGCCCAACAACTCTCCCGCCTGGAGGATATGCTCTCCTTCCTGCTGGATGCCTCCCTGCGGGAACTGAACGGTCAGCCGTTGAGTCCGGGGGACTACAAACGCATAGACAACATTGGCCATTGGATGGAGGAGATAACGCTGGCCACCGCTGATCGGGAGGAAGGGGAGGAGTGGGTTGACTTCCTGGAAGAACACCAAGCCGCCCTGGTGGCCGACGTGGCCACCAGCAATGGGACGGTGCTGGAGGAAGCGGTCGGCTACGTCTTTGAGATTTACGTGGTCGTTCCGGATGCCCGGGGAAGGCTTCAGATCGCCCGGGGAGGGGTGTTCTCGTACTACGAATTCCCCTGGGAAGCCAGCGACCGGCTGACCGATGAGGCTTGGCGAGAGATGCTGGCCTCGGGCCGGGCTCCGGAACGGCCCCTCTGGACGGCGGAGTTTGTGGCACCGTAGTTGGACGATGGTCCGCCGGAAGAGCCCCGCAAAATAGGAGGTTCTGATGAAAGGCCCTTTTCATACCGGTGACCGCCTCCTCTCCGCCCAAGGTGCGGCGGAGAGACAAGACCAAGCTGTAATGACCGCGCTGACGCTCCTCTTCGGTTGCATCGTCGCCACCGCCGGGCTTATCGGCCTGGGCCTCCACTCCCTCAGCGCTGCCCGGTGGCCATCCACCCCGCCGCCAGCCGCCGGAACGCCGACTGTGCCCCCATCTCCATCGCCCCCTTCACCCATCCCCCCGACGCCCACACCGTCCCAACCGCCTCCACTCACGCCGACCCCCGTTCCTCCTGCACCGTCCCCCACCCCCACGCCGACGCCGTTCCCCTCCCCCACGCCCACACCGTCCCCATCTCCTACCCCCACCCCCTCCGCGCCCCCGATGCCATCCATCATCACCGGCCTGGAGTTCGCAGGAGAGTGGAGAGATTCGGCCCGGGCGGTGGCTATGCAGGGGAGCACGGCCTGCATCGGCGTGGGCTCCAGGCTGGTGGTTCTGGACGTCTCCAACCCGGCTGCTCCCGCCCTCCAGGGCCAGGTGACCCTGCCCGACACGGTGCCAGGCCCCTTCACCCCCCTGATCCACGACATCGTCATCGCCGGGGACCGCGCCTATCTGGGCACCTTCGGACAGGGCCTGGCGGTGGTGGACATCTCCGACCCCACGGCCCCCCGGGTGGAGGGATCCACCGATTTCGGCACCGTCCAGAACCAGGTCGCGGTGCAGGACGCATATGCGTATGTGGCGACCTCCCACAGCACAGGAGTGGTCATCGTGGACATCTCAGCCCCCGCCACGCCGCAGGAGGTGGGCCGGTATGCGACGACGGAGCCCGTAGACGTCTTTGTGAGCGGCCCGTACGCGTATGTGGCGTCCAAATCCCAATGGGGCGGCCTGGGGGTGGTGGACATCTCCGATCCGGCCCGTCCAAAGTATCTGGGAGGGGTGCCGGACCTCTACGCCACCGGCGTCTTTGTTTCCGGTCATTACGCGTATGTGGTGGAGCGGGACCTCCCGGAGATCGTGGACAACCGGTACGGCCGCCACAGCCTGGCCGTGGTGGACGTCTCCGACCCGGCCCGCCCGCAGAGGGTGGGATATTACCGGCTGGGTTATCTCTCCGAAATCGGGCTGACGCAGCCCATCATCGCCGCCGGCCCCTACGTCTTCCTGCTGGCCGGGGAGATGGGGGTGCGGGCCATAGACGTTTCGGACCCCACCCGCCCGCGTGAGGCGGCGTCCTATCCGGAGGCCGTTCCGACCCGCGAGCCGGGGGTTGCCGGCGACGTGGCCGTCTGGGGGCCGTATGTCTACGTGGCCACAGGAGAACGATTGCTCATCCTGCGCCTCCTGCCGGCCTCCCCGCTCTCCGGCAATCCCCCCGCTGGACCGGCGCCTCCGGAAGGGGCGTCCCCAACCCGGTCGGGCCATAGCCATTCCGGCGCTTCTGGCTGGAGGTCAGGATGAAGCGAGCGCTCACAGTTGCCGCATCTTTATTCTCCGACCCCTCATCGCCGGAGAGGAGGACAGGCGGCCGAGATCCGCCGCTCTGCCCTCGGGCCGGCACCGCCTTCTGACCAGCATTTTCAGGCAGTCATCGCTTCCCCATCCACTCTCAACCTGAGGAGGTTCAAAATGGCTGCATTCACGGGTGTCTGTCTGGGTCTGACCTGCCTGTTGATCCCCGGCCTGCTGCTGGCGTGGTGGGTCTTCCTGTACGCGCTGGGGCTGGGGGGCCTGCGGCTGCCCGGCGTCAGCCGGGAGGCGGCCGCCGAGGGGAAAGCCTGGGCCAGCGTCACCGATATTGCCCGCCGGGGGACGGAGGTCGGCGGCATTCTCCTGGGTCTGCTGGGCGCGCTCTTCGCCCTGCTGGGCTTCCTGCTCCCCTGGCTCAGCGCACGGGTGAACGTGTCCGGCGCGCTCCTGGAGTCGCTGGCGGAACTCCTCCCCCAGATCAAGGAAATCGGCCAGTTCTCGGGAGACCTGAACGGAGCAGCCATCGCACTGATCGCCCTGGCGATGGGCATCTATCTGGCCCAGTCGGGCCTGCAGGGGGCCGTCTTTGGGGGCATCGCCCTGATCCTGCTCTCGCTGGCGATGTGGCTGCTGTTACTGGTCCTCCTGCTGCTGGTCGTCCTGGGCGTGATGATGGTGGTGGCGGTCGGGCGGGCCCGGCGGCCAGGCCGGATGTTCGGCAGCTGGTACGGAGCGCTGCTGGCCCTGGCCTGGGCGCTGAGCATCCTCTTCCTGATCGTCGTCCAGGCCACCTGGGGTGGGACGGCGAAGATCGCCGGCGTCCAGGCGTCCATCGCGCCGGGCGGCGGCTTCTGGATCACCCTGGGCGGGCTGGTTCTGGTGACCGTCGGGGCCTTTTTCTCCGGTATCCTGGCCGGGACGCTGGAGCGGTGGACTCAGAGTCTGGCCCAACTGCAGGAAGGGTAACCCGGGGGACCTGCCAGGCCTCAGGCCTGGCAGGTTTCCTCCAAAGGAGGTGGTCTCATGGAAGAAAGGTCGGGTCGCACCTGGTTGCCGTGGGCGGTTCTGGCCCTGGTGGTCCTCTGCGGGGCGGCCGTCGTCTGTGGGCTGGCGGGGATGATAACCTTCTCCCAACGAGGAAAGATGCCGGCCCCATTAGCAACGCAAGAAACCGCCGCCCCACAGGAATCTACTCTCCCACTGTCAACACCCACCCCGACTCTGTCCTCTCCGGCACCGTCCCTTGTCCCTCCTGTTCTGATTGGAACTCCCATTCCTTCCCCTGCTGCCCCTATTTCTCCCGAAAACGCGGCTCATGTGGTGCAGTTGGCCCGCTGGGGTAAGGGCACCGTAGATCAAATCGCCCTCTCCCCCGATGGCCGCTTGCTGGCTGTCGCTTCTTCTTTAGGGATTTACCTATACGATGCTGGCACGCTGGAAGAAGTGCGCCTCATAGAGATAGAGGGTCTGGTGTGGGGTCCAGCAGAAACGGATGCCTGGATGTGGAACGTGGCCTTTTCGCCAGATGGCCACACTCTGGCTGCAGGGTTATGGGACGGCACGGTGAAGTTATGGGATACCGCCACCGGGCAGGAACTGGGCGTTCTTAGCAGGCATCCGGGATGGGTAGAGCGCGTGGCCTTCTCGCCAGACGGCCGCCTTCTGGCCTCGGGATCGTATGATGGTATGGTGAAGATCTGGGATGCCGCCACAGGACGGGAATTGCACACCCCTGGCAGGCATACCGATTCCGTGTCAAGTCTGATCTTCTCACCGGATGGCCGCATTCTCGTCTCTATGGCGTGGGGCGAGGCGAAGTTTTGGGATACCACCACAGGGCAGGAATTGCCCCCTCTCCGCGAACGTACGGATTCTGTAGTGAGCGTGGCCTTCTCGCCAGACAGCCACACCCTGGCCCTGGGAATGCGGGATGGCACGATAAAGTTGTGGGATACCGCCGCAGGGCGGGAAATGAGAACTCTCGGCTGGCATACCGATTGGGTTTCAAGCATAACTTTCTCACCGGATGGCCGCACCCTGGCCTCCGTGTCAGGGAATGAGGTGAAGTTGGGGGATGCCACCACCGGGCAGGACCTGCGCACTCTTATCGGGCTCACAGCCGATTTCTCGCCAGATGGCCGCACCCTGGCTTCGGGATTGAATGATGGTAGAGTAAGTTTGTGGGACGTCGCTACAGGGCGAGAATTGCAAACCCTCAGTGGGCATACAGGCCCTGTGGCAGGTGTCGCCTTCTCTCCGGATGGTCACGCCCTTCTCTCATGGTCAAGCGATCGCACTGTCCGGGTTTGGGATGCCGCCACAGGACAGGCATCGCACATCCTTCGTCTATATTCGGTGAGCGGTGTGGTCTTCTCGCCCGATGGCCGTATCCTGGCCGCCAGGTTAGAGGATGACGCAATAGACGCGGTAAAGGTATGGGATACCGTCACGGGGCAAGAGATGCGCACTGGCAGCGGGTATATCTACTCGGTAAATGGCATAGAATCCTCGCCGGATGGTCGCATCCTGGCATCGGGATTTGGGAATGGCACAGTGAAGTTGTGGGATGCCGCCACGGGACAGGAACTGCGCACCCTCAGCGGGCATGAGGACCGTGTGGTGAGCATAGCCTTCTCACCGGATGGCCGTACTCTGGCTTCGGGCTCCCACGATTACACGGTGAAATTATGGGATGTTGCCACGGGGCGAGAACTCCGTACCCTGACAGGGCATATATACTCAGTGAGCAGTGTGGCGTTCTCGCCGGATGGCCGTACCCTGGCCTCCGGGTCGGGGGATGCTACAGTGAAGTTGTGGGATGTCGCCACAGGGCAAGAACTGCGTACCCTCAGCGGACATGCGGGCTATAGCGTGGCTTTCTCACCGGATGGCCGTATCATCGCATCAGGGGCATCCAATGATACAGTGCGGCTGTGGGATGTCGCCACAGGGCAGGAACTGCTCACTCTGAGAGGGCACACACGCTCCGTCTTAGATTTGGCCTTCTCACCGGACGGTCGTGTCTTGGCCTCGGGGTCGGCAGATGGGACGGTGAGGTTATGGGATACCGCCACGGGCCAGGAACTGCGCGCTCTTATCGGGCATGCTGGCTGGGTGTGGAATGTGGCGTTCTCACCGGACGGCCGTGTCCTGACCTCGGGATCGTATGATGACACAGTGCGGCTCTGGGGGGTGTGGCCGTCCTCTCGTCTTCCTGCGCCTACCCCAACCCTGTTGGCTCATTCCCCGACCACTGAACCCACCCCGACACCGCAGCCGCCCCCCTCCCCCACCTGCCCACCGGTCAGCGGCCCCTTCGCCACTGTATGGACCCATGTTCGGGACCACATTGGCTGTGCTACCGGAGGTGCTATCCGGGGGCTGGTTGCGGAGGAGAACTTTGAGCGGGGCAAGATGTTCTGGCGGGAGCCGATAGATTCGGCCCAGGCCCTTGTGCTGTTCAACGATGGGACGTGGCGCATCTACCGGCACTCACCGTATCCGGGAGAGCCGGAGTTCTGGTGCCCCGACGCCAACACGCCCCCTCAGTGTCCGCCAACCCCGAAAAGGGGCTTCGGGATGATGTGGTGCGATATACCCGAAATCCGACAGAAGTTGGGCAACGCCACGGATTGCGAGCGGGGCTATCAGGGGTGGATGCAATCCTTTGAACGCGGCTTTATGTTACAGACGGATACCGGCATCATCTATCTGTTCTACACCGACGATAGAACCTGGTACTCTGTCAAGGCTGATTTTTCAGTTTGGCTGGATTTGAGAAATACCCTGCTGGCTGGATATGTGGGCCTATAATGACCTCATTTGCCCATATTTGGGGGTATTCAACCCCATCGCAAATATAAGTTTCATAATTGACAGAGTACTAGCAACGTTGGTAGTCAGAACCGAACCCCGTTGGTTTATGTGAAGCCCGGCCTTGGACGCGATGAGTTCGTCCGAAGTCTAACCTGGATTTGAAGCAGGGTTTATCTACTCACGGATTTGTTCTGCGCAGGAGGGAAGTGAAAATGGAAGAGGAGAAGCGATCTCGCACCTGGTTGCCATGGGCGGTTCTGGCCCTGGTGGTCCTCTGCGGGGCGGCCGTCGTCTGCGGGCTGGCGGGGATGATGGCCTTCTCCCGGCCCGGGGCGACGCTGGCCCCACCGGGAGCCCAGGAAGCCGTGACTCCCGAAGCGGCCACCCTTCCGCCATCGCCGTCCCCCATCTCCCCTCCACCTATATCCTTCCCTGCCCCCTCTCCCACTCCCGTTCCACCCTCCCCACCGCCATCCCCGACTCCGACCCCTGAACTCACCCCGACACCGCAGCCATCACCCTCCCCCACCTGTCCACCGGTCAGCGGCCCCTTCGCCGCGCTGTGGGAGAAGTACCAGGGCCAACTGGGCTGCCCGCTGAATACGGCCCACTCCTCCTGGATGGCGCAGGAACACTTTGAGCGGGGACAGATGTTCTGGCGGGAGGATAACGACCGCATCGTTGTCCTCTACAACGTCGGGTCATGGGCCCTCTATCGGGACATCTGGAACGAGGGGGACCCGGAGTATTCATGCCCGGACGCCAATACCCCGGCCCAGTCTCCGCCTACCCCCCGCCGGGGGTTCGGCAAAATCTGGTGCACCTACCCGGCAGTCCGGCAGGGATTGGGCTGGGCCACCAACTACGAACGGGGATTTCACGGCACCGTCCAGGACTTCAGCCAGGGCACCATCCTCCGCACCGATACCGGCGAGACGTATGTGATGGTGGAGGGAGGGGGGTGGTGGAGGGAGTGAGCGAGAATGCAAGAGTGCGAGAATGCAAAAAGGCAAGAAGGCAAAGGAGGCATAAGATGTGGAAACAACGGATTCTGACCCTGATAATGGTCATCGTGCTGGCGCTGCCCGTAGTGCCGGTGGCCGCCGGGAAGGCGCCACTGGCCGCGATCTCCGGCCCGGCAGATTTTTGGGCCGACGAGGATGTGCCGGGAAGCGCGGGGGAAGCCACCCCTCCCTGGCCCAGGGACCCCTCTGGTATCGGCCCCGTTCCGGACCCGGCCGGAAGGGTGACCTGGAGGGGGTTCGGGCTTTCCTCAGCGACCGCCGACCTGCCGGAAAGGATGGACTGGGTGGGACCCGGTCTTTCCCCGCCCACCCCCGATCCGACCGTCCATCCCCTCTCCCTGCCCCCGCTGGAGGACATCATCGCCATCGCCGCAGGCGGCAATCATACCTGTGCGCTGACCCGCGACGGCGGGGTCAAGTGCTGGGGCGCTAACCGCTCCGGGCAACTGGGCGACGGCACCACGACGGACCGCAACACGCCGGTGGATGTAGTGGGGCTCCCCAGTGGGGTTCTTACTATCGCCGCAGGAAGCGGGCACACCTGTGCGTTAACCAGCGGCGGCGGGGTCAAGTGCTGGGGAGATAACCGGTACGGCCAACTGGGCGACGGCACCACGACGAACCGCCTCACGCCGGTGGATGTGGTGGGGCTCTCCAGCGGCATCGCCGCTATCGATGCAGGCGGCGGGCACACCTGTGCGTTAACCAGCGGCGGCGGGGTCAAGTGCTGGGGAGATAACCGGTACGGCCAACTGGGCGATGGCACCACGACGGGCCGCAGCATGCCCGTGGACGTAGTGGGGCTCTCCGGTGGCGTTGCCGCCATCGCCGCAGGGTACACTCATACTTGTGCGCTGACCAGCGGCGGCGGGGTCAGGTGCTGGGGCGCTAACAGTTCCGGCCAACTGGGCGATGGCACCACGACGGGCCGCAGCACGCCCGTGGATGTAGTGGGGCTCTCCGGTGGCGTTGCCGCCATCGCCGCAGGGTACACTCATACTTGTGCGCTGACCAGCGGCGGCGGGGTCAGGTGCTGGGGATCTAACGGGTCTGGCCAACTGGGCGACGGCACCACGACGAATCGCCTCACGCCGGTGAACGTAACAGGGCTCTCCAGCGGCGTCATCGCCATCGCCGCAGGCAACGCTCACACCTGTGCGCGAACTAGCGGCGGCGGGGTCAAATGCTGGGGATTTAACCTTTATGGCCAGTTGGGCGATGGGACAACGACCAGCCGCAGCACACCGGTGAACGTGGTGGGGCTCTCCAGCGGCATCGCTGCCATCGCCGCAGGGGAGTACCACACTTGTGCGCTGACCAGCGACAGCAGGGTCAAGTGCTGGGGATATAACGAGCCCGGACAACTGGGTAACGGGGAAATGGTCTACCGGACAACGCCGGTAGATGTGGTAGGGCTCTCCAGCGGGGTCATCGCTATTGCTGCAGGCGGCTGGCATACTTGTGCGCTGACCAGCGGCGGCGGGGTCAGGTGCTGGGGAGATAACCGGTACGGGCAACTGGGCGACGGGACAACGACCAGCCGTACCACTCCGGTAAACGTGTTAGGGCTCTCCAGCGGCGTCATCGCCATCGCCGCAGGCAGATACCATACCTGTGCGCTGACCAGCGGCGGCGGAGTCAGGTGCTGGGGATTTAACGGGTCCGGCCAACTGGGCGACGGCACCGCGACGAATCGCCTCACGCCGGTGAACGTGGTGGGGCTCTCCAGCGGCGTCGTCGCCATCGCCGCAGGCAACGATCACACCTGTGCGCGAACTAGCGGCGGCGGGGTCAAATGCTGGGGATCTAACGGATCTGGCCAACTGGGCGACGGTACCACGACGTACCGCCTCACGCCGGTGAACGTGGTGGGGCTCTCCAGCGGAGTTATCGCCATTGCTACAGGCGGCTGGCATACCTGTGCGCTGACCAGCAGCGGCGGGGTCAGGTGCTGGGGATTTAACCTTTTTGGCCAATTGGGCGATGGGACAACAACCAGCCGCAGCACACCGGTGAACGTGGTGGGGCTCTCCAGCGGCGTCGCCGCCATCGCCGCAGGGGAGTTGCATACCTGTGCGAGGACCACCACCGGCGGGGTCAGGTGCTGGGGCGATAACAGTTCTGGCCAACTGGGCGACGGTACCACAACGGACCGCAGCATACCCGTGAACGTGGTGGGGCTCTCCAGTGGCGTCGCTGCCATCGCCGCAGGCAGCTATCACACCTGTGCGCTGATCAGCGGCGGCGGGGTCAGGTGCTAGGGCAATAACTGGTACGGCCAACTGGGCGATGGCACGTGGACCAGCCGCAACACGCCGGTGGACGTGGTGGGGCTCTCCAGCGGCGTCGTCGCCGTCACCGCAGGCAAGTGCCATACCTGTGCGCTGACCAGCGGCGGCGGGGTCAAGTGCTGGGGATATAACTATGATGGTCAGTTGGGCAACGGGGAGATGGGCTACCGGACAACGCCGGTGGATGTGGTGGAGGTGCGGGCACCGGTGATCACCGGAATCCAGCCGTGCTTCCGGGGACCTTTCTACCCCCGAGGGCTCCCGGTGCTCAACCGATACAGGGCCTACGTGGACTGGCGGGCGACCACCCCGGCCAGCGTGGAGTTCACCCTGAACGGGTCCACCCGCCCGGGCACCCTGACCTCCTACGGCGCCTACGCCGACTACAACATGGGCCAGGACCTGCGCTACGGCTTCCTCTGGGCCCGCAACACCCTGGAGGTCACCGCCCGCAACGCCGAGGGGATAACATCCTCCCCCTACGGAATCTCCATTATCGGCATCAACCCTCCCCGCTGGCTCGGCGAACGTCCGCCGATGAGCCTCACCCCCCACTGTCAGGACGGATGGGACGCCGTCCTCCGGTTCTGGTGGGATTGGGTGTTCCCGGAACCCCCCTTCGGCGGAAGGGTCACTCCCCCGTCCTGGTTCCCCTATCTGGGCGGCAAACCCTTCGGCATCAAGGACACTCAGGCAGCCCTGCGCGTGGAGGCGGCCAGCGACGGCACCGGCCTGGCCCGCCTCTCCGGCCAGACCGGATTTGAACTGGCCGGCCAGGAAGTGGCCGGAAGGGCCTTCGGCCAGGGAGATGTGGCCATTCGGGAGGAGGAAGGACTGCAACTGACCGGCGCCTCTATGGGCATAGAGATCAGCGGGACGGTGAAAAAGAGCATTGGGGTGGTAGACCTCATCCCGGCACTGAGGGCGGCGGAGAATGGGCCCATCGTGGGCCCGGTCATCCGCTGGTTCAACGAACGGGCGATGATGGAGGGGAAGTTGAGCCCCGCCGTGGGCCTGACGGCCCGGTTCCGTTCCACCCAGGAAGGATGGAAATGGGAGGGCCTGACCGGCATGGCCAGGGTTCGGGCCACCCTGGCCCTGATCCTGAACGTCATCAGCAACAAATTGACCGCCGAGGCGTACGGCGGGGGCGAGCCCAGGGCGGAGTTTCAGGTCCCGCCGCAGCCCTCCTATCTCAAAAGGGTGGCCCTCCAACTCCTGGCCGGGGTGAAACTCAAAATCTGGCGCTTCCAGCACACCTTTGAGGCCGCCCACCAGTGGTCCTTTTCCCCGGGAGGTACTTCTTCTCAGGCCATTCTGGTAGAGGGTGAAACCCAAATCATCCCCCTCAGTGGCTGGCGCCCCATCCCCAGGGATTACGCCTCCAGGCCCGAAGAGTACGCCGTCTTCCGGGCCAACGAGAAACTTCTCCGCCCGAACGGGTCCGAGGCCCTGGCGCGCCCCGGCATCCAGGCCACCGACGAAACCCTTATTGCCTCCAACGTCTTCCCCGAATCCCATCCGGCCCTGGCCGCCAACGGAAACGTGCTCCTCCTCTGGGTGCACGACGACGTCTCCAAACCCCTGATGCAGGGGGAGGAAATCTTCTACTCGGTCTATAACGGCTCCACCTGGAGCGCGCCCGCAGGCATCACCGACGACGACCTCCAGGATTTCGCCCCCCAGGTGGCCTTTGACGGAACCGGGAAAGCGGTGGCCGTCTGGGAGCGCAACAAGGTGGTGCAGACGGCCTCGTCCGAACTGAATGCCAACTATGCAAACGCCTTTGAGATCGCCTACGCGGTCTGGAACGGCACCGCCTGGAGTGCCCCCGCCCTCCTCACCAGCAACAGCGCCCTGGACCACAGCCCGCTCCTCGTCCGCGGCAACGACGGGACCCTGCTCCTGGTCTGGCGTCAGAACCCCGCCGGAGAACTCATCGGCACCCCCGACGCGCCGGAGACACTGTACTGGGCGGTCTGGGGCGGCACCGGCTGGAGTTCCCCCCAGGTTCTGATGAGTAACGCGGCGAACGTCCTGGACATCACCGCCGCCCGGCACAGCGGGACAACGATGGGCGTGGCCTACACGCTGGATACCGACGGCGACCTCGCCACATCCGGAGACCAGGAACTTTACCTCCTGCTCTGGAATGGCTCCTCCTGGACGGCGCCCACCCGCCTGACCAGCGACGGGGAACCGGACAACCACCCCACCCTGATGTACGACGCCTCCGGCCGTCCCCGCCTGCTCTGGCTGAAAGGGCAGACCCTTTATGCCCTCCTGAACAACCTGAGCGGAACCCCCGTCCCCATCGCCGTGGAGGAATCGGCCGCTGTGCTGGACTACGCGGCCACCCAGGACAGGGCCGGAAACCTGGCGCTCCTCTGGCAGGGTTCCTCGGAGGAGGGGGTGGACGTCTTCTACTCCGTCTACGATCAGGCCCACGATGTTTTCAGCCTGGTGGGGCAACTGACCCGGGATCGCTCGGCGGAGAAGTTCATGGCCCCCACCTTTGCCCCGACCGGCGAACTGCTGATGGCGTACGGGAAAGATGCCATCCTCACCACTACCGTCACCGTCTCCCCCACCCTGGTCATCAGCAATGTTGTCCAATTCGGGCAGAGCGACCTGTACGTCCTGCGGCACACGCTGGGGCCGGACCTGGCGCTGACGGCCGCCGACATCCTGGTGGAGCCGGATAATCCGGCGCCGGGCACGGCGGCTCAGGTCCGGGTGACGGTGCACAACATCGGCGACCGGCCGGTAGAGAACCCGGCGGTATCCGTCTACCTGGGCGATCCGTCCTCCGGAGGCGTGCTCATCGGCACCGCCACAGCCGGTCTCACCCTGCGCGGAGGAACGACCGCCACCGTTCAGGTGAACTGGAACGTTCCGCCCTCCGGCGCTCCCTTCCCCCTCTACGCTGTGGCCGACCCCGCCGGTCGGGTGTCCGAATGGGATGAGGCAAACAACAAGGCCTTCCGATACGCCTCCGTCCCCGACCTGGTTCTGGGAGACGTGAGGGTCAGTTACGGCGCGGGACAAACCATCACCCTGACGGCGATGGTCTCCAACACGGGGGTGGTGCGGGCCTCGGAGGTTCGGGTGGGCTTCCGCCTGGACGACCCTGTGGCCGGGATGTCCATTGGGGAGGCCGCTCTGGGAACTCTGGAAGCGGGCGCCGAGGCTCCGGCCCAACTGGTCTGGGACGCCTCTCCGGTGGCCACCGGCTGGCACATCGTCTACGCCCTGGCGGACCCGAACCGGGCCGTGGTGGAGGCGGCCGAGGACAACAACACCGGCTGGGCCGGCGTGGGCATTCTGCCGGACCCGGCGCTGAGACCAGGGGAGGTCCGGATGACCAGCATCCCGGGTGGAACAGCGGTCACCGTGAGGGTGTTCAACCTGGGGATGCGGGATGCCAATCATCTGATGCTGGGACTGTATGACCGGGAGCCGGTGTCCGGAACGACGCCTCTGGCATCCACCCGGCCGAGTGTCCCTGCCCAGCAATCCCGGACGGTTACCATCACCCTGAGCACGTCGCTCCCCGGTTTTTATGCGGGGGTGGACGTCAACCACGAAATAGAGGACCGGGACATCGGCAACAACATCGTGCGGGTGGGGGCCGCTCTTCGGGTCTACCTCCCCCTGGTCCTGCGCAACCGTTAGACTGACCGGGCAACTCCAACAGTATGGGGGACCAACAGGATCAACCATCCGAAGAAAGGAGGAGAACGATGAGTTCATAACAGGTTCGCCCCCCAAAAACCATCCACAGTAGATGTTGCCTGTTTAGAAAGGAGGTGCTCAAATGAACCCCCGGACCTTCCGTATTACACTGGCACTTCTGATAGGCGGAATCCTGGCGCTGACCTGCTTCCTGCTGAACTCCCGGATGCCGGTGCAGGCCAGTCCCGGAGTCCGCTATGTGGCCCCTGGAGGAAACTGCGGAGGGGCCACTCCCTGCTACTCCAGCGTTCAGGCGGCGGTGGACGCGGCTGCCCCTGGCGATGAAATCCGCGTGGCGGCTGGCATCTACACCGGCGTGCAGAACCGCCCCGCCCTCAACATCCCGGGCTACTTCACCGCCACCCAGGTCGTGGCCATCACCAAACCCGTCACCATTCGGGGCGGATACGCCACAACAAATTGGAATGTCTCCGACCCTGTGGCGAACCCCACCACGCTGGATGCGCAAGAGGCAGGAAGGGTTTTCTGCATCATCGGGACCCAGGTGACCCTGGAAGGGTTGCGTGTGATCAACGGCAATTCTGCCGGTTTGGGCGGTGATCGGAGCTGGCACGGGGAACTCTGGAACGTCGGGGCAGGGTTCTATATCCTCTCCGCAACCGTTGCCATCAGCAACGCAGAGATTGTAAACAACATCGCTCCCTCCGGCCAGTCTTACTACGAATTGAACATTGGCGGTGGGATATACGCCCGCGACTCCCAGATAATGCTGATCAACAGCCGCATCGTCGGGAATCAGGGAGATTGCACCGCGGGGGTATACCTGAAAAACGCCAGCGGTTCCCGAATCCTTGGAAACGTTTTCCTGGACAACTTTGCCGGAGGGGGCAATTGCTACAACGGAGGTGGGCTCTCCGTTCAGGGCAATGACATCATCGTTGAAGAGAACACCTTCTCCGGTAACTTCGCATATGGCGGAGGAGGGCTCGGGGTCTCCGGCGCAGTCACTGTGAGAGGGAACAGCATTACCGGGAATCGTGCCATACACGGAGGAGGGCTCATTATAGCAGGAAGTGCGCCTATAGTTGTGGGGAATTTCATCATAAACAACCAGGCCAACTATTACTCTGTCAATTATGAAACTTATATTTGCGATGGGGTTGAATACCCCCAAATATGGGCAAATGAGGTCATTATAGGCCCACATATCCAGCCAGCAGGGTATTTCTCAAATCCGGCCAAACTGAAAAATCAGCCTTGACAGAGTACTATGTTGGCGGCGGGATTTGCTGTTACGGAGGCGATCCAGTTCTGATCAACAATGTTGTGATCGGCAACCAGTCTGGTCGCGGGGCTGGCCTTTTCATCGGGTGGGATAAATGCAGAGCCCATTTGATACATAGCACCATTGCTCAGAATAGCGGAGGCAACGGTGCAGGAGTGGAGGTCAATAATGGGATAGTAGTGATAACCAACACTGTGCTCGTTAGCCAAACTGTCGGTATCAGCGTCACCGCCGGGAACACGGTCACCGTGGATAGCATCCTGTGGCACAATACGCCAATCACGGTCTCGCAGGCGCCGGGCTCCCTGGTCGTGGTGCAGCGCCAGTACATCGGCGACCCCGCCTTTGCCGCTGACGGCTATCACATCTCCCGGGAGTCGGCGGCCCGGGACCGGGGGGTGAATGCAGGAGTGACATCCGATATTGACGGCGAAGTTCGCGTTTTCGGCCCCGCACCTGACCTGGGCGCGGATGAGTGGGCGACGGTTACAGCGACAATAGAGCCCGCTGCTGGCGCCGTGCTCTCGGCGACCGCTGCCGGATTTACAACCACCCTGCAGGTTCCAGCCGGAGCAGTCACCCAGAGCATAGAACTGCGCTATACTGCCCGTGCCGAAGCAGGCTATGCCTCTGCCTCTCCTTACCAATTTGCCGGGCAGGCCTTTGACCTGGAAGCCGTTCGGGATGACCAACCGCTGGAGACCTTCTCCTTTGAGAGGCCGGTTACGGTGTCTGTGGAGTACCAGGAGCAGGCCCGGGGACCCGCCATTGAGACCACGCTGGTCCTGATGCGCTGGAACGGGAGCCAGTGGGAGGACACCGCCTGCGGGGACTACCTCAGGAACCCCGTTACCAACCGACTGGAGGTGCCCCTCTGCCATCTGAGCCGGTTCGCGCTGTTCGGGGAAACAATGAAGGTCTACCTGCCCCTGGTCCTGCGCAACCGGTAACCGGGAAATGCCGGGGCGGGCTCTTCGGCCCGCCCCGGCCCGCCGTCCCCGCCCCCTCACCGGAACGGTGGCGATTTCAGCCCAATCTCTTGGGCTCAGACAAACGGCGCTGCCAGCGCTTCCTCTCCACGCACTACCGGCATCCCCTCCTCGCCCTCCTGCTCCCCACGTACGGGCGAAGCAAGCCTCGCCCCTACCTGCCCCCCGCTACAACTCCCCCACCATTTCCTGCCCCCCTCCCGCTACCCCAGCCCTTCTACTGCCCGCTCCAGGGCGGCCTCGGAGAGGCGGGTGTAGATGGCGGTGGTGGCGATGGAGGCGTGACCCAGGAGCGCCGTCACGGTCACCAGGTCCGCCTTCGCCTCCCGCAGGAGACAGGTGGCGAAGGTGTGCCGCAGGCGGTGCGGCGTCACCTCCACTCCCGCTGCCTCCCCCAGCGCCCACAGCCGCATCTGGATGCCCCGCACCCCCGGCGGCCCCCGCTGGCCCAGGAAAAGGACCAAAACATAATGTAGAAGAGCCATCCGTAGCCCCTTGCCTTTTGATTTGACAAAAAATTCACCCTATGATATACTCATATCGCAAACGGTGCTACAACCGTATTTTTTAAACCACAAGTTACATCGTAAAAGATGTAACAACATCATAAAGCGCAACCAGGGGGCAACATGGTCAAAGGACCAGAAGGCTGGATTACCACCAAAGAGGCCACTGTTCTGACAGGTTACAAGATGGCTCACATTCGCAACCTTGCCCGCACGGGAAAGATTGAGGCAAAACGCATAGGCCGTGACTGGCTGTTGGACCGGGAGAGCGTTCTGGCCTACAAAGCCCGAATGGACATCCTGGGCCCGCAGAAGCACAACCCCTGGCGAGAGGATCTGCAAACTGGGGGCCGGAGAGGGGAGCAGGATGCAGAATAACGGCAGGCTTTCCGGCTACTGGCTTTGTTTCTCCCCGGACACTCCCCAGGAGAAGGCGGCGGCCCGCTTTCGGGAGAAGTACGGCTATCCCCCCAGGGAAATCATCCTGCAACGGGGGCTTCTCTGGGTGGGTCCGGTGGGAGAGGAGCGACCGGCCCAGGGGCCGGAGCCCCGACCGGCCAGCGTCATCCGGCGGGCGGAAGCGGCCCAGCGCCCCCTCTCCCCCGCCAGAGCGTTGCAGTTAGCCCTACAGTTGGAGGTGGAACAATGACCGAAATTCTGGCCCTGGACATCGGCTACGGCTACACCAAAGCCCTGACCCCCAGGGGGCACCCGGTGGTCATCCCCTCTTTGGTGGGCCCCGCCGAACTCATCCGCTATGAGAGCGACATCATCACGGAGAACGGGCACGGCATTGCCCTGGAGGTGGACGGGCGGGCCTTCTTTGTCGGGGACTACGCCGAACTCCAGAGCGCCAGCGTTGCCCAGACCCTGGACGTCACCCGGACCGGTAGCCTGGAGCAGAAGGCCCTCTTCTACGCCGTGGCGTCCACCCTCATCCCCACCAATGCCCAGGAAGTGGCCGTTGTCACCGGCCTGCCCGTGGGGGACTATGACGACCGCAACAAAGAGACCCTGCGCCGGATGCTCACCGGACGCCACGAGGTCCGCCGCCAGGGGAAGCGCCCCCGCACTTTCACCGTCACCGGGACGTACATCATCCCCCAGGCGATGGGGAGCCTGTTTGCCCTCATCCTGGACCGCCGGGGCAAACTGGTGGACTCCGACCTGGCCGCCGGGCGGGTGGGCATCGTGGACATCGGGACCCTCACCACCAACTACGTCCTGGTGGACCGCCTGCGCTACGTGGAGGTGGGGAGCGACAGCATCACGTCCGGGATGGGGGAACTCCTGCAGAAGGTGGCGAAGGACCTCAAGCGGGAGTACGGCCTGGACTGGGCGATGCAACTGCGGAAGGTGGACCTGGCCGTCCAGCGCCGGGAGGTGGAGGTCTACGGCGACCGGATCAACATCTCCGGCCTGGTAGCCCCCCACCTGGAAGCCCTGGCCGATACCCTTCTCTCCAAAGCCCGCACCCTCTGGGGGAGCGGCGTGGAACTCAAGGCCATTGTCCTCACCGGCGGCGGAAGCCTGGAAATGGCCCCCTTCTTCCGGCGGGTTTTCCCCCACGTCCGCACCGTCCCCGGCGACCCCCAGATGGCCAACGTGGTGGGCTACCTGCGGGCGGGCCTGCGCCGCTTCGGGGGGACGGAGTAGCAGTATATAACCAGTATATACTCCGGCGGGCCAGTATATACTGGATATATACTGGCAAGGGGGAGAGAATGGGCCGGGTAGCGAAACTGGTAACCTTTGACGAAGAGCGGGATGCGGACATCCTGGCCTGGCTGGATAACCAGCCCAACCAGTCCGCCGCGATGCGGGCGGCGGTGCGGGCCTACATCCGCCTGAACAACGGGGCGGGGCGGGAGGAGACCGTCCGGGAAGCGGTGGAGGCCGTACTGCCCGACCTGCGGGAGACCGTGATGGCGGCGGTGCGGGAGGCCCTGGCGAACTACCGTATCCCCGTTGTGCCGGAGTACGCCGGGGAGGAGGACCCCGAACTGGCGGCCATCCTGGACGCGCAACTGGGAGAGTTCTTTGAGGAGTGAGGTGGGCAATGCGCTATGAAGAGCGGACCCTCAAGGAGTACGCCATCGTCTGCAACCGGTGCGGCGACCGGGGCCCCTGGGCCTTCTCAAAGCAGGAGGCCAGGGAACTGGCGGAAGAATACGGCTGGCGGCTGAAGGACGGCCCCCTCTGCCCGGAGTGCCAGGAGAGGGAAGAACGGGAGGGGGCGGTGTACGACCTCTTCTGGGATT
>Ga0078972_1009686_pt1 | contig 18774 bp, 11 predicted proteins | sample YelNatPaOPGAMG01_FD_67568 | JGI IMG/M metagenome (GOLD analysis project Ga0078972, IMG submission 67568) | Hot spring thermophilic microbial communities from Obsidian Pool, Yellowstone National Park, USA - OP-RAMG-01 (SPADES assembly) (version 2) | ecosystem: Environmental > Aquatic > Thermal... | reverse complement strand
ATGAAGAATGAGATGGAAAATGACAAGACATATTTATCAGATGACGATGCAGTGAGAGGGTATTTTTTCATAGCATTTATATCGTTATATCTATATTTCAGAGTGTTAGAGGAGATAAGGAAAAAGGGATTAACTGGTAAGATATCAGTAAAAGAGTTATTATTTGAGTTATCAAAGGTGTATTTAGTAAAATATAGTGATGGCAGGAAGATGTTGAGCGAAATACCAGAGAGAGTAGAAAAACTTGCCCAAACCCTTGAATTAGATATATTCCCTAATTCTTTGAGGAGTTAAGGTTTTAAAAATTCATTTCAGGTAGGATCTGTGATATAAAATGTATATTGTGCTTTTTCGAGCAGGAGTCTTTTGATAGCCTATGCTTCTTAAGATACTGAGAGATATATTAATTGTCTTCCTGGTATTACTCCTGCTGATCGCCAATCTGGGTCTGTATTATTACTACAAATATTCCAGAGATATACCCCAGATCTATTCGATAAAGGATTACAATCCCCCCACCACTACTGATATTTACGACAGTAAAGGCAGATTGCTTTACAGACTGTACAATCAGAAGAGGAAGGTGGTGGACATCGAGAGTCTACCGCCCAGGGTAATCGGGGCATTCGTATCAGCAGAGGATGCCGATTTCTTCAAGCACAGAGGGGTGGACTTTTCTACAATTCTACGAGCCCTTTATGTGAACCTCACTTCCGGGGAAATAAGGCAGGGTGGATCTACCATTACCCAGCAGGTCGTAAAGACCTTCTTTTTGACCCCTGAGCGCACAATGGAGCGAAAGATAAAGGAGGCGATACTCTCTTTCAAACTTGAGAGACACCTTACAAAGAAGGAGATCCTGCACCTGTATCTGAACCAGGTATATTTTGGGATGGGGAACTATGGGATATACGAGGCATCGAAGTACTTCTTTGATAAGACACCTGATCAACTCAAGGCCTCGGAGGCGGCATTCCTTGCCTCGCTCATAAAGGCCCCGGAGCCTTTCGGGAGTTTAAAGAACCCTCAGAGGGTAAAAGAGAGGCAGATCTATGTAATCAGACAGATGGCCAAAAATGGTTTCATAACCCCTGAGGAGGCACAGAGGGCCATAGAAGAGGGGCTGGATTTCAAACTGGATAGAGAGGAAAAGGGTATGTCCTACTCCATCTCGTTCGGGATAAAGAGGCTGATTGAAGAGATCGGGAAGGAGAGGGTATATAACGGCGGATATACAGTATATCTGAGTATTGATAGCAGAGTGGATGAGGAGGTACAGAGTCTGTTGATGGAGCACCTGAATACCCTGAATTCAGAGAACAGCCCCGCAGTAGGGTCCCTGACCGATAAAGAGGCTATGGGGATTGAGCAGGATATAAGATCGCAGATATCGAACTTAAGAGAGCATTACAATGATATATCCAGGACATTTAAGTGTAAGACACCATATCAGAACATACGATTCGGATTGAGGGTAACAAAACCGATAGCAGATGATATCTCCATAAAGGAATACATCGAAAAGTACACAAAAATAATGCCTGTTGAAAGGTATCAGATATATCTCGGTATAGTCGTAGATGTAAAAAAATCCAGTGTAAAACTTTATACAGGGGAGTCTGTGATGGAGATAAAGGACCCCTACCTAAAGGGTGAGAATAGAATAAAGAAGAATGATGTGGTCTTCTTTTATGTAGACAGGGATGGTATATACAGGATAGCCTTCCCGCCTATCATTCAGGGCGCTGTTATAGTGATAGATAACTATACCGGGTATATCCTCGCGATGAGTGGTGGTTTCTCATACACCATCAATGAGTTCAACAGGGCAATACAGGCAAAGAGACAGCCAGGTTCGTCATTCAAGCCAATCCTGTACTCCTATGCCATAGAGTCGGGGAAGTATAATATAGTCTCCATAGAAAATGATGCCCCGGTTGAGTATACAGACCCACAGACAGGGAGGGTTTATCGCCCCTCCAATTACGACAGGGATGAGTTTAAGGGTGAGATGACCCTGATAGATGGCATAACCGAATCCAAGAATACTCTTTCTGTAAGGCTGGCACTCTCCCTCGGACTTGAGAGCGTGGCCAATTTTGTGAATAGTCTGAATCTGGATACAGCTGTCAAACCATACCCCTCCCTTGCCCTCGGGGCCTTCGAGATTACCCTCTATTCTCTCTCGCGTTTTTATTCTGCCCTCGCAGATAGAGGGATTATGAAGGATCTGAAGATACTCAGCTCCATACAGGACGAACGAGGGAATGAGATACTTAAATACAGTCCCGATCAAAGACAGGTAGTACTCCCGGAGACGGCTTATATAGTGACAAGGATGTTAAAGGATGTGGTCTCGCGCGGGACGGGGACTGCTGCACGGGTCGATGGATTTCATATAGCAGGGAAGACGGGGACTACGAATAATTATACAAACGCCTGGTTTATAGGATATACCCCGGAGATAACCATAGGTGTATTAATAGGTAGGGATGACAATAAGTCTATGGGTAGAAAGGCGACTGGAGGTAATTATGCAGCCCCCCTGTTTGCGAGGATTCTGAAGTCCCCGGAGGTATCCAGGCTCTCGAGCTCAAATGATTTCTCCATACCCCCTTCTATAAAGTTCATAAATGTGGATATTCACAAAGGCAAAAGGTGTGTAGAGGATTCAGAGGATTGTGTATTCCTGCCCTTCAGAGAAGGATTTGAACCACCAGAACAGGTGAATGAGACAGACAGGGATCTTATGAGACTTGAAAAATAAGGGGATCTGCACATAGTTTGTAGTTGACGATTAAGAGGCAAAGAGGTTATAAATATCCTCATTGAATCGTTTGTTGAGGTATTTATGAGCAATTACAAAAATCCATATCCCACAGTAGATATCATTATTGAGTATGGGGATGGTATTATATTGATCGAGAGGAAGAATCCTCCTTATGGATGGGCAATCCCCGGAGGATTCGTGGATTACGGGGAGTCCCTGCCCTCCGCAGCAATAAGGGAGGCCAATGAAGAGACCTCCCTGAATATCGAACTCATAGAGCAGTTTTACACCTACTCAAGACCTGACAGGGACCCGAGGTTTCACACAGTATCAACGGTATACATAGCAAAGGGTCACGGGGAACTGAGGGGAGCAGATGACGCCCTCAGAGCGAGGGTGTTCAGAGAGGATAATCTCCCCGATGAGATTGTGTTTGACCACAGGGATATACTCAACGACTATTTCATTTATAAAAAGACGAAGAAGAGACCCGGTATAAAGTAGTATGCATCATTCAACGGCGGCATTTGTGGCTTTTATTCTAATATTTATTGCAATATATGTAGCAATACACGCCTACATATTCTATCGCACCAGGACATCCCTCGAACTTGGTAGACTCTCCAATCTCGTAATAGGTATCTTCTTCATTGCAATGATATTCTCTCCATTTATTATACGGCTGGCAGACAGATGGGGATATAATACTATATCGGTCTTCTTTGCATACACCGGATATACCTGGATGGGGATACTGGGGATACTGGTTCTGCTATTACTGTTTTTTGACATTACCCATCTTTTGATACATATTATCCTCAGGATAATCCACAGGCCCACCGATATACTCCTCCACTTCAACAAGTACACCTATCTCCTCTCAATAACACTCACGCTCATATTCACTGCTGTGGGATTCTTTCAGGCACAGAATGTAAGTCTAAAAGAGATAGATATCAAGAGTAAAAACCTGCCGGAGGGCACCTCCTCACTAAGAGTACTCCAGCTCTCTGATATACATATAAGTCAGACCCTGGGGTATAATTTCATTGCGAAACTCGTGGATCAAATTAAGGAGGCAAGGCCAGATCTCATTGTGATCACAGGGGATCTCCTCGATATCGATGTCAGAAAGAACAGGAGGATAATCGAGGCATTCAGGTCCTTAAACCCCCCTATGGGCAAATACGCCGTGACGGGCAACCACGAGTACTATGCAGGCATAGATATGGCAATACAGTTTTATGATATGATCGGATTCAGACTCCTCAAGGGTGAGTATGTAAAGGTGTCCGATGGGATATTTGTACTTGGAGTCGAAGATGATAACGGGAAGAATTTTGACAATTATTCCGGGGTTACAGAGGACAGGCTCCTTGAGAAGATACAGGAAGAGGGGTATAAGATCCTTTTGAAGCACAAGCCGTTTGTAAGGGAGGGGATAGAGGAGAGTATAGATCTACAGTTGAGCGGGCATACACATGGTGGCCAGATATTCCCTTTCAGCCTCATAGTAAAGACGCTATACAGATACTTTGCAGGGCTTTATAAGATTAGTAACAGGATGTATCTCTATGTAAGCAGGGGGACTGGCTACTGGGGACCACCCATCAGATTCCTCGCGCCACCTGAGATGACTCTGTTTGTAATCAGCAAGGTTTGAGGGTGATTGATTTTATTTGCTATAACAGACATCACTACCTGAACTTACGAACTCTGGTAGATACATAGGATATTATGAACCTCAGGGCAATTCAGAGAATAATTGAGTCAACAGGCAAAAGACTTTCAAACTCCAACTTCTCGCTATTCTTTTCAGCTGCGATATATCTGGTCTTCGCAATCATATTCACATTTCCATTGATTACGAACTTGAGAAGCTCCGTTCCGGGGGATCTCGGGGACCCCTTACTCAATGTCTGGACTCTATGGTGGGACTCTGAGAGACTGATACATCTGGATATAATGAACTACTTTGATGCAAATGTAATGTTTCCATACAGGAATGCCCTCGCCTTCTCCGAACACCTGACAGGTGAAGCAATTATCAGTCTCCCTTTCTACATAGTCTTCAGAGACCCCCTCCTCGTCTATAATATACTCTACATATTGAGCTTCCTGATTGCCGGGACAGGGACTTATATACTCACCTACAGATTGACAGGAAGCGGTCTTGCATCATTCGTTGCAGGGTTCATATATGCCTTTGTACCACACAGGTTCGGACAGACTGGCCACCTTCAGACTCTCTTCTCCGGATTCTTCCCAATTTGTATATACTATCTAATAAGACTCATCGATGAGACGAGATTCAGATATGCCCTGCTCCTCTCTCTATTCGTCCTGCTGCAATCCCTTGTAAATATGTATTATGTTGTATATCTCGCACTTGTATTGCCGCTTATTGGCATCCCCTATATCATTTACAAAAACCAGGTAAAGAATCTGAGACTGTTTATTTATATAATAATCGCCGCCTCTATTTCTGCAATCCTTCTCACCCCATTTCTACTCCCATATCTACAACTCAGAGATGAGTTTGGGCTTGTAAGGGATATCCGTACAATCGCCTCTCTCCCGGACCTCAAGAATCTAATCGGCATAAATCACATCAATTATTTGTATAGTAAGACATTCAGTGCGCTGGATATAAACGAAGGCTCATTCTTCTTAGGAATAACTACATCTGTATTAGCCATAATCGGATTGTTATTTTCACCATTGAGAAATATCTACAAGTTTATCTTCATTATATTGTTGACTTTCTCATTCTTGATAATTGCAGGGCCAGAGCCAGTAATCAGATACAGAGATTTTTCACTCAATTATGGATTCTTATACAGATTCCTGTATAACCATTTCCCTGCCTTCAACGGGACAAGAGTTCCGATGAGATTCTATATATTTATTGTGCTTGCTGTCTCTATATTTGCAGGCTCATCTGTAATCATTTTCCATAAATTTCGGAGCCTGTTCATAAAAGTCTTAATATTCACAGCATTAGCTGCCTGTATAATACTGGAGTACGCAAGCAGGATCCCCATTATACCATTTAGTACATTGAATAGACCTCCCGAAATACTTCTCAGACTCAAAAAACTGGATAACGGGGCTGTCTTATTCTATCCCAACGATACCTACAGGAATATACTCTATAGCGCAATTACCAGCAAACCCACCTATACCGCTTTTACAGGATATATACACCCACTGGACAGAAATATAGATGAGTTATTAAAAAATCCATCCTCAAAAGATTCTCTGAAGATATTAAAGGCACTTGGAATCAGATACATAGCAGTTCTGGACAGGTCGGCCCTGAAAAGGTTTGATGCAATAGAGAGCAAGGATGGCGTAATAATTACCAGAATCTATGAGGGTCGAGATGGCGCCATCTACAGACTCGACTATAATTTCGATGGATATTTTGGGATAAGAGATTTTACAGATATGTCGATTGAAAGTAGATCCCCGCTACTGGTCCTGAATATTCTATCCCGTTCGGTTGATTCTCAAAATTACAAAGTGCCGCTCAGACTATACTATAACGGGATTCTGAGATTCAAAAAGGCAGGGAAGACTGTATATGAGAATAAGATACGCATTAGACTACCCGCCATAATACAAAACCCATCGGTAAGCAGGGTAGAACACAGGCTCGAGAAAAAGGATTTCGATGAGATAGAGCTGAGCATAAAGGGGGATAATACCGAAGGGAGCGTAACTCTTAGAAAGCAATTCATACAATGAGAAATTAATTGCACTTTTTCTGATATAGTATTAAAAGGGGTGATTATGAAGTTGTCCATTATAATGCCAGTTTATAATGAAGAGAATACTATTAAGAATATCATTGAAAGGGTATTCTCTACAGGATTCGATGTAGATTATGAATTGATCATCGTGAATGACTGCTCCACCGATGGTACAAAGGAGATACTCGATGGGATCAATGACGAAAGGGTAAGAATCATTCATCATACTCAGAATATGGGGAAGGGCGCTGCCATTCGAACCGGGGTTGAACATTCCTCAGGCGATTTAGTAATAATTCAGGATGCAGACCTCGAATACTCTCCGGAGGACATAAACCGCCTGATACAGAAGATAAATGAGGGCTATGACGCTGTTTTCGGTTCGAGATTTTTCTATGGAAGACCCGGGGATGAAAGTCTTATACATTATTATGGCAACAGATTTCTGACTTTTATCTCCAATGTCTTTTCCGGGCTCAAACTAACAGATATGGAGACCTGCTACAAATTAATAAGAAGGGAGATGTTTGATAGCATCCGCCTCGAAGAGAATAGATTTGGATTCGAGCCTGAAATCACTGCGAAGCTCGCAAGGGCAAAGGCAAAGGTTGCCGAGGTCCCCATAAAATATAAAGCCAGAGGGTTTTCGGAAGGAAAGAAGATAGGTCTAAAGGATGCCTTCCGGACAATCTATTGTATAATCAAATACAATCTATTCTGATCAACAACTGGAGAAGGACTCCCCTGAAGTGTGTATGACAAAATAATTAGGTCTATAAAAACTCTCCTCCCAGATTCAATTTCGACAACCATAATTACCACCCGTAACTGAATCTTTATTTATATTGGACCTTTATAGATTGAAAAAATGGGAAATTGTGATATAAGCGGCTCGTATGAGGAAGGATATTATAGCGATGGTTCTGGCCGGTGGCAGAGTAGATGAGCTCTCTGTACTTACACTCAAACGCCCCAAGGCGGCTCTACCCCTGTGGGGTACTTATAGGATAATCGACTTTGCCCTCTCCAATCTGATGAACAGCGGGATAGACATAGTGGGTGTGCTATCTCAGTATAAGCCCTACTCCCTTATAGGGCATATTCAGAACGGCTCTCACTGGGATTACATAGGAAGGGGAAGGGAGGTCAGGATATTGAGCCCATTTAAGGGTAATTACGACTCCGACTGGTACAAGGGAACGGCAGATGCAGTCTATCAGAACCTGAACTTTGTCTCCCACTATGACTGTGACGATGTACTGATTATTTCAGGCGACCATATATATTCGATGGACTACAGGAAGGTGCTGGCATTTCACAGGGAGAAGGAGGCGGACCTGACCATTGTATTCAAGAAGGTACCCCTTAAGGAGGCTCACAGATTCGGGATTGCCCAAATGGATGAGAGTCAGAGGGTAATAAAGTATATCGAGAAGCCTTCAGAACCCTTTTCGGATTATGCCTCTCTGACCATCTATATATTCAAGACCGAAATACTCAAAGACCTCGTAACCTATAACGCTCACCACGGCAGGACATATCAGATATACAGTGAGATTATCCCGTATATGCTCGAAAACGGGTATAAAGTCTACGGCTATATATTCGAGGGTTACTGGCAGTATGCGAGGACTATTCAGGAGTACTGGCGGACAAATTTTGATATCCTCAATAGAGACAATATTACCATACTCGAGAGTATGAACATTCGAACCAATACAAACTACTTTGAATACTCCGATACGCCCCCAGCGTTTATCTCTTATGGGAGCAGGGTACAGAATTCTATCATCCCGCCGGGAGTAAGAGTTTACGGCACAGTTATAAATTCTATACTATCTCCCGGTGTGGTGGTGGAGAAGGGGGCGGTGGTGGAAGACAGCATAGTATTTGGATTCACTCACATTGGACAGAATGCCAGAGTATATACCACCATTCTCGACAAGAATGTTCAGATACAGGAGGGTGTTGTGGTGGGAGAGAAAAAGAGCGGCGATGATTTGCCAATTACAATAATAGGCAGAAACACAGTCATACCTGCGGGTACAAAGATTGAGGGGAATTGTATAATATACCCCGATTTGCAGGAGAGTGATTTTAAATCAAAGTTAATAACTCGGGGGAGTGAATACAAGGGTGCTGGGGTATGAGAAACTCTCGAGATACACTCGTAATGTTGCTCGCAGGTGGGGTTGGTTCACGCCTGAATATTCTTGCCACCAAAAGGGCAAAACCGGCAGTGCCTTTTGCGGGTATGTACAGAATAATCGATTTCACCCTGAGCAATATAATGCATTCCGACCTCGAGGTGGTGGGTGTCCTCACTCAGTACAAACCCCTCTCTCTTATGGATCACATAGGTAGTGGAGAGCACTGGAATCTCTATGGACGCAAAAGAGGGATAAAGATTCTCCCTCCCCATACTGGTGAGGCTGATTCTGACTGGTACAAGGGCACGGCCGATGCCATATATCAGAACATCCCCTTTATGGAGAACTATAAGCCCGACAAGGTGTTGATACTCTCCGGGGACCACATATATCGAATGGATTATGAGAAGATGATATCATTTCACGAGAAGAAGGGGGCGGCGCTCACGATTGCAGCTATGCCAGTCCCGATTGAAGAGGCACACCGATTCGGCGTAATGGTGGTGAATGAGAGCGACGAGATAATAGAATTTCAGGAGAAGGTAAAGAATCCCAGATCCAATCTCGCCTCGATGGGAATCTATGTCTTCAATTACAGGATTCTATGTGAGGAGTTGCGTAATATCGTGGGCAATAAGAAGGGCTTCGACTTTGGTAAGGATATAATCCCATCAATGCTCAACAGGTACAAACTCGTGTGTTACAAGTTCAACGACTACTGGAGAGATGTGGGCACAATCGAATCTTATCATAGTGCCAATATGGATTGCCTCGACCCATCTACTGGACTCGATCTCTATAACTGGGGATTATGCACAAACCTTCAGGACGACAGGATAGGAGACAAACCGCCTTCACTATTTGGTCCTGCTTCCATATGTTCCAACTCCATAGTTTCGAGAGGGTGTATCATAGAAGGAGAGGTGTACAACTCGGTTCTCTCCCCGGGCGTCAGGGTTATGAAGGGGGCAAAGGTATACGACTCTGTAGTATTTTCGAATGTGCTGATAGAGTCAAACAGTGTCATAAAGAGGTGTATAATAGATAAACATGTCCAGATAGGCACTGATTGCATAATTGGGGAGGGCGAGGACACCCCAAACAGGGAGTTCCCTTCACACCTATCCTGTGGAATCACCGTTATTGGCAAGAATGTCCATATACCTGACAATACTACAATCGGGAAGAATTGTATCATCTACCCCGATGTTATAATCAACAACAATCTACCCGGGCTTGTTATAAAATCAGGAGAGACAATTAAATTTACTTGACTAACTTATTAATTAACAAGTATTATACTAACGCTATGAACTTGCGGCAAGGAGCTTAAAATGAATAAGACTATATTGTTGGCTTTCTTATTGGTATTGTCCCTTTTTGCCTGCGGACATGAGAGGGTAAACCCCTGCGACCCCAGGAGTGACAACTACAACTTTGATGTGGCTACATTTCAGAAATACTCGGATATGGCCTGGGTGAAGATACCGAAAGGGAATACCTGTGGATTCCTGATTGACAAGTTTGAAAACTCCCTCTCCGATGCCTCCAGCGAGTCAGCAGGGATTGACAAGAACAGGGCGAGTAAGTCTGTTGCAGGTAATATGCCCGCCAGTTGTGTTACCTTCGAGGAGGCAAAGGCCCTGTGCGAAAAGGCAGGTAAGAGACTCTGTAAGAAGAGCGAGTGGCTCACTGCCTGCAGAGGCGGCTATTATGACGACCCTACCAGTAAGAAGTTGAGGAATGACCCTGACAGGGCTATGTACGGGACTGAGTATCAGTTTCCGTATACTAAAGCTTCTGGAAGTAGTCTTATCCCGGTTACAGACAAGTATCTGCCCGGTGTCTGTAATGACCTGAAGTATGCTCAAGAGAAGAACGGTTACAACCCCTCGGACACAGATTCTATTAAGTGCGAGAGGAAGGACAGGAGGCTTATGACGACCCCTGCGGGTTCTCTCTTTGGAGAAGGGACCAACCCAGGCTGCTGGGTCTCGAGGACCTTCACCCTGAATGCCGACACAGATTATCTCCCCGCCGGGACCTATTCATACATTGATGTATTCGATACCAGCTCAGCCTATGCGGGTATATTTGATATGTCGGGGAATCTTTATGAGTGGGTTGTGGATGATGACGGGAGTACAGGTATAGCCATAGGCGGCTCATTCAATTCAAATAAGGAGTCACAACTTAAGTGTGATGAGTCAGCGATCGATCGCAGTAAAGACCCAAAGAAGTCCTATCCCGATGTGGGGTTCAGGTGTTGTAGAGACATTGACCTATAATTAAGGAGAGATGATAATATGAGAAAGACAGGAATTATATTCTTGTTTCTGGTTGCCTTCTCCCCGAGCCTGTTTGCTCAGATAGTGCAGGGGGCGACAGGCAATATCAATATCCAGTCAGAGCCAAAGGGGGCGGAGGTCTATCTCGATGGGAATTTTATGGGTAATACACCTCTTGCCCTGAAGGATATAGATGCGGGAGAGCATGTCATAAAGGTCACAAAGGCGGGTTATGTAGATGCTGAGACTACAATCACCCTCGGACCAAAGGAGAACAGGAATGTAAAGATAATTCTCGAAGAGACACCGGAGACAAGAGAGAAGAGACTAAAATACCAGAGTGCTATGGATAGATATGAGGCGAGTATGGAGGAATACAGGCAGATAAGCAAACCCAAGAGGATATGGGGGTTCTCTCTTCTGGGTGCAGGTGTGGCTACGGGTGTGACGGCCACTGTATTTTATATTTATGGAGTCTCGAATGCATCTGATTCCTATGACAAATATAAAAACTCGGTCCTCATATCTGATATCAATAAACAGTATTCTGGGGTAAAAGATGGTGAAACGATGGTTACCATCGGTCATATTATGACGGGTATAACTGCAGTATTGATAGGTGCGAGCCTGTACGAGTTCTTAACCATACCCCCAAAGCCCGTGGAGCCAAAGCCATTTACCCTCAAGACCGACCCTGTCATTACTAAGGATCTGATATCAATGAGTCTATCATTCAATTTCTAAGCCATTTAATAATTAACGCCTATTTATTTCTCAAGGACTTAAAGACTTCATTATTTTTTTATCCTCTCAATTGCAGGGTTATTATATCTCACAGGATCACAGGAGAATACCATAAATGAGAGTAAAGATTTAGTTATCAGTGGTGTTTTTGCTGCGTGCACAGCAATTAATTGATATTTGATTAAGTGCAAAGTGTGTAAGTGAAAATTCCTTTCTCATAGATGAGTGTTCTGAAAGAACTCACTGACCACCGATCACTGACCACTGACATGATTCAAGGAATATAAATGGTTAAGTGGGAAGTAGGAAATGGGTATACTAATAAATGGGTAAATAAGAAGTGGGAAATGGGTAAGTAAAATTCCCCTCTTGTAGAGGGGTGGATGCCGAAGGCAGACGGGGTGTTCTGATAGAATCGACATTTTCTTGACACAACTTTTTTTTTTTTTGATATAATATGACTTATGAAAGTTAAAGAGAAAATTAAGAAGAGAAAAATCTTTAACAGAGGAGGGTTAGTATGAAAAAAGTGCTTTTTATTGTTTTTATTCTTTTCTATTCAAGTTTTGGGAATGCTACTGCACACTGGGGATGGGACTATAATTTTAATGTTGCATGTGATGAAAATGGGGATGGAGGAGGTAAATGTATTCAGGATATAGGTACTTATCAATTTGATACCAGGAGGGGTTATGGAGCAGACTATGTATTATTAGTGGGGAAACAAGTATTTATGCAACAAATCAGGCAGTTTCTTAATAACTTTATTGATAAAATTCACAATAGCATAAAAGACAGAATACCCACTGGATATCAAAATTACATAGTTCACGACATTGATGTTTCAATAACAGATATTATATTTGATGAGGAAGAGGACTCCAGTCGTAATACACATAAACTGGCACAGATATATTTAGGCACATCCTTCTACTTGTATGATCAGGGCTCTTCTTCTTACAATAGAACAAGGTATAAGGTAACTCTTGTGTTAGAGGTAGAATTAGAAGCAGGAATAGATAATACCAATAAGCCCTATGTACAAATGAAAAAACCATACTATACTGTCAATACAAGTAGAGATTTCATCTGGGTAGATGGCGTAGATAGGTCTACAAATTGTGGGATATCGTATACCTCATGTGTGACATCTGAAAACATCTGTAAAATGATTTTCGAGGGGATTTCAAGTATTAAGGATTTCTTAAAGGAAGAAATTCATCTATCAGGAGGAATTCCTATAAGTGATACATTAGATAAAATAACCAGCGTTCTTGCTTCAGATGAATTTGGTGGTTACCATTATAGATGGATTGATATCTTTTTCGACAGGACAATGAACACAATAGGTTTTGCTGTAGACTATGATATTATTGGACTATCTGATACTGACGATCTCTTAGAGATGAATTATTCAGAAAGAGAATTTACTAATTATGAGAATGGGTATTTTAGCACATACAGTCTCGACCCATATGATATCAGGATATTCATAAGTTACAAGAGTATAATGAGCAAGATACTGATGGATAGACTAATATACCCATCCTGTTGTATACAGACCTATTATCCGGAGAAGATGAACGATAATATTAAGAATGATAATTTTAAAATACTTCACGAGGATAGTGGTGATATATTCCATGTACTCAGGCTATTCTGGGGAGAAGATGCAGTTTATATAGATGGGGATGGAGTTATAAAAGGGGAGATAGAGATACCTTTTGACGGGACTATTGGATTATCTTGTGATGTAGAGTTTCAATATAAATGTGAACACGGTAAAAGCGAGTGTGAAAAGGTAGATTACTCATTCAAAAACGAACTTTGTAAGTTGATTGATGATGCATTGGTACTTAGATTTTTAGGGATAGGCCCTGAGCTTATCTGGTTAGGGGTTCAAGGGATATGGGATAATATAGTGTTTGACATAATCACTACCGCTTTTGGAGTAGATACATCCATACCTATAGAGAATGTAAATAGTGGCAATTTTGGATGTACTGTTGGTAAGAATGAGTGGTTCTGTATTAGAAAAGCAGGTGAGGAAAATTCCAAGATGGGAAGGGAAATAAGACTAACTATGGAGAGGATTACTAATTATAATGATCTATGTAAAAATCTGTCATTTATGGATTTTGAGAAATGCTGCGGTGAATATGGGCTTAGTGTTTATGAATGTATAAATGGTTTAGATTATGACAATGATGGCATTACGAATAAATACGACAATTGTGTCTCAGTAAAGAATCCTAATCAATTTGATACAGATGGAGATGGGGTAGGTGATGAGTGTGATGATGATATAGATGGGGATGGTGTTTTGAATTCAAAGGATATACAGATGTGGAATTATTACCTTGCTATTGATAGAGATATGGATGGATATGTAGATGAACTAAATTGCAAATCAGGTGAAGATGATAAATGTCGTGAGAATTGTCTGTATAATTGCAGGGAGTTTTATTATAAGTCTTTATGTAGACCCGCAGGGTCAATTGATAACTATACTTACGACCCTGATATCTGTGCAATGAAGTGCAGGATGATAGATAATTGTAGCGTAAATGTTTTTATTGATATGTTAAGGGATAAGGGAGTAAGTAATCTACAGAGGGCAAAAGATTATTTTTATACAAATTGTCCGTTATATGGGGGTTATAGGTGTAGGGATTTATTTAGTAATTCTAATCAATCCGATATGGATGGAGATGGTATAGGAGATGCGTGTGATATGGATGAGAATTCGTATTATAATATTGAGATGAGTCAGAGCCCGAAGTTAGATTATAAAGAGGAAATATGTAGCCTCTCTGAAAACTTCGATATTATAGGCAAGAAGGTGAATAAAATATATGACACTGTAGCAGATTTGTCAGTGTTTGCAGATTTGAGAAAGAGTTATAAGAATAGAGAAACCGGACTTGAGTTTGACTTTAATAATGATAGTTTTGATAAACTTGAAATAGGGATAATTCCTGAGGATGTGACCATAGGGGTCTGCTATTGTAAACTTAGTAATGGTAATAGCGCAGAAAAGTGTAGGGAAAGATGTCCATTATTCAAAGATAATGGCGAACCCATAGATTTTATGCCAAATAAACCAACAATTAGGTATTATAACCCCATAACAACATATGCAGATAGTAAAGGTGATGATATATGCAACGAGCATATGAGTCCACCAATTAATTATGCTGGTTTTACTCAGGCATGTCTGAAAAAGGCATATCCCAAAAAAGTGTATTATGGAATAAGTCAATATGGAGGGAATTATAGATGGGACTTCTCATATTTTCCAGTAGTAGAAGAGTTGGTTATGAATGGATGGAGTAATGTATCGAGGGGTATAGATATTGCCTCATTTATAATAAACACTCCTGAGGATGATGGTAAATACTCCCAGATAAGGATTGCGACAACAAGGAATACAAAGGGTGAGTATCAAAAGTTTGGTTTAGACGGGTGTAGGTTTGGGGAGACAAATTGTATGGGTAGGTGGCACAAACTATATGATAAGATTGAGGAGGGATGCGTACCATTGATTCCTGATATGAGGGATATTGGCAATTGTCCTATTACTGGTGGAGAGTGTCCGTGGGAGCTCGATAAGACTGCGGTAATTGACTTTGGTTCAAGATTTGGGAGCAGGATATACTGGGATTTACCACCCGATAAGATTGGGATAAAATTCGATAGAAGGGTAATAATGATGTTTGATACAAAGGATGGAGGTATAACGGATGGTAAGTTTGTGGGTATATACAATCCTGTGAGCGGGAAGATAGAGAGGCTGTTTGATTCAAAGGCAGGTAATACAGTATACCCTTCAAATGGACTTAAGAGATACTCTTTATCTGTTGGATACAGTAGTTTGAGCAGGCTTGGAATAAGTAGTGATGATATTGTGAGGGAGATAATGTTTGTATATGGCGGAGAGATAAATGGGAGACTCGACAATGCCTTATATGTAGGGTGGTTTGATGATGAGGGTGTGAGATGGAGGAGTGTATACTTTGATTCGTATGTTCCTATGCTTGGAATATATGTTCCTATGCCAAAGGCAAAGGATGCGTATGTGGGGTATGATGAGGTGAGGAATATGATATTTATAGGTGATGGCGTAGGGGAGAATATATTTGGTGAGTTTGGTGAGATGAGGGAGGACTGGATAGTTGGTATATGGTCTTATCAGTTTGGGAGTAGAGAGGGGACGGTGGATTTCTGGAGGATACTGCCCGAGCAGAGGGAGATAGGTGAGGACAACTGGGACATAGATGCAGCCCAGATATATGATAGTGAGATGGGGAAGTGGGTATTATTTGGAGGGGTTGGAAGGGATGGTGTGATGGACTGGATATGGGAGATGGATACAGGGGATTACTATGGGAGGGTAATCGAGGGAGGGATGAGTGGAGGTCCCGGAAGAAGGGCGGGTATGGCGATATACTATGACAGGACATACAGGAAGGTATACCTTATGGGTGGATATGACGAACTTGGGAGACTGCACAATGACATATGGGAGTATGATATGAGGACGGGACTGTGGAGGGAGGTAGTAGGGGATAGGGGAGAGATACCGAGGGTAAAAGGTGGAACGATATACTACTCACCAGAGAAGGGGATATTCTCATACTATGGAGGTAAACACGAGGGTGAGGGTATGGGAGGAATATTCTACTATGATGAGAGATATAGCAGGTGGTATATTCCTAAGATAAATCCCTGGATGAATGTGGCATATTTGAACAATATGGAGTATTTTGAGGGTACATATACGAGGGAGAGCAAAGAGGATATAAGGGTGGCGGTGTCAGGGGAGGATAGTGTAAGTCCAGAGGTTGTGATGTTAAAGATGGAGGAGGGGAGTGGTAAGATAGGTGTAGAGGTTAGGGATAGGGTGATGAGGGAGGTTATAGGGTATGGGAAGAGGTCAAGCCCTGAGGAGTATGTGAGCGTATGGGGAGTAAATGGGGATGAGTATGAGGTAAGGATAAAGAGGAGGGAGGGTTATAGTGAAGGGGAGGTATACAACTACAGGCTGAGCAGTAAGAGAGTAGAGATAAGTGATAAGGCAGTAGATAAGATAGAGGAGAAGGGGATAAAGAAAATACTGCGAGATGGGGATTATCTGTATGTATTGAGTTTTGAAGATGGGCTGAGTGTATACGACATAAGTGATGCGAAGAATCCAGAAAGGGTATGGAATAATAAGGTACTTACAATTGGAAGTGATATGGAGGCTTTGGAAGATTATCTATATGTTGTAGTCCCTGCAGGTCTTATGGTGATAGATAAGAGGGACAAGAGGAATCTGAGTGTTGTTGGGTATGAGAGGCTGATAGGTTATTCGAGGGAGCTTGAAATAGCAGGTGATTATGCCTATGTTACTGGAGGGGTATTTGGGGTATTTGTAGTGAATATAAGTGACAGGAGGAATCCGAAGTGGGAGGATACAAGACTAAAGTTTATGGATGTATATGAGGAGATAGAGGTAAAGGGAGATAAGATTATACTTGGTGGGAAGATAAAGGGAGATGTGCAGATATACAGGGATAATGGGATGGATTTTGAGTACGTGGGTAAGGTGGACAGGAGAGGAGAGGTGAAGGGGATGGTGGTGAGGGGAGACAGGATGTATCTGAGGTATAGCAAGAAGGATGGGTATGAGGTTTACAGGATTAAAGTCGCAGGAGATCCGGAGTATATAGGGAAGTATGAAATAAAGAAGGGGGATGTGGACAGGATAAGAGGAGAATATATAGGGAAGTATTACTACGGGATAGAGAGGAATGGGAAGGGGATAGAGATTTATGAGTTGAAATAGAGTTGGTATGAGATAAAGGAGGGGATAAATTATGATGTATAAGGTGATATCATTTTTGCTGATTTTACTAATATATAGTTGCTCCTGTGGTAGTGGTGCAAATGGCAGTAAAGATGTAGGAATTGATACTGGGATTTTATGTGGTAATGGATATTATCCCTCGTTTGACTATCAGTGTAGAGGGAATTTGGGTTGTAGAGAGATAAACAGTGGTTTATGCACCTGCAGGTGCGTAATGTGTGAGGATGAGAGGTGTGTTGGTATGAGTTGTGGGGGTGTTGGATGTGCGGGAGATGGAGGGGTTTATGATTTGGGGATTGGAGATTTAGGGATTGAAGATTTAGGTATTTCGGATCTAAAAGATGCAGGAGAGGATATTGGAGGTGAGGAGATAAAAGATGTATATGTAGATGATGTAAGTGATGTATCGGATATCAGAGATATTTCAGATATAAGAGATGCAGGAGATGGAGGGATAGATGAATTTGAGTATGTTTGCAAAGACCCTGGAGACCCGGTTGGAGTAGAGTTCTCTGGTAATCTGGATGAACCGATAGTAAAGATTTCTGATAAAGTATTTCTGGATGCTGTAATAAGTGGAGATTATATAATCTGGCTGAGCCCAAACTATTCTGGAATTAGAGGCAAAGAAATATATTATTTATCCCTTAAAGATAAGAAGATAAGGAGGATTCCAAATTGTGACGGGTATGGTAATGTAAGGCAGATCGATGTATATGCTAATAAGATAGTATGGAACAACTTTATTGACTATGAAAAACCGGGGAATAATAAAGATGTATTATTCTATTTCAATATAAATACAAATGAGATTAGGATAATTTCTCCTATTGATGGAGTATACTATCAGACTATTTATGAAGATGATGTAGTATATATCCGCTACAAGAATAAAAAAGAGGCATTATATCACTACAATATCAAGACTGGTGAACAAAGAGTCATAAAGGACGAACCACCTTTTTACATGAACGATCGTAGTTCAATTTTATGGAAAAGAGATATAATAGCAACATACAGTCACACTATTGAAAGCTTTAATATAGATACAAAAGAACACAGGGTTCTATATGAAAGTCAAAACGATATGTGGCCAGTGATTCCTGTTACAAAGGTTCCATATATTGCTATACAGTTCTGGCTACCAGAAGAAAAATACGGACACATAAGTAGTGATATAGGAATATTTAATTATGAGACAAATACGCTTACTATG
>Ga0078972_1009684_pt1 | contig 18775 bp, 15 predicted proteins | sample YelNatPaOPGAMG01_FD_67568 | JGI IMG/M metagenome (GOLD analysis project Ga0078972, IMG submission 67568) | Hot spring thermophilic microbial communities from Obsidian Pool, Yellowstone National Park, USA - OP-RAMG-01 (SPADES assembly) (version 2) | ecosystem: Environmental > Aquatic > Thermal... | reverse complement strand
TCATTCTCATTGATAGGAATAAATACAGAGGAGAGTGTAAAATCTCTTTTGAATGCTAAGCAAGCATACGAATCAGAGAATGTAGAAGATGCAACAAGAATAGTAGATGGTATTACATTCTGGTGCGAAGGTGTTGTCAACTCGCAAATCGAAAGCATAAACGAAATAATCGAGAATATGAAAAGAAGCGGGGAAGATGTTCGGTTGCTTGAACAAATGCTTATTGATGCAAAAGATACTTTTTCCAAAAAAGAGTATCTGCGTGCTTTGCAGTTCACTATACAGATAAGGATTGAACTTGAGAACTTAAAAAGAACTTGATTTTTTATTTAATTAGCGAACATATATTTACTCCCTTTTATATTCACTACACGATAGTAACATGGAAAATATAACCGAGGATAGCCAAAAGGAATCACTTGTCTCCAAGCCTAAGGTACAATATACTCCTCGAATAACACCTTCGAGTAAACCTAAGAATTTGGAAAAAGAGTTACCCTCATCATCTCGTTCTCTATTCTTAATTTGTGGTGTGTTAATTATTGTGGGCGTATGTGCATCTGGGATATATTCAATGTACAAATTCGAGTCTAACATGAAGTTTTTAACTATATCTCTATTTGTTTTTCCAGTGTGTACAAGCATCATGTTGATATTAGTTGGTCTAGGAAAATTGCATAAAATGGTTCAAGAAATGAAGGTTGGAGTCCCGATTGGAGGCGGATTTTTTACACTAATTGCAGGTAGCGGGATTGCTTTCGAACTTATTCGACAGGGTATGGATGACATCGCAACGAATAGTCTTGCGGGAATGATTTGCTGGCTCCCTAGTGTTATATTATGCGTATATCTTGTAAGGCTTGGATATTCAGAAGCAAAAGGGAAGTTAACAAAAGAAGGAGTATTATGGATAATACTTACCATAGGTAGTTTAATGTATGTATTTTTAGAAGCATTACTTTAATTTATAATATAACGATAAATTTAATGATAAAATAATTTAACGATTAATTTAGCATTTTGGTTTAACTTATCATCGATTAACATAAATTCAGAATTAACAGTAACCCGCGTATATTAAAAAACAAACATACAAACATTAGATAGCTGTAAAAAAAGTTTAAAACATAAGAAGAAAATAAATAAAAAATGTTTGATTAGCCGTTTGATTACCCGATCGATATGTTTTTCATTGTATCTGTTGAGGGGGTTGTTGCATATTTTGTTGGATATTCTGTTCTTGTGGTTGCTGTTGATATTGGGGTGGATTCATGCCCTGATTTTGATTTTGTTGAGGTTGATATTCTTGAGGTTGTTGCGGCTGTTGTGTCATTTGCACTTGGCTTGGTTTTCCTCCTTTTCGCATCATTAACATTACTACTACGACTACAACAACGAGAATAACAGCGCCTATGATTGCATAGAGCATGAGGTTATTCGTTCCTGGTGTTGATGTTTCGCTCTTCTCCAAAATTTCAAGAGAGAATGTCTTTGAATGTGTAATTGAGGATGCAGTGCCCGTGATTGTTAAAGTGTAAGTTCCCTTCTGCGCGTCATTTGCTGCGCTTAGTGTTATCTGACTTGTGCCTGAATTTGTAATCACGCTTGGTTCTGCTTTCGAACTTATTACGTCGTTAGTTGGAGATACCGAGAGTGTTATGCCGATGTTGCCTGTAAAGCCATTTATTGCATTTACTGTCAAAATGATTTCTACCATCTCGCCTGGTTTGATTGATGAGGAGGTTTTATCAAGGCTCATTGTAAAGTCAGGTTCTGTTGATATCTTCAATGTAAATGTGCATGTTTTTGTTGTGCTACCACTTGTGCCCGATACAGTAATTGTGTAGTTCCCTGCAGGAACCGCAGATGTTGTAGTTACTTTTAGCGTAGTTGTGCCGTTACCATCCGATATGCTCGTAGGCGTGAATGTGAATGAAATACCTGAATTTGAAGGTGAGGCAGAGGCTGAGAACGAAACTTGGCTGTTGAAATTGCCAATAGGCGTGCATTTTATTCCAATTGTTCCCTCGCCTGCAACACCAGCAGGTATTGTTAAAGTGCTTTCCAATGCAGAAATCGAGAAATCGCTTGTCGATGCAGAACCTCCTTTAACATAGAAATCCATTGTGGCAACTGCAGATTCGCCACTTCTTCCACTTGCTGTTGCATTTACTTGTATTGTATATTTCCCTGCAGGTGTTGTGCTTGTTGTCTGCACTTTAAGCGTGTTTGTTACCTTTGCACTTGTTGGAGTTACGGTAACTCCTTGAACAAATGTAGTTGTTATTGTAGGTTCTGCAGGAATTACGGTTGCATGTAAGTTCAAACTACTGCTATACCCGTTTACCGCCCCGAACTCAATCGGAAACTCGCCATATCCAGACGCTTCTACGGTAATGTTCTCTTTTAGCACATTCATAAAGAAACCAGGCAGAGATGTTGCCAAAAGGGTAAACATTGTATTCCTTTCTACATTCCCACCTGCCCCAGTTACTATTATCGAATATATGTTATCTATCACAGTTGCTCCTGTATTTACTGTAACTGTTACATACGCGCTACCATCTGCATTTGGCGTTATAGTCGATGGTGAAACTGATACCGTTATGCTTGGATTATAGGGTACAACTTCTGTAAGGACTCTGACTTGTGAATTAAATCCTCTAAAGGCTTGGAAATAGACTTTGAATGTAGTTGTTTGGCTTGCACCCATATATGCAAACTCCTCAGAAGGATACATTATGAAATCAGGCGTATCTATCACATTTATGGTTATATTTATCGAATGTGTCTTACTCCCTGAAGTTCCAACTACTTTTACGTTGTGATTTCCAACTGCAGCGGTATTTGAGGCTGTTATTGTAAGGAGGCTTGGAACAAGTGGAGATACTGACGATGGCACAAATGTAAATGTTACACCCTGTATCGTCCCTTCGACTGAAAGTGAAACAGAACCTGAGAATCCATTTATCGGAACTGCAGATATCCAAGTTCCCGATGCTGATTCTCTTGCAATCGGAATGGTCTCTGGAAACGCTTCAAGTTCGAAATCTTCGTCTGCAAGTATATTTACTTTTATCGTAGCAGTGTGCGTCTTTCCTGCTGCACTGCCAGTAACAGTAACGGTTGTTGTTCCCGTTGTTGCTGTAGAAGGCACACTAATTGTAAGTACTGCCTGCGCCGACGGTGTTAAAGAGACACTCGAGGATGATAAAGATGTTGTAACACCAGAACCAGATGCAGATAATGAAACTGCGCCTGTAAGTCCATTTACGCCTATAAGTGAGAGAGTTACCGTCGATGCGCTCCCCTTTGTAATCGATACTTCTTCGGGGTTTGCAGCAAGCATGAAATCAGGTGCTCCTGCGGTTGCTGGCGGTCGCCCTGCTATCTGATGGATTACAAAACATTCAAGTTCCCCTGCAGGCGTTGTTATCGTCTCTTTCCTTACAACCTTAGAATATATCGTAATTTGTCCGCTTTGTGTACCAGAACCAAGCACCATATTTGACATTTCCACACCATCTATAACTGTCTTTTGTGTTAATTCTATGTTTATATTCATAGTATAGGTGGTATTCCAAGCCTTACCTACTGTAAGTGGAAATGCAAAATTCTCGAATGCAGGCGTCCAGGTGCAACTTACATTAGAGCCTAATATTGTAGAGGTTGTGGAACCCATCATTGTTACATTCGTATATTGGTCTAATCTTTCCCATTCCTTTGCAACTTTTAAATCTGAACTTCTTTCCCATCTCATTCCTTCTGTTTGCATACTCATATCTGCACCCATGTCGCCCAATCCTGCATAGAAGGAGTACGAACCTTTCAGTAATCGAACATAACAGTTTTCACCACCGACGTTCTCGGTTCCAATGATCTCATGTGTGTAATTCATGCTTGCTTGTGCAGCAAGATTCGTTTCACCTGCAAGAACATTCGTATTATACTCGACAGCACCGTAAGACCATTTATCGCCTACATTGTAAGTAGGTTTGTCTGCCGAAGTCCCCCCCGGTGTCCATGTTTGTGTATGAGTATATGACGATAGAAGCAATTCGTCCTGCAGGATGTTATTTGAATCATAACTCTTTATCGCAGCCAAGTATCCTGCTACCGGCGAATAGTAATAGACATCATAATTTGTATGCACAACAAGTTTGTATATGCCCGTCCCTGCAAATGCCCTTACTTTTAGATACAGATAGCCAAAGTCATCACTTCGATTTGAGACTTCATCATAAGAATTTACAAGTATAGAGTAATCGATTTGCGCATCTGTGCCGTTATACAGATACAAATCAAAATCACTCCCACTTGGATCGTATAGGTTAAAGGTTACCGAAGCGTCTTCTTCTATCCAGATCTTATACCAATCTTCAACGTCGCTCTTCTCGTTAAGATATCCAATTACAATATCTCCTGCATAGACCTCCATCGCATTCGATTTGTCATTGTTAGGTTCTGCTTCGCCAACATATCCAAACCCAATTTCGCATGTCTCTGCCTTCACAGGTTGGGCAATAAAAATTAGCCCACTTGCTAAGAACGCAAGACATAGCACCCCTGCAATTATCTTTCCAGTCCATTCTACAATTCTCTTTTCCATGTTCTCACCTTTTAAGTTTCTAAGGCTTCTCGCCTTACTGCTTAATAATCAACATCACATATATATTTAACTTTACATGGAAGTCCTTAGGCACGCCTAAAAACCAAGCCTTTGCAACTTTTTTCAACAGTTAATTTAAATGTAAAAAATGCATTTAACTCCTCATGAATGAAAATTTTTATCTCGTGTATGTTACCGCAAAAGACCATGAGGAAGGAAAAAAGATTGCAATTCATTTGATAGAAAAGAAACTTGCTGCATGTGCAAATATATTCCCTATTTCTTCATTCTATACTTGGAAAAAAAAGTTAGTGGAGGATAATGAAGTAGGTATATTCATAAAAACTAGGAAATCCTTAATCGATGAGTTAATCTCTGAAATTAAAAAAATCCATTCTTACGATGTCCCTTGTATCGTCTCATTTAAAATAGAAAAAGGTTATACTCCCTATCTCAATTGGATTTTGGATTCCACAAAAGAATCTACAAAGAATAAAACGTGTGCTGTCCTGAAATTAGTTCCTCTCAAAAAATCGAGGTCATGTTGAAACCACCCCTTTTGCATCTTTTTTAGAGATAGTAAGAAATTGTGGGGCGTATTTTTCGATGAGTTGAATGTGTTGGTTGATGAACTTAGTTTCTTAGATGGGTGCATTTTTCTCACGAATGTCTGGAAAGGTGTTTCACAATCGTCGATATTAAGGCTCCAATGGGGCCGTTTGAAATTTCTCTATAACTTTCTCGCCCATCTCGCCCTTATTCTTTGGCTCTTCGCCATCTTCCTCACTGATTGCTCCCCTTTCTCCATCTATCTTATAATCCACCTTACTTTTTTCTTGTTTAGTTTCCTCATTGTTTCTGGAGAACTTTTACTTTTCTCCGAGAGGAAGTAATTTCGGGATATTACAAAAGCTTCATATAAGGAACAGAATATAAACAGTATGTGAAGTTCTATGAAAGAAATAGTTAAATCTATGTTGTTGATGGCAGCGCTTGTAGTAGGATTTTATTCTTTTCCTGTGAACATCTCAACTGCCCAATCTAGTAACCACTACACTACCATGTACTTTACTACAGATTTAGGTGCAAGCGATGATCGAGAAAAAAGTATTGCGTTTAATAACTATGAAGTTGAAAAGGAAATTTTGGAACACCTTAACAATTCCTTTGTTAAAATCACAAAAGACTCACAAATACCGTGTGAGTGGCTCCAAGGGGAGGGGCATATTAAAGTTTACTTGTATCAAATACCAGATAACATGGTTATCGAAAGGACCGATACAAACAGAGGAAGCCACAATTATATGATAAGAGCTGAGGAAAGTAATGGAAAATATTATTATTCGCCGTATAGGTCAGCAGATGAAAAAGCTGTTGGATTTATTAATATGCAAGAGATTCCAGAGATAATAATAGTATTTAAACAATGGAACGAGGATTCAAAAATTTATGTGGTTCGCACTGCGATTCATGAGTTAGTTCATATTTTATTATACAAAAGTATAGATACATACGGGAATGATGGGTTAGCAGACTGGGGCGTATGGTACTCTCTTGGAATAGAATCGGAATATTACAAAGATTTTTTAAACAAACCTAAAGGAGATTTATTGGCGGATCCAGTCTTTGATGACCCCATTCAAAATTTTGAAGATGATATGGCGGATTGGAGAAGAGGTGCAGTGTTCTCGTTTTTTAAGTATGTTTTAGATCAGCCCAATGATGTTAAAATATTTTTTGAAAAATGCAGAACTACCCCTAACATGATCCAAGCTATCGAATCTGTTATGGGAAGCAACTACGAAACAATTACAAGTGATTGGAAGAAAATATACTTATCCACCGATACAATTATTTTTGCTCCCCACCCCGATGATGAGGCGTTAGGAACATCTGGTGTTATTTATAATGAATTAAGAAACAATAAGAGGGTAATCGTTGTATATATTACTGTCGGGGATGGTTACATATATGCAAGAGATAAGTACATGATGTCTAAGGGAAAGGATGAATGGAAAAAATATGATAAAGATGATAATAACCAGCTAGACATGACTGAATTTGGTTGCGTGCGAAGAGATGAAGCAATTAATGCCATGGAATCTCTTGGATTATCTAAAGGCAATCTCATCTGGCTTGGTTATCCTGATAGTTATTTGAAAGACCTTTGGACATCAAACTATGACTGCACACTTACAGCTGAGAGGACAACCGGTAAAGATAAGGTTCCTTACTTTTTTGCCGAGACATATGGAGCATCATATCAGGGTATTTCTCTTTTGAGTGACCTTAAAGCAATTCTAAACGGATTTAACCCTAAGTATCTTTACGTTCCACATCCTTGGGATACACACACAGATCATTCTATCACTAATTTATTCGTGTCGGAAGCAGTAAGTAAATTAGCCTTAACATCGATTCAGATATATTCATACCTTATCCATTACTGCCGGCATCAAACGAATTGGTGGGTAGATGAGATATATAATGACGAAACAGATTGGCTTAGAGACACCCCAACGGTGAAAGATGATTACTCAGATAATACTGGTATCTCTTCCAATTTTAAGGCACCACATGGTTTCCCACAACCAGAGAAGGAACTCAAATTTAAAGAAATCTCTTTTACCAAAAAACATAATATAATTGAGCAATACACCTCTCAAGTTGCAGTTGATATGACATACTTGATGGCATTCGATAAAGAAAATGAAATTTTCTGGTTAAACACCCTGATAGAGACTAGCCAATCCACCACCACAAAAACCAGTATGAATCTTTCTTTAATTGTAGATGATTATCCCGATGGACTTTCATACTCTGGTCAGCTTACTTTTTACAGAGCCACCGTAGAAGGGGTTTCAGTTGAAAGGCTTCAACCATCATCAGGAGAAGACCCCCAATTTACAGATTCAAACGTTAATTTCAATTTGCAGATGGAACCAGGCTCTTGGAATCTTATCCATATCCAATTAATCTTAGATAGTTTTGCCGCTGTGAGATTCGATTGCAGAAGTCCATCGAATATTAAGGTCTATTTAGTTGATAAAGTAGTCTCAGATAGGCCTGTTTTTTTCAGATTGTCGGACATGTCCCGAATATCTCAATCCGAGGCTGAGAGGGGACCCTTAGCGAATACAGGTTGGTCAAAAGATTACACAAATGATATAACATACTATGCGAATGCGCATGAATCTTATTACACCTTTTATCGAAAAGATGTAATTCCTACCCCAAATGTCACTCATATTCTTCCTTGTGGAACGCCTTGCCTTAGCATGGTACTACTCGTTTTCTTGCCTGCAGTTGTTTTTATAAAAATAAAAAAGGTGGGAACTGTTAACAGAAAAATCTAGATATTTTGCTCACTACTTTATCGGACACCTACCACCTACTTGTTATCACAATTGCGTGAAAAGTATAACAAGCATGTATCTTATCTCATCAATGCACACTTTCGTCCACAATTGCGTCGATCTGATCCGCAAACTTCAGATACCTTCCTGCCTTTATACGCGATTGCCAAAAAGGGAGGCATTTAAATGAATTGTGAAATGTCCGATAAGCCAATATTTGACTTCGAAGCGGTTTTTGAGCCTGAAGATTATTTATATTTTTACGGAGATAGAATAACCGAAGAACGAACAAAAAGGGAATTAGAATTCTTGATAAAAGAATTGGAACTTGAGAGGGAGATGAAAATTCTTGATTTGGGTTGTGGACATGGAAGGCACGCAAACCGCTTAGCAGAACTTGGGTATAGTATCACTGGCATAGATATTACCAAAGGCTTTCTTGAAATTGCAAAGACTGATGCAAAGAAGAAAGGGCTCGATGTTAGATATATTCAAGAAGATATGAGGAAAATCTCTTTCTCTAACGAATTTGACAGAGTACTTCTTCTTTTCACTTCCTTTGGATATTTTGAAGATAACGAAAATTTTAAGGTTATTAAAAATGTAGCGAGGGCTCTTATCCCAGGAGGGTTATTTTGCTTTGATATATTCAATAGAGATGCATTCTTGAAGAATTTTCTACCTTACATAGTAACAGAAAAAGGCGATGATTTAATGATAGACCGACACACTTTTGATAGTGTTACAGGAAAGCTTTACAATAAAAGAATCGTTATTAGAGATGGCAAAAAGAAAGATAAGCCATTTTTTGTAAGACTTTATAATCCTACCGAGATAAAAGAACTATTAAGCAGAGCAGAACTGAATATCCATAAGATATACGAAGATTGGAGTGGAAAACCTTTTACAAGTCATTCGAAGAGGATGATTATAATCGCTAAGAAGGAGTAAAATGAATATCTGCCGATTCCATACAACAGCAGATAAAAGAGAAATCTGCGACTTTCCCAAATTCCAGTTAGGAACTTCTTTTATCCACTAAACGTTATATAAGATCGAGGGCAAATGCAAACTTGAGACACACGTACAATCAATGAATCTAAAATTAGGGAATGAGATCTTATGAATAACCGTTGGAGAATCGTATTGGTCGTCTCATTTCTTGCCTTTTTCATGGAATATTCACTGAGAGGAATCAACGGTTTTCTTAAAGGGCCTGCAATGGTCATACCTGTATTCGCCAATTATTTTACCTATCTTGCTCTAATTGAAGAGTTCATCGGTAGATTCAAGCTTAAAGACTGTCAGGTCTGGATTGTGGCTGAATTTTTTGCTCTGTTATGGCAGTTGGTAAGTGTTGCGGGTGTTTATTATCCACCTTATGTTTTTGGTATTGGGCTTGGTGATTTAATAATCAATAATGTTATTTGGTGGCCAACAATTCAAACATTGTTCGCGGTGTACATCGCACACAGACTTACACCCCATGTTGACAGAAGTAAACCATTAATGAACAAATACACGATAGTGTTATTCTTTATCCTCTTCGTTTTTGTGAGCGTTAGTTGGAGATTTTTTGTCTCTCCACCAGTTACCCTATGGCAATTTTCAGTTGTACTGACTTTAACTTGTCTCTTTGCTTTGCTCTCTTTTAGAATAATTTCATCAAATATAAAAAGAAGGGTTGAACTTACGCCTTTTAAACCGGACAAATTTCTAGATGTAATTGCAGTTATCATGGTTATGTTTTTGACCGTTTCATTTTTCTTCCTAATAGATGGTGGAACCGATACACCTCATCTAATTAACAGACAGGCATTAATAGCTAACATTATTGTTTCCCCTATAATAGCATTGGCATTACACCTAAGAAGAATCACCTCTAAACAACCAATCTCAATCTGAATACCATAAGAAGAGTGAAATGGATGGCTCGTGAAAGCATATGAGCATTCACCTGCAATGCAGCGTGGCTTCGCTCCTTGTTTCCCCTTCGGCTCCGTCCTATAACAGAGCAGTTCTGGCTACGGGCTTCGAATTTCCGCCTAAATTCCTCGATTTGTTCGGGACTTCAGATACGCTCACTGTTCGCCGAAAATTAGGCTACAAATGTAAATTGCCGACCCCACAACCCTCTTCTCATCCCCTCGGCAAAAATACTTCTTGATTCTAGTATAATCTTGAATTACCACTCCCAAGCCACGCCTTCTGCGATCTCCCCTTTGCACTTGTATGATTAGTGAATTATTTTCCAAGCCGGCCCTTCTTTCCGCACTTGTTACATTCTATGATAAGAGGACGTTCGGTTGTGTAAACATCAATAACATTCCCGCATGAGGAGCATTTTACTCGTGAGGCTGCCTTTTGGTCAGATGTTTTTTCGTTTTCAGTAACAGGTAATTTACCATCTGTTTTAACGTCTTTTTCTATACTTCCTTCAGCAGATTCATTTTTTTGCTCTATTTTTTGCTCTATATTAGATATAGGTAATTCAACAATCTTTGCGTCTATTATTTTCTTCACTTGAGGCACAATCTCTTTAGGGTTTTGTTCATTCTTTTGTTCATTCTCTACTTTAGATTGATTTTGATAATATGTTGGATACCTGAATTGAGAAATCTCGTTGTAATAAATCCTGTTTTGAGCGAAATTTTGAGTATTCGGGTATGTCAGATATGGAGAATACTGCCGTTCTTTTACCTGCTCTTTTAGTATTATCTTTTTCGAGACAATCTTAGATTGAACAGAATGGTAAATGTATGCGGGAGCAAGGTAACATACAGAAAAGAAAGATTCAGAGGTTCTAACAAGTGCAAAAGAATTTCCAAAATTGCTCATATTGTCCAAATTCTGCGTTCCAATTATATTCGTAAAAAGCATGCTGACAAAGGTTACAAAAATAGTAATTCCGAGGTTGAGTAAAAATAACTTCCAAGATTCTTTATCGAGCAATCTTGCAATCAAGACGCCGAAACCGAGGATAATCGCAAGATTGCCACATCCAGATAGAAAAGTTGCGACCGTAAGCACATTAACTTTACTGCTTGCTATACTTGCGAATACCGAAATCGTAATCAGAAACAAACCCGCTAGAAATAGCCCTAACGAAGGCAGAACCGTGCTTTGTTCTCCGTCTGAAGGAAGTTCACCCAGGCCTTTATTGAACGAGTTCAAGGATGCTATCCCAAGCCCGATAACTCCAATCAAGATTAAACTCGAAAGACATGTTGCACCTCCCCAAAAACAGAACGAAATTTCAGGCGGACTAAACAGTCCTAATATCGAGACAAAACCCGGAAGATATAGCAAAATAATCGCGATGTTCGCATATTTCCCATACTTTACTCCATTTTCAATTTCTGCCATATGTTACCATCATATCAACCAATTTCGTATAAAAATTTCGGATAAATAAACTAAAAATTGCAGATAAAAAAGAAAATAAAATTACTCGTTTTCTATCCTTGGCGCAAGTAGGTATTTTACATGCCCTTCGTTATTGGCTATATTGTATTCCATCATAACAGGATAGTCTGACGCAAGTTTCAGTAACACCTTTTCTGTAGAACCTATCGATTTTATCATGTTCCCGAAATATTCAAGCGAGAATAAACTTCGCACTGTCGAACCTGCCTCAAGACTATCTAGCATATCCTTTGGCAATCGAAGAGACATGGAATCTGTATCACCTTCGCATATCATTTCAAATTCAGTAGGCGATGCAACTAATGCTACATGGTCAGAGATAGATTCTGCGGATTTTATTCCTTGCAAAAGTTCTGAAGTCTTTATCACTACTTTTACTGGAAGATTTAGGTTAGGCACTTTTGGATCCGTCATTCCTGCGGTATCCACAAGAGACATCTTCCTTGTAATGTTCTGAAGTTGCACAATAAGCATATTTTTTCCATCGTCGTGAGTAAGAGAGACGACATCTCCAGGCTTGGAGACTTTGAGCACGTCTTTTAATTTGTCTATGTCAAGACCCAACTCGCAATCAGTTGCTGAATATTCGTCGAAAGCACTCGATTTCAGTTCAAGGTCGACCATAGCCACATGCGCTGGGTCTACTGCTTTTAATGTAACTTTATCTTTTGTAATCTTTAATTTTACCTCATCAACAAGTGTAGATACTACATTTATAACTTCCTTAATTACTTCTGCTTTCACTTTTGCTTTGAACATACTTACCACTTGTAACCCTAACATTCTTACAAAATATAAACTTATCCCCTTTTATACCGTCATAGTTCATATCGGATTTTTTTTTCTCCATATTTTCTCCATATTTTTCATATACTCATCTCTATTCATAACTAGTCTATTACATTTACATTCATAACCTCAAAAGAAATCGAGTAGCCTCTTTTGCGCTCTTATCTCCCTAATCAACTTTGAATTCCTTGCCCAAGATTTCACGCGTGAATTTGCACTGATATATTCGATTGCTTCGTTCAATGAATTAAACAGTTCAGGCTTGGTGCTCATTGCTTTTTTTACAGTTTCTCGAATTACCCACACTCCAAGCGGTGCCCAATATTCATCTGTAATCTCCCTAACCACAATTGCAGTTGCCTGCCTGGATATCTTTTCAAGGTATTCAAGGACCGAAAGGCGTGCCGAATAATACGCACCTGAAATATTATCTGCATAACTACTTCTTCCTTCGAAAGGCTCCCAATCACTTACCGTCTTAGGTTCAAAAGTCCATAAGGCACCTTTCAACCATGTTTCGAGCATCTCGTATGCCCATATCATTGGTATAAGTAAAATATGAAAATAATTACCTAAAAAATTTGCTGAATATACTCTGTATTCGCCTATTTCTTGATAGAGCCGCACTTTTTCCATAAGCATCTTTCCCATCTGGTCATCTGTAGCAGTTATTGCCCATCTTGTTGGGACTAGTTTCCTGTTCTTTGCACGACCTAGCAATCCTATCGAAAGTAACCTTTGCACATGTGTATATGGAATACCTGCTTTGTATAATTCCTGAATTGCAACAGACGCTTTTACATCAGTATCTGACACAAGTGCATCTACCTTTTGGGGCACAATCGGATTTTCTGTTAGTTTCGCCTTTACTACCTCGATTCCAGGTCCCATAGGACATGATACAAAATCAAGACTTGCAACTTTCGTTATCCTCGGAACCCTTGAAAGTTTTACTTCGGTATCTATAGGTTTTTTAGAAAGTGCCAATTCCTGTGTGGTAGCAAGAACACCATTCGGAACTCGTGCGTCATTTACCAAATATTCTGTTTTCGAACGATATAGCGAAGTTCGCATTCTTATTATTTCCTCGATACCACATTTCTTATCAATCCAAAATTCAGGATTGTCAAGTTGTTGTGCCTGTTGTGCTTCATCGATTAGCACTGAGGGAACAAGAGGTCCTATCGAAACCTTAGGATAGCCAAATCTGCCCACAAATACACTAGGCGGCGAGGTCCCAAAAACCTCTTTCGTGTTTATAGGAACTGTAGGGATTTTGGCTTGGATTTCTTCAATCAACGCACATCTGCCCAAGCCGCAGAGATTCCTTCCTCCTTTACAGTAAATACAACTTGCAAATACCATTCTTCCACTCTTTTCGATACACTCTTTTCGATAATATGCTATGTCTGATAAAACTATATCTGATAAAACTATTTCTGATAAATATATCGCATTAATTATAACGCATATAACATAACCCAAATTCAAAGAATGTCCCAAAAATCCCAAATCAAAGATTCATTCAAAGACTCAACAACCGAATATATTTATGTGTAAAATTTGATACCTAAAATATGCGTATCGCAGTACTATTAAGAGACAGATGTCAACCAAAAAAATGCGCACACGAGTGCATAAAATACTGTCCAAGAGTGCGTATGGGCGAAGAGACCATAGTCGTAGGCGAAAAAGGCAGACCTATTATTTCAGAAACTCTATGTGCAGGTTGCGGTATCTGTGTTCATAAATGCCCATTTGAAGCAATCAAGATAATCAATCTACCCGAAGAACTTGAAACTGACAAGGTCCATCAATATGGCAAAAATGGGTTTAGGTTATATAGGCTACCTACACCAAGAGCAGGCGAAGTTATTGGTATCCTTGGTCCAAATGGTATTGGTAAGACTACAACCATCTCAATCCTTGCAGGGCTTGAAATTCCAAATCTTGGAGAATACGACTCCAAGCCGAGTTGGGATAAGGTCCTTTCTAAATTTTCAGGGACTGAATTGTATAATTATTTAGAGAAGTTATCAAAAGGCCAGATAAAAACCTCGTTAAAACCGCAATATGTAGATAAACTTCCGAAAGTCCACAAAGGGAAAGTACAAGACTTGCTTGAGAAATCAGGCCAGCCTGATAAGATAAAAGAACTTATAACAGATTTGGAACTTGAAAAGACGCTTGAACGAAACATAGATGAACTATCGGGCGGGGAACTTCAACGAGTTGCAATTGCAGCAGCCATAGCAAAGGATGCAGACATCTATTTCTTTGACGAACCATCTTCTTATCTAGATATATATCAAAGGCTAAAAGTTGCAAAGATAATTCAGAAATTATCAGAAGGAACTGGTAAAATGGTCATTGTAATAGAGCATGACCTTGCAGTTCTTGATTTTCTTGCATCAACAGTTCATCTGATGTATGGTTCCGAAGGGGCTTATGGTGTAGTTGTGCAACCTCGACCAGTAAGGAATGCAATTAATACCTATCTTTCAGGCTTTATGAAAGAAGAAAATATAAGGTTCAGAGATTGGCAGATTACTTTTGAGTCCCATCCGCCAAGAGAAGAATGGGAAAGCGAAGAACTCATATCTTTTGATGCACTCGAAAAAAAATTCGAAAAATTCCATCTGCGAACTGCGCCTGGAATAGTCCATAAAGGAGAAACAGTGGGCGTGGTCGGACCTAATGGTATAGGTAAAACAACTTTTGTGAAAATGCTTGCGGGCGTGCTTGAACCTACAAAAGGGAAAGTGCATGCGAAGGTAAAAGTTTCTTACAAACCGCAATATATCAAACCTGAGTTCGAAGGAACTGTAAAAGAATTATTTTACACAAAATTAGGCGAAAGGTTTGAACATCCGTTCTTCAAGTCAGAGATAGAACGACCGCTTGGTATTAAGACATTATACGAAAAAGATGTGAATACACTTTCGGGAGGCGAATTGCAACGCGTATCTATCTCTTTGGCGTTATCCTCAGAAGCAGACATGTACCTAATCGATGAACCTTCTGCATACCTTGATTCTAACCAAAGGATGGAAGCAGCCAAGACTGTTCGTAGAGTAATGGAAAAAAGGGGAAGGAGCGCGCTGATTGTAGACCATGACATGTATTTCATAGACCTTGTTTCTGATTCCATAATGGTATTTCACGGTGAACCTGCGGTCTTCGGTGTCGGTGAAGGACCCTTTGACATGAGAGAAGGTATGAATAAATTCTTAAAAGAAGTTGGTATTACCTTTAGGCGTGATACTGACACAAACAGACCTAGGATAAACAAATTAGGTTCTGTAAAAGATAGAGAACAAAAGGAATCTGGCGAATATTACTATACTGGGAGTTAAGGGGAGTTAAAAAGATTAGAAGATGCTAAAAATAAAGAGAAGTTAAAAATAAAATGGGCGAGGTAAATAAAAGAAAAATAAAGAAAAATAAAAGAGATGTAAGATTAAAAAAGGTAATTTCAAATTAGTTTCATACTATTTCTGCCCAGTTCTGCACGTAGTTTTTTCTTCGAAATTATGCGATATAAACGCAATTACCTTTGTCAAACCCTTGCACTATCTCTATCTTTTGTTCTTTAGAAGGTTTCCAGATATTCATAGGATGGGTCATATTCGGAACGTATTTCTTAATGTCTGCTGCGATATCTGCAACTATATGCTTTTTACCGAAAACTCGATTGCTTATTTGCTGTACCTTCTTCTGTGTGGTCGTCTCGTCGTATAAACCAAGCGAATGTAGATATTCATGTAGGAGAATATTAAATATGTATGGTTTTAATAGGCTTGGGTCTGTTTGTTTTATTCTATGAAGAGGCGTCTTATTCATGACAATTATATTTGTTCCAATTGGATAGAACGCACCTATAAGATATTCTCGAGAACCGCCGAGGTCAGCCAAGCCTAACATTAGCCCTGCTCGCTCTTTTCCTATAGTTTCACGAACTGCTCTCTTTACTACTTCGAATATGTCAGGTATGTCCTTTGCTTTTTCATATTCATCTACGATAGAATGCATTAACTCACCGAAATATTATCATAAATTCGTTTTATAACTTTGCTTACAGGCTTTATAAATTACAGGCGTCATAAAGTTGCGTCATAAAGTTCGAGTTTATTCGACCAATCTATCCCAAATTAGATACTATTTCTGAAATATTGTTTTGGATAGTGTAGAGAATTATATCTCAGAAATAACATATTTTATAACATATTTTTATACAGAATAAGCATATCCCAAAAAAAAAATCCGAAAAAGGGGAAGAAAATGTTAGGCGCGATTGCAGGCGATATTATAGGCTCTGTTTACGAATGGAACAACATAAAAACAACAGATTTCCCGTTATTTTCAGACGATTGTTATTTTACCGACGATACCGTTCTTACGGTTGCTGTTGCAGATTGTATTCTTCACGGCTTGGATTACGTTTCGACATTTAAAAAATATGCAAGCCTATATCCGGATGCAGGATATGGAAGCACATTTAGCAGATGGATAATGTCTAAAAATAGCGAGCCTTACAATTCTTGGGGAAATGGTTCTGCGATGCGTGTATCACCGATTGGATATGCGTTTAATACACTGGAAGAAACTTTAATTAACGCAAGAAGGAGCGCAGAAGTTACGCATAACCATCCTGAAGGAATAAAAGGTGCTCAAGCAACTGCATCTGCGATATATCTTGCAAGAACTGGGAAAAGCAAAGATGAAATTCGAGATTACATAACGAGTAATTTCGGCTATGTTCTGTCAGAAAGTATAGAATCGATAAGAAAATGGTATAAGTATGATGTTTCCTGCCAGGGAACTGTACCCCCTGCAATAGTTGCATTCTTAGAATCAAAAGATTTTGAAGATGCGATTCGGAAAGCAATTTCTGTAGGCGGTGATTCTGATACTCTTGCATGTATTACGGGAAGTATTGCGCATGCATATTATGGTGAGATACCTAAACATATCAGGACAAAAGTGCTTGAAATTCTCGACGATAGATTAAGAATTATAACTCTTGAGTTTATGGAAAGGTTCAGAGTAAAGTTTTAGAAGTTTAAGTAAAAAAGTGATTAAGGGTAGGTGGATGTGTAGCCAGACAACCTAAAATAGGGCAATGGATATACGAGGTTGGGGAGAGCATGAAACTTGCAGCATCAAGGATGGAGGGTATAGAAACTTCGGATATACGAAAGTTGAACGAGATGGCGCCTGAGGGTTCAATCAACTTGGGCATAGGAGAACCTGATTTTCAACCGCCGAAAATTGCAAAAGATGCAATTAAGAAAGCAGTCGACGATGGTATGAACAAATATTCGCCTGTGATTGGGATTCCACAACTTCGTGAAGCGCTTGCTGAAAAGTTGCATAAATACAACAAGAAATTGACAAAAGAGAATGTTCTCCTAACTGTAGGAGCAGCAGAAGCGCTCTATGCGTGTGCAGGGGCGTTCTATGATGTGGGCGATGAGGTTCTAGTTCCCGACCCTGGGTTTGTATACTATGCGCCGCATGCAAAACTTATGGGAGCCAAGCCGGTAAGTTACGTCCTCAGATACGAAAACGAATTTAGACCCAATATAGACGAGATTGCGAAAAAAATCACAAAGAAGACTAAGGCAATAATATTGAATTCGCCGTCAAATCCTACGGGGAGCGTGCTTTCTAAAAAAGATGTTGACGAAATAACTAAACTTGCAAAAGAAAACGACATCTTGATAATATCAGATGAGGTATATGACGAGATTATCTATCCTGATGGAGGAAATAAACACGAATCGTTCTTATCGAAGATTGATGATTATGAAAAGATAGTATATATCTCCTCGTTCTCAAAGACATATGCGATGACTGGCTGGCGGCTTGGATATGCTGTTGGAAGTAAGACATGTATGGATGTGTTAAGAAGGATGCATTACTATATAGTTGCGTCGCCGCCTACACCGATGCAATATTCTGCGCTTGCCATGCTTAAAGCACCACAAGATTCTGTAACTGAGATGGTTTCTGAATTTAGAAAAAGACGAGATTATACAGTTAAAAGATTGAACGAAATAGAAGGTTTCAAATGCCTTATGCCAAAAGGGACATTTTATGCGTTCCCTGCTTACAAATTCAAGAAAGAGATAAAATCCTGGGACCTTGCTGTTAATCTATTGCAACACAAAGTAATAGTTACGCCAGGGTCTGCATTTGGTTCTGCAGGGGAAGGGCATATTAGAATATCTTATGCAAATTCTCTTGAAAACATAGAGAAAGGCTTGGATGCTCTCGAGAAAGGGATTAAACAATATATGTAGATTAATGTAAATTTATACATCAATATTTATTCATTTATTTTTATATTTTTGCAAATCTACTTTCTTTTGTAGTATCCCGAAATTACTTCCTCTCGGAGAAAAGTAAAAGTTCTCCAGAGACAATGAGGAAACTAAACAAGAAAAAAGTAAGGTAGAGCATAAGAGAGATGGAGAAGGGAGAACAATCAGTGAGAAAGATAGCGAAGAGTCAAAGGATAACTGCGAGATGGGCGAGAGAGTTATACAGGAGGTATGTAGAGAGTGGAGAATATCCATATCCAAGAGAGGCA
>Ga0078972_1009683_pt1 | contig 18782 bp, 26 predicted proteins | sample YelNatPaOPGAMG01_FD_67568 | JGI IMG/M metagenome (GOLD analysis project Ga0078972, IMG submission 67568) | Hot spring thermophilic microbial communities from Obsidian Pool, Yellowstone National Park, USA - OP-RAMG-01 (SPADES assembly) (version 2) | ecosystem: Environmental > Aquatic > Thermal... | reverse complement strand
AACGTTATAAGCTTGGATGGTTAAAAGACCAATGCCTTAACAAGCTTAAGTTGCGATGCAGCGTTAACGGTTGGCGCAGCAACCAGCTTGTAGCAATAGCGGCGGAAAAACGCCAGGAACAGTCAAGGTTTGGATTTTTTGCACGCTTGTTCCGTAGAGAAAAAGAACAGAAGGGGGTTGAACCCTTTGAATAATGAAATTCCACAAATTTTGGTTTTCTTTCTTGCCGTTTTAACTTTCATTTTGACAGTTTACAGTTTACGATTTGAAAAGGAAGGAGGCGGTCAAAATGGATAGGGTTGAACTTTCAACTGGAAGTTTGGCGCTTGTGCTTGCCTTGTTGGCGATTCTCGGCGGAGCAATCGTTTACGCCGTAATCTCGAGGCAATGGAGAATCCAGACGGTTGGAACCGTCAAAACTGTTGGACTGCAAGTTAAAGACGACTACGGCAACCTTCTAACATCCATCGACTGGGGAACTTTAACGCCGGACTCGTCAAAAGATTTCCACGCATTCGTCATAAACAATGGTTCGGTTCCCATAACATTGACGCTTGCAACGGAAAACTGGGACCCTTCAGAAGCTCAACATTATATTGAGTTAACGTGGGATTATCTTGGCGAACCCATTAATCCAGGAGCATCCCAACCCATCATATTTACCTTGACAGTTTATCCGAACATTACGGGAATCTCCACTTTCAGTTTTGACATAGTTATAACTGCACATGGAGGTTGATGGAAAAATGGCAAGAAGCGAATATTGGATTCAGGAGGCAATTGAGCGTCCGGGAAGTTTGAGGGCATACGTTAGGCGGAAGTATGGCGAGCGTGGATTCACCAGGTCGCCTAAAACAGGCAGAAAAATAATCCGCAAAGAGGTTCTGCAAAGACTCTCCAAAAAGAAAGGAACAATTGGGCGGAAGGCACGTCTCGCCTTGACACTGCGGAAGCTTAGGCGAAGGCGATGAAGGGCGGCAAGCTTCCACAAAGCAAAATTGCCGGTTACGGGAAAAGAGGCAGAATTTGGATTAATCCAAAAGTTCCAAGGCGTTATCGAGGAATAGACATGCGGAGACGCCTGCTTATCCATGAAAAAACGGAAATAAAGCTCAGAAAACAGGGTTTACCCTACTGGAAGGCGCATAAGCTTGCCACGAAAGCGGAGCATAAAGGTTTAACCAAGCGGCAAATCTTCATTTATGAGGGTAAACTGGGAAGTATTGCAAGATGGCATCCACATAGAAGGTGAACAGTATATATGCCCAAGAGACGCCTTGATTTGGCGGATTACTATCTGCAGACGCTTGCACAGGAAATTGCCAAGAAATACCCTGAAGTTAGCGATTACGCCTGCAACGTTTACGCTGACCGCATTGCGCAATTAGACTTCATCAAGGACGTTTGCGAAGGAGAACTTTCAGAAGAGGATTTGGAAACGCTTGAAGTTTTGCGCAGCTATTATAAGCATTTGGGAACCGCCATGTGGTTTATGCAAGCTGGCGAACTGACGAATCTCGGCGCTAAACTTGGAAGCAGGATGGTTCAGGCACAATGGAGTCCACAGCAATAGTCAGCGAAAGCTTGCTTGACGCATGTTTAAAGCGGGTTTATGATGCTCCGGCAAGCATAACGGTTGTCACTGGCAAATGGAAAACCGGCAAAACAGACCTTAGCTTACGGATCAGCTTTGACGAGTTGAAAAGTCGCCTCGGCATAATAAAAGAAGTGGCAACCAACATTAAACTGCAGCACCCGGAAATAAAATATATTGACAATTTTGAAGATTTCGAGTTCTGGGTTTTCCAGAACAAGCGTCCAAAAATCTTCATTTACGACGAGGCAATTAAAAGCACACCTTCCAGACGCGCCATGAGCGAGATAAACACGAAATGGTTAGAATATGTCCCGGAACTAAGCAAGGGAAGATGCCACTTGATAGTTGTAACTCAAGAAGTAGATTTCACTGAGAAGCTTTTTCTGCATCCAACGTTTGTCCGCGCCCAATGGATTAAGCTGGACAAAACTGTTGCAGACCTAATCATAAGCGGAGACCAGCATGTTTACAGGTTCAACGGGATCCCAAAAACCACTGTGCCTTTCGACCCTTACAGCATTGCAGAATGGCGCATGAGTAGAGGATCATTCGACTTTTCCCTTGTAGATAGAGACATAAAAATTGCGCTGGACTATGCTAAGCTGCCGAGCAAGCAGGTTATGGATAAGTATGGTTTGCGTTACCGTAGCGATTTGACTAATGCATTGAAGCGGGCGATTGAAAAGCTGTATGGAATTGTAGTGCGTGTTGAGAGGAACAGTTCAAAAGAACCAGCTACAACTACATCTGAAATTATGGAAAAATGATGTTGAAAATACCCGACTCCGACTCTGGCACTTGTTTGTAGCAACATAAAAAAGTAGGAAGTTTCAAGCTTGAAGTTTGCTTTGAATTTCAGCTATGCCTTTGCTCATTCTTTCTTTTAAATCTGTTATCCATTTAATGTTGAAGTAGTTGCTCATGAAAACGCTGGACCCAATCCGACCAGCTAAAAAGTTGACTTCACTTTCGCTTAGATACTTGCTCATTATGGTGTTGTGCACTTCCCTAATGTCTCCAAACCTTAAAGGCAGACCGTAACGTTGGATGCCTGTGCAGACTCCATGCTTGTTTAAAGGTTTACCATACTCAGCAATCTTCAAAACCAAACTCTTAGGAACAAAGCTGACAAACACTTTTTTGCTCTTCCTTAAGAACAAGTCTTTAAACTTGTAATGTTCTAACGCTTCAGTCTCCTCATTATAATATTCGTTTAGTCTCCCTTCCCTATGAAGTTTGATTATCAAGTTATAGCTGTTAACAGCTTCCAATAGACGCATACCAGTATATGCCATCAAACCAAGCAAATCGCTGAAGTCTGGTCTAACAGCTTTCACTTGACGAATCCAGTTAAAAACGTCATCAACATCCTTAACCTTAGTCAACCTTTCAATAATGATTTCGTCTTTACTCCTATCACTCCACTTCAATTGAAAGGCATGAACCAGACGTTTCCAATCCTCATATTTCCCTAGAAACTTACATAAGTTGCTCAAGCTTGTCATAATCATACGGCGTTTGCCATGACTCATTAAACCAATTTCGCTTAAGTCTCCCCTCTGCAAATAGCTGAGATAACGCTTAGCATAAACCGCAACATCCCTACTAAAACGCGGCGAATGCGACTGCCTCAACCAATCTTCAAACCTTTCCCAGTCAATCGCCTCAAATTGAGCTTCTTTTTCAAAGGGAAGTGAAGAAACCGTAGGTTTTTCTTGCACTCGGGAGGTCGCGGGTTCAAATCCCGCCCGGTCCACCATCCTATCGGAACCTTGCGGTTCCGATGCTTCCCTTTTTGTTAAAGCGGAAGGGTTTTGGGTTATTTGTTGGTTTGTGTTTTCTAAAGCGGTTATGTAGAGGCGTAAAGCGTTTTCACAAGCTTGTGAAATGTTTAGTCCTAATTTTTTTGCTTTTTCGAGGATTTGAGGGTTGATTCTAATCGTAGTCATACGCTTCAAGTATATCATCCGCCATACACAGTATATAAATTGATATGCGTCTTCGGAGTTTATTCTTCTTCGAGGTAGCTTAAGTCTGGAATTTTTAATCCGAGTTTTCTGCGCCTTTCAAACTCTTTTATGACGTCTGGTTCTTTAACCGCCATTTTTACATGGTAACAGCGGTTGCTGTCGCAATAACCGCACTTGATAGAATCTTCAGAGAAGTAAACTTTAACTGAGTGTCCTTTTTCGCCGGGTTTCTGTTCCCAGAATAAGGCGTAGTTATCGTTTACGTTGATGTGGATAAATATGAATGATGGTGGAAGGGCGCCTAAATCTTGAAGTCTCCGTCTGACGGCGTCAATAACAAAGTCTGCCAGACTTTTATATGCGGATGTAGGGTTTTTTCGAATGTAATTTTCAACTGTGTCAACAAGCTCTTTTGGGAGACTTACTCCTCTATAATCTTTACGCATGTTTTATCCGTGTTGTATTTTTTATACACGTGTATTTAAAAGCTATTTCATTTACGTATGTAGCAGTTTACAATATACATACAATAAAGCTTAAATACTGACATGGATGCAACATTTTACTTTACGGGTGTTGTAAATGACGAAGTATAGGTATGTAAACCTTCCATCCAACCTCGTGGAACAAATTGAAAAAATAATTCGAGAAAAAGGAATCTACAACAGCATCGCCGATTTTGTCGCTGAAGCTGTCCGCCTACGACTTGAAGCGTTAGGCGCCATCGAAACAGTAAAGGAGAGTGAAGCGTAATGATGGAGTTTTGTTATAAGTTTGAAGATTTCAAGAGTCGTGTGGATCTCAATAAACCGTTGCATCATGATTTTTGGCGGGAATCGTTAGACAAGGAAGGCATGTTTCACCAATTGGTTTTTCGGATTTATGGAGTTGCCAAAGACAGCAACCATGTAGTGGCGTATGAGACAAGGTTGAACGTTAGCACATTAGACATCCCCAAAGAATACCATAAAACAAACAATGCCTATGAAAATTTGCGGTTGTGGGTTAAGGATCTCGCTGAAAAGATTAGCAAGGAAAAAGCGGAACCGCTTGGTTCAACTCCCGGGAGATGGGAACCATGACAAAAATAATACCAGATTTCTGGAGTTATTGCAACCGATGTGTCCATGTGGACCTTTGCAGATTTAGTGATAAATTGAGAGAAGTAGCGAATGTTCTATCTGCAATAAGTGATGAAATTAAAACATGGCATTGTGCCATGACAAATAGAAAAGAGAAAGTGGATTTCGACATTTTGATTGTCTTCCTTGAACCGTGTCCATTCTTTAATGAAAAGGGAGGAATGAAGGCATGAAGGAATTAGGCAAGGGTTATTGTGGGGAATGTGATAGCAAATCGAAAGTTTTGATCATTGAAAACGGGGGAATATGGAGCAAATGCAAGCGATGTGGATTCATGGAATGGGAATGGCAAATCGGGGATGGCGTGGAATACTTGGAGTATTTAGCGGATCGTTATGATGTTCCATTAAAAGAGATTTTGAAAGCTTTGAAAGAGGAATAAGGCATGAAAGATTTTGAGTTTTTGGATTTGGATGAGTTTTTGGATGTTGCGGATGGCATAAACACGCCATTCAAATTCTTTGAAGTTGAACAACTTGGCGATAAGACAAGCATAAACGCCAAAGTATGGTTAAGAAGCGCTTTCATAAGCTACTATTTTGAAAGTAGCAAAAACGAGGAAATCGAGAAAGTCAAAACAAGACTTGCAGAGCATGGATTTAACCGTGTGAAAATCAAGGAAACCGCTATTCCCATAAAGTAGGGAAAGAAGGGATAACGGTTATGGTTTTGCCACGCTTTTCTTCCTTCTCCTTTCTCTCTCCGGGAGAAACCGTTGTCTCTTCCCTAAAACCATGTGCGAAAGGGAGTTTGAGAGGTTGAGAATCAAAGAAGCATTAAGCAAATTGCTGATAAAACGTGAACGTTCATGGTATGTGCGGAGCGGGGATTTAGAATGTTACGTTAAGGCAAAGGATCCGCATGAAGCTTGCATTAAAGCTTTAAGACTTTACTGTGAACCGGACATGCTTCTTGGCAGAGTAATAAGGATTGCTTCTTTGCGGAAGGATGGAACTGTTGAAACTTCAGATGATGACAACTTCTTTGTCTTAACAGAATGTGCATTGGAAGAACTTGGATGGGAATATGGGGAAGTGGAATAATGCCGAGATGCTTGGATTGTGCAAACTTCCGCATCCAAGACGGTTACTGCAGCTGGTGCAACGCTTACATCAAAGAGAAAAACGCCAAGAAAAGCTTGCGATGCGATGGTTTTGTTCCCGCGGAGAAGCACCATAGGATTCCGGATTACAAGCTTGTGAGGGTTAAATAAATGCCATTGTATAAGAGAAAATGGAACTGTGCAGTTTGCGGTAAACCGCTAATTTGGGATAGTGATCGCAAAACATTATCATGCGGATGCGAAACTAAAACTAATGTAACATTTGTTAGCATGGAAGCGTTTGAACCTTTGCCAAAGTTTGATCGCAAAATTTGGAGTGAAACCCTTACGGTTCCTATTGATTGCGCCAAATTCTTAAGCACGGAAATCTTGCTTGATGGTTCCCAAGTCTTGTTCATAAGCGATAGCGAAAGCATTTTCCGCGGAAACGAAAACCCCGCGATGCGGTTAAGATGGATCAATTATCCCGAGAAAAAGAAGGTTCAATTATGCCTTGAAATAGACGGAGAATTTCACACGGAGAAAATCAGTTACAACCGGAAAAACCCCAATGAATGGCATGGGAGAATGTGGATCTTCTTGAACCCCGACATCTTGCCTAAAATAGTTGAATACATGAAGCGGGATCCCCGATCAATCCATAATTGGATGTGAAACTATGAGTTTGCTTGAGTATATTGTTTGGTTGATCATAAGCTTTGGCGTGGGATTAGCAAGCGGAATAATAACTAAAAGGTTGTGGAAGCGATGGGAACGAAAGAATACATTTTAACCCATCTTTATTGCGGTAGATGCATGCGATGGAACCACATTGAAACGGTTAAATGGAACATTAGAGGTCAACCCCTTTGCCCAAAATGCCACACGGTTCTCCGCATCAAGTCAAGGCATAACCGCCATAGAAACCCCAAACTAATGGAGTTGAAAGCGCGGTTAATAGAACAAATAAGAAGCGTGAAAATGATTGTTTGAAGATTTCATTATTGGGTTCTTGCTTGGAATTATAAGCATGCTTCCAATATTTCCCATAGACGATGAAGGCAAAATTAAGGCAAGTTTTTGGCGATGGTTATATGCCAAGATAACCAAGCGTTAAACCTTAAAGTTAAGGAGATAATAATAAATGAATAATAATAATAACAATAATAACAATAAAACGGAACAAACAAAGAAAATTTCTGATACAGTTACCAAATTTGGTAACCAAAAAGAAGAAAAATTTTACACAAGCGTTTACGTTTTTGGCAAGAAAGTAACCCTATGGATTCCTAAAGCTTTATGGGAGAAGTTTAAGGAACTTGCCAAGCTTGAAAATTTAAGCGCAAGCAAGTTAACCGAGAAGCTTGTTCTCGATTACATTAATGCGCATTCCCGGGGGAATCCGCAACTTCTTTTAACCCATTATATTGAACCGGAAAAGGAACCGCAACCTATCCGCGTCTTATGCATTTACTGTGATGGCGCTTTGTCGGAAGGCAAAGTTTACTGTCAAAAGAAAGGCATGTGGATTCCAAGCGTTTCATGTTATTCATGCAAGGAGAACCGTTTAAGGAAAAGTAGATAAGGGGAAAGAAGTAAATTACTGTAATGGGGATGGTTATGGGAGCGGTAGGGGGACTTGGATCACCTTTGTTCTATGTCATTTTTCTTGATGTGCCATTTATTTTATATGTCTTGTTTCTTTTTTCGTTTGGCGTGTTTAGGCATATTGATGGAATGGTTAAAATCGGATGGTTTGGAGTAGCGATTTATTTATTATCGTTTTACCTTGGATTGTTGGTTCCTATTCCGTGGATATGGATCGGGGTTCACCTTGCATATTTCTTTATCTCCATGATCTATATTGCATATAAATGGGGGGATGAACCTTTATGGGGAAAGAAAGAATGAAGGAACCGCCAAAAATCCGTGTTTTTCCGAATCTTCAAAGGTTAACCGGTTACCGTGCTTTGGCGTTACCGCATGCTAATGAAATCCACATCGATGCCAAATATTATGGAACACCATTGGGAGATGCCATCATTCAACATGAGAAAAGGCATATTGAATATGCGTTTGAAGTTGCGGAAAGCAAGCATAGGAACTTAACCATTCTTAAAAACAACTTGTGGGATATTTGGGATAGCATGATCCAGAGATTGGAGCGTATTTGAAAATAAAAAGGGGAAGGCATTTTGATTGTTGCTTGCCGATCGAATAAAGGATTAATATTAAATAGGCGTAATGCCAAACGCTGACGCGCGCATAACCGCCATAGTGATGATGAAGATGCTTATGAAAGATAGTTATTTTAAAGGTTTCCAGAGTCGGAGTTTTTCTTCTCTTTTTAATATTTGGCATATAACAAATTTTATACGTCTTTTAAAGTCAATGTAATGGCATAGGCGGATAACGTGAATGAATTATTAATATTAATATCTTGCATAATTCATGTAGCAGTTCATCTGCGATGGAAAAAAATTGAATATAAAATGCTTTACTATGAATCAGCAACAATTTTGATTATAGCACTGTTATCTCTATGGTTAACACATGACCTCTTTTATGTTCTCACGGGGTCATGGAATTATCCCATTCAACCCATAGACTTAATTTTCATAGGTTTATGTTTACTTCTTTCTACATTTTTACTTGATTTTTTAACGAAACAATATGGTTTAAATCGAAAGAGTCTATTAGCAATTTTGCCTTGGACACTTACCGCTCAATATCGTTTTCTCCACGAATTCATATGGGTTTATCATTATTGGATAAGCATGAATGCCATTGAGGGAAAAGTGTCCGATTGGCATTCATGGTTAGACGGGAAAACTTTGGTGCCCCCTGCTTTGTTGACGCACACGTATGCTATATTCCTCATAATATTTTCTATTTTCAATTTTATTGTGATATTGCATGATGGGAGAAAAATAAATGAGTGATTTATTAGTCATCATCACTACGAAAAGAGGGTTTGATTCAGAAATCGTTTACTATCATTAGAAATTATTGTTTTGCCGATCATTGTTGAATAATTGCTTTTAATGCTGGAGACATTCCTATTATTTTATTGTCTTTCTAATTGCCATTAAAAGAACGTAGATGCTTGCGAAAATCATCATTAACGCTCCCCACATGAAATTGGATGTTGCTGGAACCTTGCTCATATAGTCGAAACCCAAGAAGATTGTTACGGGAAGGAGAAAGATTCCCCCATACGGGAAAAGCGTGGAAACAATTATTATAATGGCAAGCAAAACGATAAGCATCATCCAATAACCGGATCCGTAAAATAGTTCTTGCAAGAAAATTATGGGTTCCGGAGTTGGCGGAGCAACATCAATGGGAACCATTACAAAATCATCCGCGAGAACATGTCCCGAACCGCTTAAGCTTTCAAACATTACATCGCAACTTTTAGCGTTTGATGGCGCTTGAAGGGTTGCGTTTATTTGTTTCCAATCCGTTAAGCTTCCCCTTATTGGAATGTAGTTTTCACTTATGAATCCGGTTCCATCCGGATTGCTGAACCATCTTATTTTGAAACGGAAAAGATCCGCGGTTATGTTGCCTTTAACGTAAACGCTAAAACTGTAATTGCCTTTAGCGGTTACCGGGAAGCTTTGACATCTCCAATCTCCGGATGATGCGCTTGTGCTTAACCCTAAACTGTGGATTCCATCATGTCCTTGATTTTCCCATATTGTGTTTGCTCCCGCAAACCAATGTTCCGGAGCATCCGCTCCAATTTCCACGCTTCCATTTTGGATTAAGCTTGTTATGTTAGCATAGGCAAAGCTAACCGTTAACGAAAAAAGCAAGATTATGGGAAGGATAATTTTTAAACGCTCCATAACCATGCAATCACCAAACCCATGCCTATAAGAAAAAGAACCAAGGCAATCGCCATGCCTTCCAGAAATTCCCCTTGCTTAACCTTGTCAATGGCGTAAACTCCGCTTATCGCCATCAATACAAAACCGAATGTTCCCATTATTGGGAGAATCGGCATCCACGGTTCTGGAAGCTTGCTTTCCACGGTTAAATCTAACGTGGTATATTCCCCGTTTCTTGGGAAAGCTTTAACGTAAAGGATGTTTGCCTTTTCATCAATGTAATAGCAATTAACCGCGCTTGCCTCGAGAATGGATAAGGAATCAACTTTTGAAACGTTTGAACCATCAATTTTAACATCTTTGACAATGCAATATTCATCTTTGCCTTTAAGGTAAAATCTGCTTATTGTTCCTTTATCTTGCCATCCATAGATTTTGGCGTGAATAGCGGTTAAAGAGAAGCTTGCGTTTACAATGGCGCGATGATCTTCAAGAAACATATAATAATAATTGAATTTTTCCCTTTGATAGCGCGCTACATAATACCATGCAAGCAATCCCCACGGATGCGTTTCACTATTAACTTCCGGAGTTAAAACTTTCTCATCAATCGTTAATTCATGTTCCGGTAAGCTTTCGCTATTGTAGATGAATAGAGAGTTTGAACTCCATATTGTCCTACTCCAAACCCTACTTAAACCGAGCATTGTCATTGAATCGTTCCTTCCTAAACTTGCAATTGCCACGTAGCTTGCCTTATATGTCCAAAAATCATCATCAATATGCGTGCTATTAGCATAGACAAACAAGCGTTTTTCATGGGGAACATCATCTCCCACGTAACCCACGGGGATCCTATGGTAACCGTTTGGCAAATAATCATAATGGATGGCGCTTAAACCCTTTTCATAGGCATCCGTGTAACCTAACAATCTTAAACCGGTAAGCGCTACCGCTTGACAATCCAAATATGTAACGTTATTATGTTTCATTGGAAACCTTCCATCCGCAAGTTGATTTGATGTTAAGTTTAACGCTAAACGGTTAGCAAAATCACGGTAAAAGGAATCTCCGGTTATCTGATTCATTAAAACGCATGCTTCAATCATTTTCCCGCTTGTCATAATGTAGGTTCCATTATTATGATGCGAGAAAATGTAATTGTAAAAGTTGATTATCCCCTTTGCCATGTCGTAAGGATCTGTTCCTTTAATGCTCCAATATGTTGCAAGCGATAAAGCGATTTGTCCAAGATGATAGTTTAAGCTTAAATCAATGTTGTCATAGTTTTGGATGTTCATGAAATAATGGTTGTAAACGCTTGGATCCACAAAATCGTAACCGTTAAAGCAATACATGTTAACCGTTATGCTTCCCCCGGTTAATGGTCTTCCGCATTTAACAAGGAAGCTTGTTGTTACATAATGAAGGAAATATCCGGTTTTATCTCCCCACAATGTCCTATTTGGGTTTTGAGTTGTTTCCATGTGGTATGGAACATTTCCGCTTGGAAATTGGTAAGCTAAACCCAAGCATCCGCTCCATTCCGGAATTTGTTTAAGTTCAAAAATGTAATAGTTGTAATTTTCTTTCCATTTATTATAATCTTCTTGATGTTCATCAAGCAAGACGGTTATCCATGAATTTGGATCCGGATAGCGTCTTCCAATTCCCGGAATCCAAACATCTGTGTAAGCGGTTTTCCGCGATCCTTCCCCGCTTGTTATTGTGCTTAATTGGTTAACGCTTGCAACCATGTGGAAATCCACGCCATAAGCATCCGCGTGCTTGTTAACCGCGCTTAAAATTTGTTGAAGGTAAGGTTTGCCTCTTTCAAAACGCCAAGTTATGTTTAAGGCAACATCATCATCGCTATAATATTGAATGGCATCCGTGTAAAGGTTTCCAAGCGCATCTTGGGTTGTTTTAAATGTTGCGCCATAAGAAGCGCCAAGCGGTTTATAGTTGAAGGCAACATCATCAATACATATTTCGCCATCAACACCTTTGAAGGCAATAGCATAAACCGTTTTTCCCAAGGTTAATTCTGATCCTTGGATTGCTTGCGGAATCCAATCCGTGGAACTGCAAGATTTTGAAAACACGCTACAAGTGAAATCATCATAGAAAACATAAACTTCATAATTGTGGGAAGTTCCATTCGGAGAGCAAACCCAATATGTTAAATTGTAAACCCTTGAAACCGGAACCGTTTTAACAAGTCTTTGCCTTGCATAATCTCCCCCGCTATACAATCGTAAAGCACGCCATCTTGAATGGTAAGTTCCATTAGTGAATGGATAACCATCCGGAGTTTGAAAATCGCCATTTAAAACGGGGATTCCCATGATTTGATCAAAATATGCATATCCATTGAAAAGGTTTGATGGCGCAACAATGCGAATGTCTCCATATTGCGCGTTAACCGGAGTTGTAACCGTTAAACTTTTTGTTGTCCATAAACCGTTTGTGTTGTCCGCGCTTGTCAATGTTAAGACATTCTCGCTTATCCAATTTCCGGAAGCATCGAAATATCTGAAGTAAAAGCGCGCTTCTCCAAGACTTATTCCCCCGCAATAACTGAATGTAACCGTGTAAGATGTGTTTCCATTAATTGGGAAGGTTGTGCTTCTCCAATCCTTTTCAGTTGTGTTTGATGGAATTTCAAAACCTATGAAGCGGTTAGATCCCCCAATTTGAACCGGATAAACGTTATAAATTGGGGGTTGACTTCCCCAATACCAATATTTTGGAAAGCTAAACTCCCATGGAATAAAGTTGTATTCATACCAAACATGTTCCGTTTGGGAACTGTTATGGTCAAATCCGGGGTTCTGCATTAGCTCCGCGCGCATGTTAACGGGATCATAGGTTATCCAATCCCAAATTCCCGTTTCCGGATCAACAATAAACAATTGTCCATAAAGATATGAGAAAGTAACTTCCCCGCTTGCCTCATAATAAACTAAACGTAAACTGTTCCCGACTTGGGAAGGGTTAAGCAAGTTGCCTTTAACCTTCAAGAAACCGTTAACCATTTCAAAATCGGAAACACTTGCCTTTGTAATGTTTGGATAAACTTTAACGTAGCGTCTTGGCAAATAACCATTATTATAATAGCGATGCAAAGTTTCAATTATTTGCGATATGTTACTTGCATATTTCCCGGGATCCACAAGCATTGTCATTAAAAGCTTTGTTTGATCATCAAACCAATAGCTTTGAACTTCCTTGGCGCTTTCCCGGAACATTTGAAGATTAGAATCCCACAACTCATTTTTAATACTGTCAACTCCAAGCGTTAACCATGGATATGGTTCGCTAACCGCTTCCGGTTGCGCAACAAGGTAAGGATAAATGATTAGAAACCAGAAAATCGCCAAACACAACAACAAGACAAAAAGCACTTTTTTCCATGTTTCCAATTTTATCCCCCGACAAACGGGATGATTTTAACTATTAATATGTATATTAACCATGCGATGGCAATCCACACGGGAATGGCGATTATGGCGTTTAAAAGCGGATGAACATTTGGCATCTGGAAAAACAATATTGAACCGATAAGGTTCCAAGCGTTAAAGCTTGTGTTAACCTTGTCAAAGTTTATGCAGAGAAGCATGCTAAATTCTCCCGCAAGAAGCGCATCTGTAGGTGTTGCATATTTAGTGAAGTTCCATCCGAGATAAACAACCATTTGCGTGTAATCGTTTTTAATTGTCCATCTTAAACCGTCTTTTCCCCATTTCTTATAAGCTTCATCAAATTCCCGATAATTGATAACATGGTAAGTTTCAAACGGGTTAACCGCGCCATTATCCACACTTCTAACAACTCCTTCCTTATCATGCCATCGGAAATATTTAAAATCCCATCTGAAAATCCACCATTCCGCTTGAGTTCTAATATACAACCATTTACCGTATGGCGGTTCATGATCATCGCCATAATCTTCAACTCTAACATTCCATCCTCCAAACTTAAACTCATAAACTTCAATGTCATAACCCTTGGTTAAATTCACAACATGCGTTTCCGCAAAATTTTGAAGATCAATCCCTTCAAAATATTTGGGAACTTGGATAACCCTTCCACCTTGTTCATTTGCCTTTGATCCGATAACTATTCCCCATGGAATAAACATGGCGCAAATCATGAAAACGGAAAGGAAAGTTACAACCGTAATGAGCGTTATGTTTTCCGCGCTTACTTCAACCATTTCCCGTTAACCATCCCCGCATTTTTCCACTCCATAACCCCGCAACTATAAGGCAAATGATAAGCATGAACCAGAAATCTAACCATCCGATGGCGCAACAAAATCCTAAACATGCCAAACCAATGATAAGCATTAGGTAAAGGTTTCTCGCCCAAATCATTACGGGAAGCATTATAATCATTGTCAAACAAACGGATGCTAAAAGTTTCCCCGCATATTCGCTTATACCAAACGCTTTAGCTAAATGCTTTGGAATATCGAGAAAGTCAACTTCATTATTATTTGGTTCTTGCGCATAAACAACTTGGATAAGCGTTAAAGCTAAAACTAACCCAAGAATTATTAAGGCAATTTTCCGGTTCATTTTACACCATCTCTTTATGGTTGAAAGGGGAATTTTAAATGTTCTAAAAATGGGAAAATGGCAGGTTATTTCCGGGTAATCAAACCGTAACGTTTGCGGAACCGCTTGCTTGCCTCTCGCACTTCCCGTTTTTTGTAAGTTTCTTTTCTCTTAAACGCTTGTTTAAGTTGTTGTTTTGTCGGTTTAACTTCCAGAAGTGGTTTGTAACCTTTCCTAACAACCATTTTCCCCAATGTTAAATCACTTCCGCAATCTCCGCAAAGTTAAAGCTAACCTTGCACGTTTCCCAACCGTTCCCGGTTGTTCCGCTTCCTTCTCAAGATATTCCCGCTTTATTGTTCCCCTTGAAGTGAAAGCTTTACTTCCATACTTGCTCTTCATATAAGCGCGGAGCGCTCCCTTGCGTTTGATTGCCTTTTGGATCCATCGCTTTTTCTTTGCCATCGGAGATCACCGTAAGCAGAGAAAAAGAGAGGAAGCGTTTGTCTAAATTTTGCCAAGCATTGAACCGATGAAGTAAACCACTATTCCGATTATGAATATGAATGGCAATAAGTAGAATAGAGTTGCCGCGCCAGCATGTCCCGTAAAGTTCCATCCGCTTGTTGATGTCGTTTGCACTTGGTTAACAACGATAGGCACAAGAATGACACCAATCAATAGCGATATAACAAGGAGAATCCACTTGTTAACTGGTCCCGGATCTGGATCTCCTAACCTTAAGCGCATGTTTTAATTCACCCCCGTTTGGCGTGTGAATTTGTCGGAGAGGAGGAAGCGGTTTCTTTCCCGCTTCCATTGTTTCCTTAAACTTCCTTCATCCAAACTTTTTCACGGTTATCATTGGAGAATGTGAAATTATTTAAGCATCCTTTCACATGTTTGATTTTGGTTGAAACTATGGGGAAAGTCTTGGTTTATCTTGTCCATCCAGATAAAAGCTTGGAGAAGCGTTATTTCAAATGCAAGGAAAACAAGCTTATTCTTGGCAAAGATAAGGAGATAACGTTTTCCCCGGAACACATTTTTCTTTTAAAGCGGAAAATGCTTCCCCCTAAACAATGTTTGGTTCTTGTTGAAGGCAAAGGGGAACCGGAAAAGCTTGGCGATATTATTGGGGATGCTCCGGGATTGTTTCCTAAAATGACTTATTCGGATGTTGTGGAACTTATTAAGCGGGAAGTTGCAAAGGCAAGGATGCGGATTAAACCAATAAGTTTAAACCTTTTCGTGATCCTTTTAATCTTGCACATTATCACCATCGTTATGTTGCTTATGGTTATGAAAGGTGTGCGGATTGGTTAAACTGTTCCGGAAAAAAGAAAATCAAGACACGTTTGACATTTTAAGGGAAGCTTTCGCTAATCCGGAAATGCCAAAGCAAGATGTGGGTTCAGAACCCACGGGAAAGGTGTCAGCGCTGACACCTTCCGATAATCCGCAAATTACCACAATAACAAAGACGGAAACCATTAAGGTTGAACAGAAAGAAGTTCCGGAAGCGGTTTCTCCAATGCCTAAAATGGAAATGGAAGTTCCGGAAGGAGAGGAAGAAGTTACCGATGAAGATTTGCGCTTGTTAATGCGTGTTGCCAAGGCAATTCATTATTTGATGGGAAAAGAGGAAATAACTAAACAGTTGAAACCGCTTGTTAATCCGGATAACTTGCAAACAATGAGTAGGTTAAGCGATGTTCAAGTTGAATTTGTTTCGGATGCTCATTGGTTAGCAAGTCAATGGCGATGTTTTGAACCTTTAAGGGATTTAGCGCATGAAATATGCGAAACGGAGATTAGCACGCAAGGCAAGGGAAGGCAAGAAGTAATTAATTTCATGGGAAGCTTAACCGGGGGAAAATTGCTTAAAGGTTTAACTTTATCCACAGAATTGCCATCGGAAAAGAAACGGTTTGGATTGTTCCGAAAGAAAGAGGGAGAGGAATCCGGGGAAGCTTGAACCCTTGGCATCTCTTAACCCTTGCATGTTTAGGAATCTTCATTTGCCATTTAGCATCAAGCTTTGCCATTCAAATGGAAAACGATGCGGATCGCAATTCTCCGGTTTATCCTTTAACGGTTGTTTTAGCGTTTGCGGGAATATTTTTAAGCGTCTTTTCATGGTTGAAAATCGTGAGGGAGATTGATGTCCCAAAGTTTAAGCAAGCTAATATTTGAAACGCAAAGGTTGTTAAGCGCCAAAATCGGAGCGCAATATCCATTTTATAAGAAAACCGCATGTTTAGATGATGAAATAAGGGAACTTATCGCTTATTGCGAGATCATAAAGATTTTTGTTCCAAACAATCCGCGTTTAAAAAAGCTTATTGATGAAAAGCTTGTTCCCGCTTTGGAAACGCTTGGAGTTGCAAGATGGAAAAGAACCGAGATAACCGATTTAGGTTTAAAGATTGGTTATGAAAGTTCCACGGTTAGCTTGAAGTATTTGGAGCAAAGAGTGAAAGAGGAAGCGGAAACGGATGCAAGCGGAAGCGGTTAAAACTGAAAGGGAAAGCGCTTTCCTTCAACCTTTCGATGAAATTCTTAAGAAGCTTTTTAGTGTTCCCGTAATGGTTCTTATTGTGGGAGATTGGAAAACCGGGAAAACCGATTTTGCCTTGCTTATTGCGGAGCGCTTGCTTGAACTTGGCATTGTCAAAAAGGTTGCATCAAACATTGAAACCAAGGATCCGCGAGTAGAATTTATTTCAAGTCTTGATCGTTTAAGGTATTGGTTGTATTTGGATAAGACGCGGAAGCTTTACATTCTTGATGAAGCGGGAGTTCATTTTCCAAGACGCACTCCAATGAAGGAAAAGAATGTTCAAGCTATTCAATTGCTTCCGGAAATAAGCAAGGCACATGCGCGTTTAATTGTTGTTTCTCAAGATCCCGACACCATTGACAGTCAATTTTTGAATCCTACATGGTTGAAGGCATTGTTTGTGAAGGATGGTTTAAAATTTGCTCGATTGATTTCCGACATGTTTGAAACCATGATAACTTTAAGGGATATTCCCCCGACAACTATCAAATTTGATCCTTATGCGATTGCTCCGTTTACTTTGAAGGAACCGCAAAGAATCCCCGAATGGATTTTAAGAGATGATCAGTATAAGCTTCTTTGGGGATGGGCAATAGAAGGCAAATCGCTTCGAGCGCTTGGAGTTCATCCAATGCAGTTAAACCGCATAGTGCGCAAGTTTGTAGCTAACATTTTGAAGTCAACCGATCTTTCACGCTTCACACAACAGAGAGAGGTTTCAAACGCATATTAATAATAGTGATGCTTCAACATGTTTTAATGGAAAATTCAATCGCCTCTTGAGGGCGATGTTTATCATTCACATATATTGCCTTTTATGGAAAACGCTTCCGGGATAAAAAAGGGGAAGGTTAAGCGATTTTGTTTTGGATCTCCGCGATCGCCATGAAAACCCTATCTCTTAAATCGCTAACCAATGAAGGGTTAAAATAGTTCTGCATGAAAACGCTTGTCCCTATCCTTCCATGAATGAAATCTATTTCTGAAGGTTTCAAATATTTCGTTATGAAGCTTGCATGCGCTTCTCTAACATCGCCAAATCTGCATTGGATTCCCCTTTTCTGAAGCTTCTTTAAAATGGCGTTTGCGGTTCCTAACGGTTCATTGTCCGCTATCCGCTTAACCAAGCTTGGCGGAACAAAGGCAACAAAGCTTTTCTTTGTGCGTCTAATGAACAAGTCTTTAAACTTATAGTTTTCCAAAGCGTTGTTTGCTACATTGTAATATTCGTCTAACCTTTTCTCCCTTGCAAGCTTAACGATTAGGTTGTAGCTTTTAACCGCTTCATCTAAACGCATCCCAGTTATGGCGATTAAATCCATGAAATCCCCGATTTCCGGAAATTCTCCCTTAACGGTTTTAACCCAAATGAAAATTTCATCCGGATCCACAACCTTGGTTAACCTTTGAATAAGCAACTGATCCTTTGCCTTCCCGCTCCATTTCATACCGTAATCCCTAACAAGCTTTTTGAAATCTTCATACATTCCGCAATACTTGGCAAGCGCGCTTAAAGCTTTCAAAATATGTCCCCGCTTCTCCTCGCTTAACATTTTTAAATCGCTAAAATTGCCATCGAAAAGGCATTTACCGTATTGCCTCGCATAGTTCAACCTATCCCGCGCGGTTTTCTCCGGATAAACCCTTAAAAGATACTCCTCAAACTTATCCCAATCATCATCAAGGAATTGCCTTGGTAAGGCGGTGGTCGCGGGTTCAAATCCCGCCCGAGGCTTTATCGCCATGACTCCTTTAAATTTAAGCGTTTAGATGGTGGTTGATGTGAGGGGGATTTATCGCGGGTTATGTGTAAACTGTAGGGGCGCCATATCTGATGAGCGTCTCCTTCAGTTTGGGGTATGCGAGGGCTGTCTAGAAGAAGTTGAAAATGTGAAATCATGGAGGCAGGTGCTGCAGTCCCTAAAAGATAGAGGAAGGCTATACTTTGCCAAGGAGATTTTCGCTTTTCATAGGGCGTTCGATGATTTCTCCAAGCTTTTTAGAAAGGCTGTTGGACAGAGGATGTGGTCTCTTCAGGAGACATGGGCGAGAAGGATTATCTTGAAACGG
>Ga0078972_1005372_pt3 | contig 18793 bp, 11 predicted proteins | sample YelNatPaOPGAMG01_FD_67568 | JGI IMG/M metagenome (GOLD analysis project Ga0078972, IMG submission 67568) | Hot spring thermophilic microbial communities from Obsidian Pool, Yellowstone National Park, USA - OP-RAMG-01 (SPADES assembly) (version 2) | ecosystem: Environmental > Aquatic > Thermal... | reverse complement strand
GTTTGTCGGATTTTGTTTGTCCCCTTGATTTACCTCGATTTTACCGATGTTATTTGATGATGTATTCATATCTGCCAGAAGTTATGTCATCTGGCGTGCTTCATCATTCTCACGGTGAGAAGTTTGAACGATTTTTCGGTAAAACAATTTGAAAGCGCAATATTTATAGGCAAGAGTAAGACTGTGAATGATATGAAAAGAAGTATGAATGATAGAATGAGGTATATGGAAGATAGAATGCTGGAAGATAAAACCGGCATGATGAGATATGAGGTAAAAATGATGAAATATTGAATTAAAAAAGATATATAGAAGCATAGCAGAGATAGAAATATGGCAGACAATGTCATGCCAGTAAACGCATTTCCCAACAGATAAAAGCGATAATTTTTAACTTTTACAATATAGCAAATAAAGATTTAAAAATAATTCTATATTTACTGTGCTGTATAATTTTTTGAGGAAATATAAATGATCAATCTATATTTCGTAAATGTAGTTCTAACCTTCAATAATCTTTGAAATTTGATTATAAAAATTCCTTTTCATAATTATGACAAATACTTGAAAATGATTTCATTTGAGATTTTTTGACAATCGAGGCGAATATTACATTATCTTTCTTGGAATTATTACAATAAATTCATTTTCATTTGCAATTAATTCAACATCGAACCCAGTATAATCCTTTACTAATTTTATCATCCTTCTTACTCCGCTTCCTAAATTTGTTACAAAACCGAATTTTGCAAGCATATTATAGATGTGAGGGTTTCTCAACACATGGGAGCCTCCAACCCTAATGCTATCGATAGTCACTGTATTTGGTAGTTTACCAGGGCTACGAATTTCTACTCTGTTAGTGAAAATTAAAATCCTTATAGGCCCACTTATAGTATAATCACGGTGTGCGATGGCATTTACTACTGCTTCACGTAGGGCTGCCATTGGTATTTCAAACTTAGTTTCTGGTTCAAAATCTTTTATAACGTGCTTCTCTTTAAGATATATTTTAAAAAATTGTTCAGTGTCCTTTATCATTTTAGGGATAACACCATTGATATCCTTCTTATCCGAAGGAGCTATAGAAATATCCTCTCCTTCTATATAAGCGCAAATAATTCGTGCTTCTGGTAGAAAATATTGGGGTTTTTTGCCAAAAAATAAGATTCCTGTTACAGTGGGAGTAAAATCTTTGTCCGCTAAATGTAAATTTTTAAGGTAAGATAAAGTTTCTTGTTCATCAATCGGTATAATATCCAGTGACATATAATCTTTTAAAAATAACTTAAAAGATTCTAAATCAATATCTTCTAAGATAGCGCTTGTTATGGATAATTCGTCATAATAAATACTTTCAGAACTTTGAAATAATCTAAGGATCTCTTCCCTTGTAGCTTCTCTACACCGGTTAGAGGAGCGAATATAGAATTTACCTTTAAACTGATAAGGTCTCTGTATACCTTTTGGAACATTGATAATAACTATATTTTTATCATCGATCACAGTAGTTTCCTGAAATATTGTAACAGGAGGTTTACACGAATTAAATGCTACATCATCTATTCGACTCATGAACTTATCAGCATCATTAACTCCAATTATTGTTCCATCGTCATCAACTCCCACTAAGATTTTGCCACCGTCTGAATTTGCAAATGAGACAATTGTTTTCGCAAAATCATCATTATTCTCGTCTTCTCTTTTAAATTCTACGTGATAACCTTCTCCTTTTGCAATAAGTTGTCTTATTTCTAATTCAATCATAATTTAACTCCATATTTCTGAATTCTCTTTTTGAAAGCCTCTTCCCCACCTTCCATAATTTTTTTAACTTCTTCTGCAATTGATAATTTATCTATAGAACCTGAATTTCTTATATTGCAGTGATCTGCTTCAACATCCAAGACAAATACTTGCTCTGAATCACCTAATACAGGGATGTTTGCATTATGCGTGGCAAAAATTAATTGTCTTTTCCCTTTCATCTCTCGTAGCATTACTATTATATCATCATAAATAAACCTATTATCTAAATCCTCTTCTGGCTGGTCAATAATAAGAATTCTTTTTTCCTGCGAGAATAGTAAAATGAGAAGAGCAGTCGCCTTCTGACCATCAGATAGTTTTTCAAATGGTTTATAATCTTCTCCTACTTTCAATTTTATAGTAATTAAATCCTCAGGGAAAAATAATTCTAATTGATATAATTTGCTTTTATCATTAAACCATTCTACAATTCTTTTAGACATTGCATCTGTTAGTTGAAATTTCGCTTTTAATTCTTCAGCACCTTGTGCTACAGCATTTGAAAGTTCAATGCCATCTATTGTAATCCTTTCATTATCTATAATTTTTGAAATAGCATCTTCACTGACTTTAGAACCATACAGCAAAGAACCTAATTTGTCTTTAAATTCATTTTTATCTAACTGATAACTAACTTCAAGTATTACTCTACCTGCAAGCTTTTTATTTATTTCTTCAATGCGTTTTCTTCTGAATTCGAAAAGATTATGCCTTTCTTTTTGAAGCTCTTTCTTTAATAATTCCCTTTCTGATTCTAATATTTGTTTTTGCCTTTCTAATTTGTCATATTCTTTCAATAGGGGCTCCAACTGAACTTTTTCCTGGATAAGTTTTTCATATTCATCTGGAGATAAATCTTTTGCCGATAACTCTTTTTTTATCTCCTCAGATTCGTTTCGACATATTTCGAAACTTTTGTTCCAATCAGAAAGAATAATATCTAATTTCTTTTCAATATCAGCCGATTTATAAGAAAAATCTTTCAACTGGTTTTCCAAATATTCTTTGTATTCACTTAGAATATTGCTGGCATTTGATAATAATTGTTTTTCAGGGCTTTCACCTTTAGCCAATATATTTTTTGCGTTATTTATTTCAAGAATTAAATCATTGTATTGGTTAATTAAAACATCTTTTGATGATTTAAATTTTGATATAGCTGTGTTTAAAATACTGCTATCTTTAGTTAATAAGGTAAGTTTTTTCAACTTTTGTGCCACACCTAAATCTTCAAATATTTTTATTTGCTCATTGATCTTATTAAGTCTTTGCTCATAATCCTCTTTTTGAAGAAGTTTTTCTTGCAAATTTAAAAGTTTAGCTGCATTTTCTTTCAATAAATTTAATTTCTTACCGAATTCAATTTTCCTTCTTTTTATATCATCACCTATGAGCTGGTCCACTAATTTTCGTTGAAACTCCTGATTATTGGATAATACATAAAGTTCCTTCTGACCTAAAAGAATAGGAAGATTTTCCTCAAATAATTCATCAGGTAGAATATTTTTGCCTTCTACAAATGGTTGCTGACCTATGATTCTACTGACAGTATAATGTATTTTTCTATCACCATAGCATTTAAAGAATCTTACAGTAATTTTTCCACCACTTCCCACTACATTTTGAACAAATTCTTCTTTAAATGATTGGTCAGCGTAAAATGGCAAATTGAGGCAATAACGAATTGATTCTATAATGGCAGATTTACCGACGCCTCTGCCGCCTATAAGGCAATTAAGGTTACTATTGAAATTTAACTTTACATTCTTTAAAAATTTGGAGCCTGAAATTTCAATTGATTCAATTTTATCTCCTAATTCTTCTGGTTTTTCGTACAACTTTATTCGTAAAGAAGGGTCCTGAAAGGCAATTCGGAGAGAATTTATAGAAACACTACTTAATTTGATATATGTAGATCTTATTTTATCACCTCTTTGTTTTGAGCCGATTTGATCTATCGATTTGGGGTCTGAATTTTCTATAATAGCAAAATTACCTAAAAATGATTTTTCTAATACATTTGTATCTATGATTTTCTGTATTTCTCTGTCATCAATAAATTCTATAGCATCTGCGTATTTTAAAAATTCTGCCGCTTCTTTAGGTTGAAAAGAACTTAGCAACCCATTTTTTTCATTAAGATGTGGAAAAATTATTAGCCAATTGAATTCTTTTTTTATCTTATCTAGAACAACTTTTAAATCTTCTCTTAGAGAAATATCTCTATGTTTCCTTTTATTTATTATTAAAGGTTCGTTTGGTTTTTGATCAAGTGCTTTGATGTAATCATTTATTCCATTTATATCTTCGTCATAAGGGAATAACAATAAAATATGTAATCCCTTACCATAATTTATTGATAGTTCGACACCAGGAAAAACATAAATCCCATTTTCATAAGATTTCTTTTGAAAATTAATAAACCATTCAGGTCTTATCTGTTGGTAATCGGTTATGGCACATAATTTTATTTCTGTTTTTTTAAGTTGTGATATGTATAGATCAATTAAATTATCAAGGTCAGAATCAAAATTTAAATTGACACTAGAAGGCAACGTGAAATTCTCGACTAACGGCGAATGAAGATGTAAATCGCATTTTATCCAATCTGCACCGTGGTCGAATAGATTTATTTCTGAAACATTTTTCATATTTTTCACAATAACATTTTATTTTTAATATTATTTTTGCACCTCTTTTTCAATCCATTCTTTCCGGATGTATATTTTCTTACTGCATTTCTGTATAAACTTATAAACCACATCATCAATATCATTAAACCCGTTCACATTATTTAAATCCACGGCAACATTTTTATAATTGTAAAAGCAAACCGTTGCTTTTGGCATACTTAGTCTGCATTTTTAATTTTTTCCTGTCCCCAAAACACCACAAAACGGCGTTAGTGTTTAATATACTCAAAACAGCATCGTTGTTTATTATAAAGATTAAACGCATTAATGAGGTTTTGAAAGGATTTTTGTGATTTGTTTGTAGGAGATTCGGGTGACGGATCGTAAGACTGTCAAACGTAAGTGTGAAGGTGGTGGTGATGTCGTGCAGGAATGGGCGTTTTACTATTCACAACGCCGTGAACCTTGATGGATACTGAATGATAGTTAATGGATAGATGATGGATTGAGGACTGAGGAGGCTTGGATAAAGCCGAAATAATAAATGTTTTTTTGGGGAAGGGACAGCGATGGACCGACGGTAATTTAACGCCATGCAAAAAGTGGTCGGGGCGGTGAGATTTGAACTCACGACCTCTTGTACCCGAAACAAGCGCGCTAGCCAGACTACGCTACGCCCCGACTCTCTAATTATATTTGCCACGATTTTTAAAAAATGCAATACTGATTTTTAAAATGGTTTACGGTGTTTTTAATGTGTAAAAAGCGCATACGGTCTGGGTCAGATTGGTGGATGGAGTTATGAAGATGTTCATAAGAATTTTCGCAATATTGTTGTTTTTATCATATGCCGCAATATCTCACGGACAACGAGTCTGGATTGAAAGGACGCCGGACGGCAAGGCGCAGCTCAGGTGGCAGGATGTTCCGCAGGCTTCGCATTACCGCGTGGAATACAAGGATAGTCTTTCAGGAGATTTGTGGAAGCCGGCGCCACTTCCGGATCAGTGGGTAATCGGCGGGACGTCTTTTACAGATTTGTTTTCGATGACTAACCGGATGCGGTTTTACCGTCTGGTAGCAGTGACGGCGCCACGTGGCACGTTATCTTATACAAGGATGTTTCAGCAGCTTACAAAGGCTCAACTTGCGGCATTGTTAGCTTCTGCGGGGATTCCTATCACGCCGGTTTATGATGTAAAGGCTTACGCAATTTATTACGACACGGTTACTCCTGATGGTCTGCCGGTAAAGGCATCGGCAGCAGCAATTATCCCTGTGGTTTCGGGGAAGTCCCTGCCGCTGATGAGTTACCAGCATGGAACGGAGTTTGTAACAAATCGGGTGGCGTCCCAGGGAAGCGGCGAATACACAATGGGGCTTGCGTTTGCATCTGTGGGGTATGTGGTTTCGATGCCGGATTATCTTGGAATGGGCTTGCCGATTGGGATGCTTCATCCGTATGTTCATGCTCGTTCGGAGGCAACGGCTTGTGTGGATAGTCTGCGGGCTGTGCGGATTTTGTGTTCGCAGGCAGGGGTGAGCCTGAACGGTAAGTTGTTTTTGATTGGTTATTCACAGGGGGGACAAGCAACAATGGCGTTGCACCGCGAGATTGAGTTTTACCATACAAACGAGTTCACAATAACCGCATCCGCTCCGATGGCAGGTCCGTATGACATGAGCGGCACAATGTCGGAACTAATGATTGCCGACCGCGCCTACGATTCGCCGTCGTATCTGGCATATACCATATTTTCATACAACAACGTTTACAGGCTTTATAATTCGCCTTCGGAATTTTTGGTTCAACCGTATGACTCGACGCTGCCGCCGTTGTTCGATGGAGCCCACTCGTCCAGCCAGATAAACGCAGCTATGCCATCTGTTCCGTCGAGGATTTTAAAGCCTGAATTTATAACGCAGTTTAAAAACAATCCTGACAATCCGTTCCGGATAATTTTGCAGGCAAACGACCTTTACAGGTGGCAACCACGCGCGCCGATGAACATGTATCACTGCGCAGGGGATAATCTTGTTCCTTTTGCAAATTCGCAGGTTGCGCTTACAAATTTTCACGCGCTTGGCGCAACTCATGTTCAGCTGATTGATCCGTATCCGCAAGGGACTCACGGGACAGGAGCACCGTACTGTTTTTACGAGGCTTATCGGTGGTTTGAGACTTTGAAACAATAGGGTGATTAGTGGAAATGATCATCAACATCTTTCAGCGCTCCAAGGTTTTAGCAATTATTTTGTTGCTTGTTTTGTTTCGGAGCGAATTAAAATCCGATTCGCGGATGCTTCCCTCTAAAACCTCATTCACAAATGAGGAATATGTAATCCCGAGGGCATTTGTAAAGGGTAACGACATCAGGATTTACTATCCGTCCACAAACAAACCGATCGTTTACAAGGCGAGCTGGAAAAAATCGCCGGTTCATGGGTTTGATTTTGTGCAATACATAGCCGAACTGAAACCGGACAAAACGCCGCCCGGTTTGCCCGGACCAAAGAGCGAATGGAGAGAGGCGTTCGTGGTTGATTATCCACGCTGGACAAATCTTGTGATGCAAATTGCAAGGCAACTTACACCTGAAAAACCGCTTGCTGGGGCTTATTTTAATTTCCTGTTTCACGAGTTTGCAATTTACAGGGATAAAAACGGTGTAATCAACGTTTCGCAGGTTGGACGTCTTCCTGAAGGCGTGGAAATAGTTCAGCGGTATTCAGTCCGCGAGTTTTCAAAAGCGGCGTCGCATATTGTGGAATCCAACTTGCTCACAGACAACACGAACCACCTTTATTTATTCATTGAACAGCAGAATCCGTTTTCAGGCCGGTTTTTGTTGTTAGACACGAGGCATAAGTATTGTGTCTCGCTTTACAATCAGCGTACCAGACACGAGCCCGACACAATATTCCCGCTCGACTATTCGCTGCGGGTGTTGACTTCATTTGCGGTGGAGAGTCATTTAATTTCTGCAGTAAAGAATCCGTTGTCCACGACATGCCGCCTTTTGAATACAGCGTGGCAGTTAAGCGCAGGGCTATTGCATGTGCGATTGCCTTATTTAAGCACGAACATCCCGCCCGTTGCCGACAATCCGCCGATGGACCTGACAGAGTGGGAACATTGGCTTGACAGAAAGACAGGAAGAAAATCCTCTTTGGCAAGGATACGGTTTCTTATTGATGGCGAGAATTATTTTCCGGAACTTAAAAGATCCATAAAAGAAGCAACGAACAATGTGTATGTGCGGGTTTCAATTTTTGATAACGACGACGTGGCAGTTGATGTTGCGGATTTGTTGAAACAGAGGTCGCGGGAAGTAAAAGTAAATGTGCTTCTGGATTTGCTGAGCACTCAGACGTCGTGTCAATCTCCCCCTGAAACACCAATGCCGGAGGGGTTTGTTGCGCCGCGTTCAATCCGCTCTTATCTGAAGAAGGGTTCAAAGGTTCACGTTCGCGCTTTTCTGAATCCGTGGTTTACCGCAGACCATTCAAAACTGGTTATTATTGACGACAGAAAGGCTTTCGTTGGCGGGATGAACATCGGGAGGGAATACCGCTATGAATGGCACGACCTGATGGCAGAGGTGGAAGGTCCGATTATCAAAAGTCTGAAGTTCGATTTTGAGAAGGCATGGGCACATGCGGGGATTCTTGGCGACATCGGATGTTTCTTTACCTTTTTCGGAAAACAACCGAGGGAGGACGACCAGTCAAAAGTGCCGAAGGGCGAATATTATCCTGTGAGGACGCTGTTTACAAAGACCGCCGACCTCGAAATCCACAAGGCTGTTTTCGAAGCCATAAACCGCGCGCAAAATCATATCTACATAGAAAACTCGTATATGTTTGACAGTTCGTTTGTGTCTGCGCTTGTTAAGGCAAGACGCCGTGGCGTGGATGTCAGGGTAGTCTTGCCCGACAGGTGCGACGCCCCCGGCGGCGAAAGCGCAATCTACGTTGTCGCAAACTACCTTTTCGAAAATGGCGTGCGCGTTTATTTGTATCCGGGTATGACACACGTAAAAGCAGCGCTTATAGACGGATGGGCATGTTTTGGCTCGGCGAATTTTAACCGGTTGAGTTTAAGGAGAAATCAGGAGATTAACCTCGCAACCTCTGCGCCGGCAATTGCGGAAAAATTAAGAACAGAACTTTTTGAGACGGATTTCAAAAAATCCTACGAACTGCGTCAGCCGATCGAAGTCAACTGGACTGACCACATTGCCGAAAGCATTCTTAATCAATTCTGAAAACTGTGATTGTGGTTTTACCACAGAGGAAACAGAAAATACATGGAGGATAAAGATTTAACCACAGAGAACACAGGGGGTGAAAGAGAGGATTTTTTAAAAAATATTAACCACAGAGGACACAGAGAACCACAGAGAGAAAGAACAAAGAGATTAAAAAACAGAAAAAAATTAACCACAGAGAGCACAGAGGACACAGAGGATGAAAGGCATAGTTTTAAAACAGATTTAAAAATAAACCACAGAGAACACAGAGGACACAGAGAGGGAAAACACAGAATTTAAAAGGGGAAAGACCACGGAGGACACAGAAAGGAATTAATTATTAAAAATGACAAGGGGATTAACAAAATTAACCACAGAGGACACAGAGAGCACAGAGAGAAAGAACAAAGAGAGTCAAAATAAAAAATAAACCACAGAGGACACAGAGAACCACAGAGAGAAAGAACAAAGAGATTAAAAAACAGAAAAAAATTAACCACAGAGAGCACAGAGGACACAGAGGATGAAAGGCATAGTTTTAAAACAGATTTAAAAATAAACCACAGAGGGCACAGAGGGCAACAGAGAGATTAAAAAATAACCACAGAGGACACAGAAAAAATAATTTAATAGGATTGTTAGCAAATGAAATACTAACTTAAAAAAACACAGAGAACACAGAGAACCACAGAGGAGACCATAGAGAATTAAAAAAGGAAATAAAAATAAAACCACAGAGGGCACAGAGAACACAGAAAGAAAGAAGAAAGAGATTAAAAAACAGAAAAAAAATAAACCACAGAGAGCACAGAGGACACAGAGAAAAAACAAAAATTTAAAATTAACATAATAGAGATTATTTTCTTTGGTTTTCTTAAATCCATCAATTCCTAATTATACTGATAACAAATTTTTTATTTTTTTTCTCTATGTCGCTTTGTGTCCACTGTGGTCAAAAACGATAAAATCTTACTCATCCTGTTAAATTGAAAAATCCTCATCATCCTTCGAATCCTGTTAAAAATTTTTCCCCTCTCTGTGCCCTCTGTGTCCTCTGTGGTTAAAATTTTTTTATTAAATTAATTCCTCTGTAACCTCTGTGCCCTCTGTGGTTATTTTCTCTTTTTAATCCCTGTATTTTCCCTCTGTGTTCTCTGTGTTCTCTGTGGTTAAATAATACCTTTATTTTCTTTAAGGTTAAAAAAACCTCTGTGTTCTCTGTGGTTAAAATTTTTTTGTAATTTATTCTTTTATTTTTGAATCAATTATTATTGTGACGGGACCGTCGTTGATCAACGAAACTAACATATATGCTCCGAACTCGCCGGACTTAACAGGTTTTCCAAGTTCTTCGGATAATTTTTTCATAAACTTTTCGTACATCGGGACTGCAAAGTCTGGTTTCGAGGCTTTGATAAACGATGGACGATTTCCCTTTTTAGTGCTTGCGTAGAGTGTGAACTGGCTGACCACAAGGACGTCTCCGCCGACATCCTGAACAGAGAGATTCATCAATCCTTGCGGGTCGGAAAAGATTCGCAACCGGGCAATCTTCCCGGCAAGCCATTCGATATCCTCGTCTGTGTCTGCGTCTTCTACCGCCAGCAAAACGAGCAAGCCCTTTCCGATTTCCGAAACAATCCTACCGTCAATTTCCACAGATGACCGCAACACCCTTTGTATTACTGCGCGCATAACCCACTTCTACCAAATAACACCGAACCTTGGAAATAATTAATATATTAAAGATTGCAGCATAAAAACTGAGAAAAATTGGCTCAGTAGAGTAAGCTATTTATAATTTCTTTTATAATTTATGATTTAGACCATTTCCTAAATTTTGTGAGTCCAAAAACCATTATTTTCCAATTTACAGCCCAAAATATGGCAAAGATTCACAGCAAAATGGATGATTTATCCCAAATCGCACAGATTTATGAAGTTCGCTAAGATTCATAAAAGTTTATAAGTGCCTTTAAAATTGACGGGATTATTTGGATAGCATGAAGTGGTGGTGCGATAAAAGTTCCATGAAATTTACATGAACATTCCGGGAAATTCTTAAAAAGTTTTGGAAAAGTTGATGGGGGGCATAGGGAGGTTTCAAGAAAAATTCAGGATGAGAAAATGTTAAGTATGTATGGTGGTAACGATGGTTCATAAGCGGTTGAGATTAAGATGGTTATGAATTTAGTGGTGAGGGGATGGGGTGATTTTAAAAATTTTTATTTTCATTTTTTATAAATATGTATTAACTTTACAGGAAGTTTATTTAATAAAACTTAAACTTGAGGTTGAAATATGCCATTAACGACGACAAAAGAATTATTTGCGAAGGCGCTCAAAGGCAAATATGCCGTTGGCGCGTTTAACGTGAACAACATGGAGCTTGTGCAGGGTATAGTTGAAGCCTGCGAGGAAGAAAAAGCCCCTCTTATTCTGCAGATTTCCCGCGGGGCTCGGAAATACGCAAATCCGGTTTATCTGAAAAAACTGATTGAAGCGGCGCTCAGCCTTTCGAACATCCCGATTGCCGTTCACCTTGATCACGGCGATACGTTTGAACTTTGCAAGGAGTGCATAGACGAAGGGTTCACAAGCGTAATGATTGACGCCAGTCATGAACCGTTCGAAAAGAACGTCGAAATCTGCCGCAAGGTGGTGGAATATGCTCATAAACACGGCTGCGTTGTGGAAGGCGAGCTCGGACAGCTGGTCGGAGCGCAGCATGACGTTGGAGAAGAAGGCGGCGGCTTTTCAAAGAGCGGTCTTTACACTGACCCGCAACAGGCAGTTCAATTTGTGAAACTTTCGGGTGTGGACTCGCTGGCTGTTGCAATCGGCAATTCGCATGGCGCTTATAAGTTCAAGGGGAATCAGCGTCTTGACCTCGACAGACTGCGCGCAATTAAGAAGGCGTTCATGGATGCTGGGCTTGGTGATTATCCGCTTGTTCTCCATGGCGCTTCCAGCGTTCCGCAGTATCTGGTTGACATGATTAACAAATACGGCGGCAAGCTGAAAGACACAGCCGGCGTGCCAGAAAAGGATATCGAGGAAGCGCGTCGCAACGGCGTGGCAAAGGTTAATATCGACACTGACCTGCGTCTTGCGCTTACAGCGGGAATCCGCAAGGTCTTCTTTGAAAATCCGGAGAAATTTGACCCGCGCGAGTATCTCGGACCGGCGCGGCTCATGGTCAAGGAACTTGTCAAGCACAAGGTCCGCAACGTTTTGTGCTGCGCGGGACATGCATTTGATTAATCCCACGCTTAACTGATGACCCTTGATTAAAAAGGATAGATAAAGGATATCCACAGACGCGGCTCTAAAAGCCGCGTCTTTTTTTGCATAAGTCCTTGCAACAAAAAGAGGGATTTATGCTGGAAATTGGATTGAGTTTTATCATTTAGAAAAACTTGAATAATCCGTTTGGGTGGACAATCTTTATAAGAAGCTATGAAAAAGACAATTTTGGCGCTGGCGTTGATTTTTGCGGTTTTTGTCTCTACCGGTAGTTCGGCGGAAACAAAGAAACTTGTGTTAATCGCGGGAAGACCGAGCCATCCTCCGGGAATGCATGAATTCAGGGCTGGCGCGTTGTTGCTTCAGAAATGCCTGCAAAATGTCCCTGGTCTTACTACTGTGGTATATTCAAACGGCTGGCCACACGAGCCTAATGCTTTCGAAGGCGCAAATGCAATTGTAATCTATTCCGATGGCGGTGGTGGGCATCCGGCAATTCAGAACGACAGACTTAAGATACTTCAGGAATACGCACGCAAGGGCGTTGGTATCGGCATGATGCACTATGCGTGCGAGGTGCCGGCTGACAGGGGCGGCAAGGAGTTTCTGGAATGGATTGGCGGATTTTACGAGGACAAGGTCTCCTGCAATCCGATGTGGTCACCGGAGTTTAAAGAATTTCCAAATCATCCGATAACGCGTGGGTTAAAGCCATTCAGCATCCTTGACGAGTGGTATTTCAATATCCATTTTCGGGACAAAATGGAAGGAATAACCGGAATCCTCGTGGCTGTCCCATCCGATGAGGTCAGGAAAGGACCGTATGTTTGGCCCAAGGGACCATATCCACACATCATTGCTGCAAGCGGGAGACCGGAGGTGTTGCTGTGGGTTGTTGAAAGACCGGATGGCGGACGCGGTTTTGGTTTTACAGGCGGGCATTATCATAAGAACTGGGGCGACCCGAATTTCAGAAAGGTAATTCTAAACACGCTTGTGTGGCTTGTTAAAATGGAAGTCCCTCCAAACGGCGTGGAATCCACAGTAACGCCTGAAGACCTTGAGAAAAACCTCGACCCGAAAAAATAAAACCACAGAGAACACAGAGGTATTGTTTAACCACAGAGGACACTGAGGGTGAAAGAGAGGATTTTTAGAAAGAAAAAAATAAACCACAGAGAACACAAAGGACACAGAGAGAAAGAACAAAGAGATTAAAAAACAGAAAAAAATAAACCACAGAGGACACCGAGAACACAGAGGAATTAATTTAATAAGAAAAATCACAGAGGGCATAGAGGAATTAATTATTAAAAATGACAGGGGGATTAATAAAATTAACCGCAGAGGACACAGGGTTCACAGAGGGAAAAACAAAGTTTTAATACTTAACAGAGAGGGTGGCATAAAGGACAAAGAAATAAACAGGATGATTAGTATAAATAGGATTGAATAATCGAAATTCTAAAATTTGAAAATCATAAAATTCTATTCAACTTAAAAATCTTTCTAATCCTCTCTATTCTTTTAGAAATTTTATTTCTCTGTGTTCTCTGTGCCCTCTGTGGTTAAATAATACCTTTATTTTCTTTAAGGTTAAAAAACCTCTGCATTCTCTGTGATTAAAATATTATTATCCTATCCATTTTTTCCTCTGTATTCTCTGTGGTTAAAAAATGTATATGGTTGGGCTATGGTTGTTTTAGGCTTGAATAGTTTTAGTAAACTGGCAGACTCTTTGAAAAAGACTTGCAAACCATGAAAACGAATGCGTTAATAAAAGGCGTTTCGAAGGGGATTTTAGCGATTCTTATGACAACAGCAATATCACAGAATTCTCAGGCGGCTTCGCCGACCTTTGGTTCGGACGTAGATTTTTTAAAGAAATACGTTCAGGTAATTGTTCTATCGGACGCCTCGGGGAAATCCAAGGTCTCCGTTGTACCAGCATGGCAGGGACGCGTGATGACTTCCACGGCGAACGGAGATAAGGGACTAAGTTACGGTTGGGTGAACCGCGAACTGATTGCTTCGCGAAAGTTCCAGCCACACATAAATGTCTTTGGCGGCGAAGACAGGTTCTGGTTAGGACCTGAGGGTGGACAGTTTTCGATATTTTTCTCGAAAGGTTCGAAGTTTGACCTCGAACACTGGTTCACGCCTGCGCCAATTGACACAGAACCGTATGATGTTGTCAGATTTGATTCTTCCAGCGTGCTTTGCAAAAAGCAATTTTCGCTTACAAACTACTCGGGCACAACTTTCAATCTGGAAGTCCAGAGAGAAGTTCGGTTATCGAATCCGGAGTTGCTGTTGAGGAAGTTTGGTGTTGAACCATTCAAGGGGATGCTTGCCACAGGCTTTGAGTCCATCAATACGGTTAAAAACACCGGTGCAAATCCGTGGGTGAAAGACACAGGACTGCTTTCGATCTGGATACTTGGGATGTTCAACGCCTCTGAAAAGGCGACCGTGGTTATTCCACTTGCAGATTCGGCAAAACAAGACCCGTGGAAAGCCATCAACGACCGGTATTTCGGCAAGGTTCCGGCAGACCGTCTGGTCATCAAAAATAATGTTGTATTTTTTAAAGCTGACGCCAAATACCGTTCAAAGATTGGCATAAAACCCGAATACAGTAAACCTGTTCTTGGCAGTTATGATGCACAGAATAAGGTTCTAACGATTGTTCATTTTACCCTTCCGGAAGGGGCTAAGGAATATGTTAACTCGATGTGGGAATTGCAGGATAATCCTTACGCTGGCGACGCTGTTAACAGTTATAATGACGGTCCGCAATCGCCGGGCGGTAGCCAACTTGGAAAATTCTATGAATTGGAAAGTTCTTCGCCGGCTCTGGCATTAAAACCGGGCGAGTCCGCAACACATGTTCACCAGACTGTCCATATTCAAGGCAGCGAAAAACAACTTGACCCGATTGCCCGGGCAATCTTCGGGGCAAGCATTGAGGAGATAAAGAACGCATTTAAAAAGAAGTAATCAGCAGTTTCCGGCGGGATGTTATTTTCAATCCGCAGACCAAGATATTGGTAAGAAAATAACTGCAAGGGATTTTTCCCTGCCACATTTGAAGGTTTGGCAAAAAGTGGTAAGTTATTAATAAGTTTAGGGTTATTTTGTTTTTTCCCAACGGACATGTGAATTGCTGAAGGATTTTTATGTTAGCATCAGGCAGACCGTTACCGCACAACAGTAATGTGCTGGTCGTTATTATGGGTGGCGGACAAGGGACGCGGCTTTTCCCGCTGACACGCGAGAGGGCAAAGCCTGCTGTTCCGCTCGCAGGCAAGTACAGACTTGTGGACATTCCAATTTCGAATTGTATTAATTCGAACCTGAGAAGGATTTATCTGTTGACGCAATTTAACTCTGCGTCGCTGCATAGGCATATTTCGCAATCGTATAAGTTTGACCATTTCAGTGGTGGTTTTGTGGAAATCCTCGCTGCTGAACAAACCCCGACGAACATGTCGTGGTATCAGGGTACGGCTGATGCAGTGAGGAAAAACCTCCCGCACTTCATGGATCAGCATTTCGATTACATGCTCATACTAAGCGGCGACCAGTTGTACAGGATGGATTTCAGGTATCTGCTCGAGCAACACGCAAATTCGGACGCGGACATAACTATTGGCGCAATCACGGTGGAAAGAGGAGCCGCAACCTCGCTCGGGATTATGCAGATTGACGAAAACCGCCGTATTGTCAGGTTTGTTGAAAAACCGAAAGACCCCGTTGTTCTGGACTCTCTGAAGCTCGATAGGTCGCTTTACGAAAAATTTAAAGTCCGCGGTGATGCCGATTATTACCTTGCGTCTATGGGCATTTATGTATTCAACAGGGATATTATTTTTAAACTGTTAGATAATTCATATTCAGATTTTGGCAAACACATAATCCCGATGGCAATCCAGACGTGCAAGGTGAACGCCTTTATCTTTCAGGGCTACTGGGAAGACATTGGGACAATAAAATCGTTCTTTGAAGCAAATCTTGATGCTGTATCCGAGTTGCCAAAGTTTAATTACTTCGACACACTGGCGCCGATTTTCACGCGTCCGCGTTTTCTGCCGCCTTCAAAAATAAACGGCGCTTCAATAGACCACGCTATTATTTCCGACGGCTGCATAATTAACCGCGCAAGTGTGCAACACTCGATTATCGGGCTTCGCGGTTTTATTGACGCTGGAAGTTATTTGCACAGGGTGATTATGTTCGGTAGCGATTATTATGAGAGTGCGGAGTCTATTGAACGAAATGCAGCATTAGGAAGACCGAGAATCGGCGTTGGCAAGAACACCCGCATTGAAAATGCAATATTGGATAAAAACGTCCGTATCGGCGACAACGTGGTAATTTCTCCTGCTGGGAAACCAGCAAATGTTGATCATCCGCTTTACTATATCCGCGACGGAATTGTTGTAATCCCCAAGAACGGCGTTATCCCGCACGGCACAATTATTTAGAAAAAATTTGTCAGGTTTTGGTAAGCGGGGTTTGATAAACCGACTCATTCAATTGATCAAAGATTCTCAAACCCGAGGGGATGCGAGATCTAAACTTTTTATTTTTACTTCAAAAGATTTGGGTGCAACATTGCAAATTTTTCCGGATTGGCGCGGTTGTTAATTGTTAACTCTGATTACTTTGAGTGTATCGAGGTCGAACCAGACTTCTCCGCTGATTGCGCGCATTTCGCAAACAAACTCTATGTTGGTCTTTGTAAAGACCTCAAATTTCGATTCGAGCCGTTGCCAGTCTGAAACACCTTTAAGTGGGTTTGATGGTTTTGCATTTAAGCCCGAAGAGCGGATAACTGCTCCGGCATCTTTAACCTCCTCGTTGCCTGCGAGGTTTGCGCATTTTGCCTTGATTTCAAAAATATAATTGCCCGGCGGAACATTTGCCATACATCGCCATGAGGCAGTTGTTTTGTTTTTTGCTTTGATGTAAAGGACGTTGCCGCCATTTTCTTTTTTCTGAATCTCAAAGGCAGCCGATGTGCTGTCTTCGACTGCGTTGCGCCAGTTCTCCGCCTTCAACAACGTTTCGCGAATCTGTGGAGGCTCCGGATTAATAGTCGCTAACTGACGGCGAATCGAGTTTGCCCTGTTGACAATGCGGTCTTTTAAGTTCTGTGAACGATTTTCGAATTCTTGTGCAAAATTTTTGTCAAACTCCGCAATTTTTGGTTTTAACTTCGAGACAATTGTATTTATGCGGTTTGTAAGGTCGTCGGGACGGAAATAATCAACATAAATCTCTTCGAATCTTTCGGTATATCGTTTCTTTAATTCCGGGATTCTGAAGATAGCCTGAGCGACCATCCCATTTACACCGGGGACTATCGGGACATTCGGGTCTTGCATCATCTGGTCTAAATCGTGCGGTATGAATGTGAACTTGCCTGTGCCAGGGTCGTGATAAAGCCTGTAGTTGTGTCGCGCAAATGTGTAGCCGTCCCAGTGGCAAAGCATTACTTCCAGAGCCATGAAAGATATGAACCGGTCAATTTCAAGTATTTCACGGAGTTTTTCATAGCAGTTTGTGGGATTATTTTCGCGCGCAGCAGCGGCGAGTTGTTTTAAATCCGACCAGTCCTTGACGCCGTCGCCCTCCATTTTATGCATCTGGGTATCGACATCAGCACCGCCGGATTCGCCATACGCATTTCCGTTATCTTCGATAAAATACTGTCGGAAAAATTCTTTTTCGAAACTTTCTTTAAGCACATACAATTCTGGTTTTTTATTGTTAACCTGCACGTAGGCATGGGCAACGCGGGTTGCAGGCACACCTGCAGCCCTGAATAAATAGCCGCAAATGTATTCGCTCAGAAAAGTGGGATCCTGAACGCTGTTATTTAAATGGATTTTTCTGACCCCATGGAACCTTTGTTTCGGCTGGAAATGGGAAAAATTAATTGTAAATCCCGGCTTGTCATCGAACCCGCGAAAACTCCCAGCCGACCCTTTTAAGTGAACTGCGACGTTAGAATAAACGCGGTCTCCCTCGATTACTGTGCATGGGGCGTATTTGCGGGGATCACGCCGAAGGGAATTTGCGGATGATTCTGGAATTTCCAGTTTAAGACTGAGCAACACTCCATCGCCGCTAAACAGTTCATTCATTTGCCTGACATTTTCATTTTGCTGAGCTGCGTTTAGACGTGTTGCCACTACTACATATAACAGCATTACAGATAACAGCACAAAAAAACACTTCACGACGCTGTTCATGAAAATGTTGTTGATCGCACTTATTTGATTATTCTTCTTCAAAGTGAACATATTTTTTTAATTTTTTTATTTTTTTTCGGCAGATTTTGCTATGGCTGCCACACTATTTTTTGACGGAAAAAATGCATTCCTGAATCAAGATTTTGTAAAAATATTTGTAACTTATTGATAATCAATGAAAAATAAATCTATTTTATTATTGCAAATTTTTTCTGAAATTAATAGGATTCTGAGTAGTGTGTGAGAAAAAAGTAGCATAGAAAAAAAATAAAAAAATAATAAAAAACTGTTGACATAGATTGAATTTTTTGCGAAATTATAATCACACACAACACAATAAACAGTAAGGTGAAACTATGAAAACAAAAGCACTAATATTAACGGCTGCCCTAGCAGTGGCAGGCATTGTCGCTGCAAGTGCACAGACGGTCTATTCCGTCAACGTGGTTGGTTACGTCAATGTAACCATCAAACCGGGGTTCAACCTGATTGCGAACCCATTGAACACAACGAACAATACAATTGCTTCGTTGCTACCGAATGTACCGGGTGGAACAGTTTTGTATAAATATGTTCCTGGACAGGGTTATCA
>Ga0078972_1009678_pt1 | contig 18794 bp, 19 predicted proteins | sample YelNatPaOPGAMG01_FD_67568 | JGI IMG/M metagenome (GOLD analysis project Ga0078972, IMG submission 67568) | Hot spring thermophilic microbial communities from Obsidian Pool, Yellowstone National Park, USA - OP-RAMG-01 (SPADES assembly) (version 2) | ecosystem: Environmental > Aquatic > Thermal... | reverse complement strand
ATTACTTTCTACCGAACACACGGATGTGGAGTTCCGCCCGATTCTACAGGAAAACTGAAAGAAAAAAGTTGTTCATACCCTCTACCCTCCACAGCGGGGTTTTTTACATTGTAGCACTGGCGCAGCCAGTGCTACTTCTATATCCAAAACCTTTCTCACTCCCGACCATTTCACAAAACTAATTAATTTCTCTCTACGGAAAGAACTGTTAAACTACCGGGGAAAAGGGAAAAAGGCCTGTATTTAACATAATTGGTAATAGACCCATAGTATAATATATTTTGAGCTATAGAAGGAAAATCCATAGCTCCTTTTTCGTTCTCAAGAGTTAGAAAAACACTTCCATATACAGTTAAAGGCATATCACTTTGATTCCCTTTCTCATCAATAGTATACAATCCTCTTAGCGGGCTGTAAATAATCGCTCGATTTATTTTTATCTCTTTTTGCTTCTCCGCTTTATAAAACCAGACCCCCTTACCAGACGCTACTAAAACAGGCTCTCCACGGTTAGATGGATTAAGATTCTGAATATATATATTTTCTTTCGATAGGACAATTATAGGCATGGCACTTTCACCCCTTATCAAAAGCGGAACTGTGGAAAGAATTACTCCTCCAGATGGATAATTCTGAACGGTACTAAAATCAATTACCATTGCCTTCTCTTCACGGTCAGTGAATATACCCACATTTTCTGCCGGTGCTCTCTTTTGAATAAAAAACAAAGATGTTGACCGCATTGCAGTAATTTCTTTTCCCGATGGAGGAGGATTTGAAAACTCTACACGATTGGGGAAAAGCTTGAAGTTTACAGTTCTTTCGCCACCGATGTAAAAATAAAACCTGTCGAGGGTTCGAACAACAGGAAAAACCTTTGTTCTTCCATCGCCATATCCAAGCTTTTGTGTAAAATCATTAAAAAACTCCGGGGATACCATCTTTATTTTCCTTTTCGCAGAATCATAGACAAAATCCCTTCCCTCTTCAAAGATGTTTCCAAAAGAAGGTTTATAAAAAGATAATTTCTCTATCCTTTCATCTATTGATACAAAGGAAAAATCCTTGCCGCCAAGGGATATTTCTCCAAACTGGTTAAAGGCTTCATCTGGAAGTGAAACCAGAACAGGAGTCATAGAAGCCCTTAGAACAAGCCTTCCCCTGTCATATGAATAATAATTCTCCCGAGGAACATCCTTTGAATAGAAATATGCATATTGAAGCGAATCTACAATATTTCTGTTGGATACATTTATCTTTCTAATATAGATATTTCCAACCTTTTCTGCGGAACAATCAAAAGTGGTTGAATATCCGTCTCCTATTGCAAGTAGTCTTTTTTCACTCGAAAGAGTATTGATAATATTTTTAGATGGAAGGTAAGAAAATGGACCTATACACCATACCTCATCACGGTATGGGTAAAACAATGTCCATAAGGAATCAAAAGAAGGTATCTTCACTTCATCGGATAGACGATTTATTGTAATGTTATTAGAATACAGAGAAAGCTTTGAAGTATTGAGATCAGGATTTTGAATAAGAAAAAAGGGGGAGTTCGTAAAAAGCAAAGGCTTATTCAGTGTAAAAAAGCTTCCACGACAATCAATTACAGGAGTAAAGTCGCTATTACAAAAAAAGTATATTTTTCCACCCGTAGGTGTTCTCAAAGAAAAATCCCCGTTCGCCCCTATTCTACCATGAAAAGCAACATCTCTTTCAAGTATTAAATCCATCTTTCCATTAACAAAAAAGGAGTAATCAAATAGATTATCGTTATCAAAAACAATTTTTCGCTTTATAGGAATTCTGCCATTCCATAAAGAATTCAATGTAAGTATAAATCGTCTTTCTTGAATTTTATTAATTGTAAGATTCCAGTAGATTTCTTTACCTTCCAGTTGTTCTTTATAAGAATATTCCCCGGGCTTCAATGGTAACGAACCATTAATAAATCCATCCATAAGCCATTGAAGCCTGCCTTCCAGAAACCAGTTTGCACGATTTCTTTCTAATTGCCAGTTAATATTAAGTTGAGATTGCGAAATAATCTGCAGGATAACAAGCGAAAGAACAGCCAGTATTGCCACAGCCACCATAGCAACAATGGTAGCAGAGGCTTTTTTTCTTTTCATACAAAACCATCAGTATTTTTACTATTGTGCCTTCTTCTGGTTGGTATTTGTTATAAATGTTTCTTTTATCATATCTTCAGAGGTCGTTAATATGGAAATATTACTCCTGCCCCCCTTTATAACACGGGGAATTATGAATATTACAAGTTCCGAGTTTTCCACTCTGTCAACTATATATGAAAATAAAAAATTCAAAATAGGAATATCCATTAACAGAGGAATTCCTATTCTTTGCTTGGTAACATTCCTCGTAATCAATCCACCAATAATAATAGGCTGATTGTCCTTAACAACCGGTGAACAAGTAAACTCTGTAGTAGTAATTTCCGGTGCTTTTTCTGTAGAGGTAATATCAACGAGTTTATAAGAGCTAACCTCTCCTCGTATATCCATTTTCACTTCATCTTCCGGAGTAATCATAGGCGTAACCGTCAGTTTAATACCCGTATCAATAAAATCTACCTGCGAGGTTACATCAGATGTCGTCTGGGATCGAATCATACTTTTAATATAGGGCGTCTTTCCACCAATATGAATATTCGCTTCCTGCCGATTTACCGCAAGCACCCTTGGCTGAGAAACTGTACGGGTTTTATTGTTTCTTCCTACCGTAGAAATAAGAGCATCAACAGTAACATCAGGATCTACGTAATGCCCACTGATATTAAATACACCATTTGAGGTAATGGATGTAAAACTTATATTCCCTATCCCCTTGATATTCATAGCAGACCAGTTTACACCAATCTGCTTTTCATCACTAAAATCTATCTTTACAATTTTTGTTTCTATCTCAACCAATTTAGGCAGTGAGGCTAATTCCTTAAAAAGTTTATCCAGTCTTTCAAAATTATCCTTAATATCAGTAATTATAATCTTTGAAGACTGGTTATCTATCGAGAAAGTACCTATTCCTGGTGAAAGCATAGGCCTTATAACAGTAGGCAGATTCTTCACATCAATAATAGAAGCATCATACATTTTTGTTGTAACATAACTACGCAAAAGTTCATTCTTATACTCCTGAGCAGTAAGAATTTTAACAATATTTCCCTGCACCAGATAATAGATATTATTTGCAGAAAGAATAGCCAGAAAAGCATCCTTAATAGAAACCTTAGTAAAATTTGCTGTCACACTTCCCTTAAGATTTGGACTAACCATAATATTCAATCCGCTCTGAAGGGCAAAAATCCTGAAAACATCTTTAACAGGTGTATTCTGAAATGTAGCTGTAAAATCCCCCGAAAGGTTTTCTATTAGGTCCTCCTTTATCTGAATAATGGCACTACCTTCAAAGCCCCCACCGGATTCCTGAGCATAGGAAATAATACCGATGGAAAAAAACAAAAAGATGATAAAAATAACTCTCTTAAAACACATAGACTATTCCTCCTTAATCTTCTTATAAATCACATTACCCTCTTCCCCAAGAACTTCATTACTGTCTTCCTTCTCACGGTTATAATTAGATAACTCCTCCTTTATCCAGATGTTTGTTTGTTCTTTCTGATAAAACTTTATAAAATAACTACTATCATTATGCTCTTTATTTGTATCTTCTGTTTGAATGGCAATATCCTTTTTAGATAAAGCCGAAATTGCAGAAGAGCTTTCAACCCTCGATTCTGCAGGTAAAGAAAAAATAAAACGCCTGTTTTCTTCTCCAACCTTCCGGGTATCAACATTAACAGACTTATTAGCTTTAGAATCTAAAATATTTCTTTTTTTACCAATATTATCTTTCTTTACTTCTTTCAAGGATGATTCAGAAAAAGAACCCTGATTTATTTCCACAAAACCTTCTACCATTTGCTCATTAATTACCTTTTTATCGGAACTAACATTATAAAACAAAACTACACCCCCACCCAGCAGAAGGATAAAAATAATAAAAAGGATAAGAATAACTCTCTTTTTCTTCATATTATCCCGCATATATGTTATAATGATGAAATTTATAAGGACTATACAAAAAATGTATAGCCTCCGGAAGACAGCCCCCTGCCATCCGGCTGGTGTTTTGTTTTTTTTATTAACTCTTGATAAATATTAGAAGGGTGATTATAACATATTTTCTATGAATAATCAATCTATTTTTATTGTAAAAATTGTAATTTCTCTACTTATGTTCATCGGTTGTTCTTCCCTGACTTTTCATTATACAAAAAAACAGTTATCATTATTTGCATGTTTTACTTATTCTCTTCTATTTTCTATTCTTTATTTCTATTTGCCAATCAATAATTATTTTTTATTTTCCATTCTCTTTTTCTTCTTTAGCTGGTTAACCCTTGAAGACATTTTTAAGCTCTCAATCCCCCTCTGGCAGGTAGTTATATTCATATTAATTGTTATTTTCATTCGCCTGATAAACCAGATTTCAATCTGGCAAAACCTGATCTCTATTGGCTTCTTTCTACTTATTTCAGCTATAGCACTTCTTGTAATTGGCTCTAAAAAAATGGGCGGGGGAGACTGGTTTATTTTACTTACTCTGTCTTTATTGATGAACCCCATATACTATGTATTGCTCTTTCTACTCTCGTCATCCTTTGGCATTATTTATCATCTTGCTTTGATTAAAAGAAACAAAAAAACAAAACCCATACCTTTCCTGCCTTTCATTCATCTCTCTTTCTTTTTTATATACCCCCTTTCTCAAAACTTTCCACCACACACATTCTTCTTTGTATAAAGCGACGATTCGAATGAGGTGCACCTCTCGTCGCCTATCCGATCTTTCAAACACCTAATTTGGGTAATTCTTCTTTTGTTTCGAGCCCAATTTCACACGGATAATACGGATTGGACGGATTTTCACGGATTAATAAAATTAATTTCTCAACTCAACAGGTAATCTGTGTAAATCCGTTAAATCCACGCAAATCCACGTTCTATTGGGGTTTGGCATTCAGGAATCTTTCAGTTTAGGAAAAATAGAAATTGCTGGAATACCGTTAGAATATTGTCTTTTTTTAAATGAAAAATTATAATTTAAATATACCGGGAGGTTATCTTGAGAAAAAAAAGTTTTTTACCTGTAAGGTTATCGGCCTATACGCTTCTGGAAATGCTAATTGTACTTACTATAATAGGAATTCTCCTGACCGCAGGGCTGGCAACCTATTCAACTGTGCAGAATACCGCTATGAAAAAAGCGGCCCAGATTGAACTTCGACAGTATCAGATAGCAATACAAACCTTCAAAGTGGACTCTAATACGCTTCCATCCAGCTCAAAAGAACTGCTGGAAAAAGGATATATCACAAAGGAGCTTCTTACCGACCCATGGAATACAGAATATCGCATTGAAAATACTTCTGAAAATACAATAAAGATAATAAGTGCTGGACCGGACAGAAGGTTTGGAACAAAAGATGATATTACAGAAGAAACAACTGTCTTTTAGACTTTGCCTGAAATCCTTTACTCTAATTGAAGCCCTAACAGCTTTGTTTATTATTAGCGTAGCAGTGCTATCTATAAGCTCTGTAATGACCTCTTTTTTTGTTTCAACACAAAGTGAAAAGCAACTTCAGGAGGTTTTAGAGTTAGGGGACAATTACTTTAAAAGGCTCTACCTTGCTTCTGATTTAAAAGAAGAACTTTTCTCTGAAAAAGAAACGCTAAATTTAAAAAAGCAAAATAGCTTCCCTTATATCGTAAGTAATGAAGAAACAAATTTAGCAAAAGGTATTCGTATGGTCATAGAAAAGAAAATAATAAGGTTCGATCCACTCCTTGTAGATGTGACCATCCATTTCTTTATTAAATCAAAAGAAAAAAGTTTAGAAAAAAAATACACTCTGGAAAGTATTTTCTCAGAATCATATTTGAATAAATTACAATAGCTTAAACATAAAATCTTGGAGTTACAATGTTAAAATTTAAATATCATTTAAATGCCTTTACCCTGCTGGAAATGCTCTTTTCGTTATCACTTTTATCTATTGCATTCATTGTTATTTTGACCATACTTGAAATTAATTTCAGAATTCTTGATAGAAACTTTACAGGTGACACAAATGCTGATGAATCATATTCTCTTGCTCTTCTTACGCGAACACTGGAAACCATCTTTAATAAATCACATTCAATCGAAGAAGTATCCAGAAATTTATACCTTGTCCATAGCTTCAACAATAATTTTTATCGATTCAGAATCGAAGGCAAATCCTTTTTTATTGAGCAAATACATGACCTTAATAAAACCGAGAGACTTTTTACTTTTCAAAATGCATCCATCCTTCAAACAGAAATAAAAAAAGCTGGGGGAAGAACAGGTTTTTGCTTGAAGATCGAGGGGAAAAATTACAAAACAGAAAGATGGTACATTTCTGGCTACTTAAAAAGAGATTTATATAAAACCAATGCCTCTGGAGCAGAATTATGAAAAAAGGGTTTTCTTCTCCTATGCCTTTATTTTCTTTTAAAAGCATAAAAACCGTTCTGGATTTTACAGGTTATTCCCTTAGATTGTGTAGAATAATACATAAGGGAGACACAATAAATATTTTGGATTTAAAAGAAGAAGAGATCGAAAGCCCTCTAGAGAAATCCTCATTTCTCAAGATTTTCCATAAACTGGGAATAAAAAAGAATGAACCATTTATTCTTTCTTTTTCCGGGACTGCCATACATACATTTTCCTTTGATCTTCCTGGAGTAAAAGAGGAAGAGCTTGGTTCTTTAATAAAATGGGAAATTGAAAAGAAACTCCCTCTCCCGGAAAAAGATGTATATTATGCATATAAAAAAATGCGCGACATCTCAGATCAAAAACAATCATTCTGGAATGTAACCGTAATGGTAATAAAAAGGGACGAGCTAGATCATATCTACGAATGGCTCAAAAATGAAAACTTTTTAGTGGAAAGAATTTTCCTATCTCCTTTTCATTGTCTGGAGGTTTTGGCAAAACAGAAGTTGCCATCCCTTACAGGATTCATTATCTCATCCAAACGAACACTTGAAATATACCTGCTCTCATCTGGCAGGGTTTTTCAAGCCCTTCTTTACTCTCTTGATATAAAAAGTATAAATTCATTAACAATAAAAAATATTGTTGACTTCTTCATTCAATTTTCACAGAAAAATAAGAAAAATCTTGAGACTATCTATATACTTAATCGTGAAGGCTATTTCCCGGAAAATCTAAAAAAAGCTATTCAAAATGCAACAGAGCTACCCATAGAGTCTGCAGAAAAAATTACAAATCCATCCATCTTGCCATATATGCCAAGATGCCTGGCTTATTATGATCTTATAGGACTACTAACAAATCCACTAATGGAGCTGGAAATAACTCCACCAGGTGCCAAAAAAAGCCTCTTCAAAAGAAAAATTTTTAAAGGAATAAAAATAACTCTTCTTTTACTGGATTTGATTGCCATCGCAATGCTTCCGATTCTATCAAACAGAATCACAAAATACAATAAGATTCAACAGGCTAGAAGAGAAAACAATCCCAAAAGTGAGGAAATCCATAAACTCTCCAGTATGCTTACAAAATTGGATGAACTAATCTTATTAAAGAAAAAGCAAAAAGAATTAATAGAAAAAATAAAAGTACTTGAAAATACTGGAGTCCCTTCATCCAGAGTAAGATTTATCTTATTTGACTTATCAAGGCTTATGCCTGAAAACACAAGAATAAAACGACTTCTCATAACACCCGGAAAAGTGGAACTGGAAGGAGAAGCAAAAAATAGTGAGGGTGTAGATACTTTTTTAAAGAATTTGAGTTTATCAAAGAAAGTAAAAAATGTTAATATTAAAAGAGTTGACTTAAATCAAAGTGGGGAAGGTAATCTTTCCTTCATCCTTGAGTTTGGAGTTAACCAATGACAAGAAACAATATTTTACCAAAACTTTTTGTAATTATATCTGTGCTATGGATTTTTGCTTTCCTCTATCTTTATATTCGATCGATAAACATGCAAAAGCAGATTGATTTTATTGAAGAAAACTATAGCGAACTCGAAAGCCTTCCTTACTACAAAAGATCCATAGAAAAACTTCAAAGAGAACTTACAGATATAGAGTGGGAATCATTCAGCGGCCGTCCATTAAGTGAGTTTGTCGTTTTGCTTCCAAAGATGGCAGAAAAGAGCAAAATCGAAACACTTAAAATAGAAAATACCGAAACACGGATAGAAAATGAAAGAGAGGTTACAGAACTCCAGATAAGCGCGGTATCATCCTTTTCAAAAATAGCCAGCTTTATTGACTTACTGGAAAGGTCAAGGCTTCCAATCCAAATCAATAGTCTGGGCCTGGAGGAAAACAATGGAAAGATAAAAACTTCAATGTCTCTTAGAATATTTAAGCCCGCTGGCACAAATTCGGTATTAACAGGCACACAGGTGGAATAGTATGATAAAAGAACAGAACAAATATTTTATCTATCTTCTTATAGTAGTAAACTTGATACTCTGGAGCTTTTTTATCATTCCTTCTTTATTAAATTTATTTACCAATAGCTCCGCTATAAAAAAAGAAAATGTCCACACAGGAGAAAAGCCAAAGCTTTTCGAAGAAACTCCTGTTATAGATTTTACCATAGTCCGCAATCCTTTCAGTTTTGCAGAAGAAGAAACTAAAACAACGAAAAAGAAAAAAACTTCTTCTCCAATAACCATGGTAAAAACCAACAGAGAAATCCCTCAAAATACGGAAGAAAAATATGTCTCAAGATTTCGTTTAAAATCTATTGTTCTTTTAAAAAATAAATATACCGCAGCCCTTGAGGAAAGCACACCTGTTACAGAAACTACTGAAAATGATGTTTATCGCTTTATAAATCCCGGCGAGCAACAAACAACCGCAAAAACCACCCTCGTAATGGAAGGAGAAATTATTCAGGGTGAAAAGGTGGAAAAAATTGGTTCCGATTATGTCATCTTAAGCAAAAATGGAAAATACTATAAGCTTACTTTCTCTGGCGGGATGCCTGTTAATAAACCGCAATTGCTTCAGTAGAATGCCTGTGCCATGTAGCTATTTATCTTCATGCCTTTCTTATATGCCAGAACAGCTTCTTACCTGAGTTCTATGACCTTGCTACTACTCTTATCTCTAACATAATCCGGTACTGTAATTTTATTCAGAAATTCTCTCATTAACATCTCCCTCTAACCTTTTATAAGGCCTGATATTATAAATAATACATTTTAAGAGTACAAGGAAAAAAGCAAGTTTTTTAAGAATCCTCACTTAAACCCAAAGCTCTTTACTATTTCTTTAAACAATTTAATTCTTTCATCTGCTGAAAGGCTTTCATATCCTCTTTTATGAGTTGTAAAAATAGAGACCGCCCCACATTTTCTATTATCCTTAGTTTTTATTGCTGCGGATAATAAATTTCCTATTCTATCCTTCTGCCTAAATTCATACACACACATAAAGCGGTCAAGTTGATTGGTACTATCAGAAATTTCCTCTATTAACTTAAGATCATATCCTTTTTTAAGATTCTCACCAAGGCATTTATTATCCAGCATGGTCTGATACAATTTAAATATGTCAGCGCCACTTTTATTAAAAATCTGCACTAAAATATACCCCGCTTGATTAATACCTCCAAGTTCATAGTAAAAGGTAGAAAAATTTTCTCCTTCAAGGTCTTTCCTATTCTCAAGCGCCCATGAGGATGGAGTTTTAATAATAAAGGACCCATAGTCAATCTCTTTTAAATTATAGAAATCTATATAAGAAAGAGCCAGAGAGAAATTTGTATTTTTATTTCCATACGAAGTTAAAATGGTCCTTAAGCTTTTATCAGAAACATCAGTTCCCACAATATATAAAATTGGCACATTTTCATTCATGTAATGTGTCAGAGTATATCCAAATTCCTTCCATTCATCAATTAGCTCATAGCTATTTGTAATACCCAATATGCCCATTTTATTGATTTTGAAGTTTTCCTTCTTATTAAGTCTGTTTCTAAAAATTACAGGAATGTTGAAAATATTATATATTTTTGATATGAAAAGAGCCTTTGTATCTTCGGAAAACCTGCCCCTTAGTACTTTAAAATCAAGAATACGAAGTCCACTTTTTACATCAGTATAGTTTTCCTCTGCAGAAATTAAATATTCTATGCCATATTTTTTTGTAATAATCTTGAAATCTAAAAAATAAACATCTCTTTTCTCTCCAATTATACTAATGTTATAAGCTTCCCATCTTTTATTTTTATATTCTGTAAAATAAGTAACATATTGTCCTTTTTCCCATTTTAAAAATTGATCTATAGAGAAAAGACATTCCAGAGGAAAAAGAAATAAAAATAAAATAAAAAATCTTTTCATAACAAAGCCTTTTTTAATTATATGGCTTTTTAAAATAAATTCGATCTAAAGTCCTCTAATTTTACTGTGGCAGTTTTCCTCCAAAGCTAATGTCAAAATATCCTTCCTTTGATTCAAAGGCTGTAAACCTTATAAATTCAACCCGAGAATCATATACCCCATGGATTAAATTTATCATTCCAACATGAACATCATCAAAATAAAAAACACTCGCTATTTTTTCCCCAACCATAGCACACCCATGGTAAAAGCTATAATCTTCTATATAACGTAAAGATAATCCAAGTATTGGAACATTTTTTTCACAAAAATATTCCCCTATCTTCATTAAAGCCGTTTCTATAACTTCATTGCCTCTAGAACACCCCACATCAAGAAATTCCCTGTTTTCTCCAAAATTATCCAGAAAATATTTACTAACTTTTTCAAAGCTATCATCAGTTATTAGTTTCTCTTTTAAAACCTTTAGTTTTTCTAAATCCATACAATCCCCCGAAAATTTTAAATTTCACAAAAAGTAATGCACTAATACCTATCCTACATTTCGTTTAGTATAACAATAACTATTTTCCATGTCAAATCGATAAAAATTGATTTAAATTAAAAAATAAATAAAAAACTTCACATGCCCCCATTTTTTATGGTATATATAATATGAGAAATTTCGGAGGAAAATATGAAAAATTTTCTTTTCTGTCTTATCCTTATCATTACCTCAAATAGCCTTTTGTTATCCCAGGTTCAAACAAAAAGTCAGACAGGTAAAATTGGACTTTGTTTCCAGATAGAAAGTCTTGATAAACCCATTGTCAATTATTCTGATGGTGTAATATCCGGTGTAGGAATAAAGTACTGGATTTTGCGCTGAATACAAACTACTTTTAGTGCTTGCAATCTTCCTCATATACCACGTGGTAATAATGAGTTTAGTACAGGATATATCGCCGACTATAGAGTGTCAAAAGAAAGTGTTTTAAGATCAATACCACAACAATACATTGATAGAGCTCGAAATACTTTGCATATTGCATATCAACATACATCCCATGGTACACATGTTTCTTACGGCTTATATGGCTTACCTGATTATAAGAACGGAGATAATGCATTGTTTGCTATTTCCCATAATGATCATCAGCCAGGTAAACTGGACTTTAACGATTATGCTCTAGAAAGTTATGCAGATCTTGGAGAAGATGCCAGCGATTTAAGTAGAGATGAAGATGCCTTTATACACGCAACAAGGAATTTTCTGGATACTCCGGGAAACTCAAACATTAATGTAGTTATGTGGTCTTGGTGCAGTATTTCCTACCATAATGTTGCTGGAACTTATATTCCAGGCATGCAGACATTGATTAATGAATATGGCCCTGGCGGTTCCAAGATAGGAACAGGACCGGGAAAAACAAGAACAACCCCTGTAACCTTTATATTTATGACGGGACACGCCGAAGCAGGTGCTAATATTGGAGAAGGTGAACCAAAGAACCAGGCAGAACTTATAGTAAATTATTGCAAAGCGCATAATTATTTTTGCCTTGATTATTACAGCATTGATACTCACGATATGAATGATAATTACTGGGAAGACACTGGAGATAATGGAAATTCTACATCTTATGGTGGAAATTTTTATGAAGACTGGCAGAATAGTCATTCATTAGGAGTAAATTGGTATGAAAATAGAACTATGCCGAGTTCTTATGCCGGAAGCTATCCGACATATGGAGACCACAACACCCAGCATATAACTGCCAATCGTAAGGCCTACGCTATGTGGTGGATTTTAGCACGGATTGCAGGCTGGGGAGAAGAATAGCAAAGGCTCTCTATCAACCTTTATTTATCATACTTGCAAGGTAACCCGCCCCAAAGCCATTGTCAATATTAACAACAGCAATTCCAGGAGCACAGCTGTTCAGCATTGTAAGTAGTGCGGAAAGTCCTTCAAAACATGCGCCATATCCAACGCTTGTTGGTACAGCTATGATTGGTTTTTCAACAAGCCCACCCAGAACACTTGCGAGAGCCCCTTCCATCCCTGCAACTGCTATTATAACCCGGGCATTACGAATTTCTGGAAGGCTTGCAAAAAGCCTATGTATTCCAGCCACACCAACATCATAATGTCGTGTGACTAAATTTCCAAAAGCCTCTGCAGTTACCGCTGCCTCCTCTGCTACAGGAATATCCGAAGTCCCTGCAGTTACAACCGCTATTGTGGTTTTAGACTTTTTTTTCTTTTTCTTATCTACCGTAATAATTCTCGCTTCTTTATGATAGATTGCTCTTTTATCAAGCTTTGAAACTGCCTCATAAACAGCCCCTGAAGCCCTTGTCGCAATTATATTCCTTCTTTCATCAAGCAAATAGCGAAATATTGAAAGAATCTGCTCAATACTCTTTCCCGCACAATAAATAACCTCCGGGTAACCAAGTCTCAATTCCCGGTGGTTATCTATTTTTGCAAAACCCAGATCCTTAAACGGTAAATCTTTCATAAGTTCAAAGGCTTCTTCTACAGAAATCTCATGAAGTCTAACCTTTCTTAAAATCTCAGCTATCTCTTCCGGATTCATTAGCTTCCCCCAACATATCCACCACTGTGATATCCACCACAATCCAGCGTAACATATTTAAAACCAAGCCTTTTTAATTCCTTATCAATTTGCTTTAGTAAATCTAAATTAAGAATCTTCTTAAAATCTCTTTTATCTACTTCAATCCTGGCAAGCTTTTCATGAGTTCTTACGCGTATAGCTTTAATGCCAAGCTTCATTAAAAATCTTTCAGAAGACTCAATAAGCTGAAGATTCTCTTCTCTGATTTTTTCTCCATAAGGAATACGAGTTAAAAGACAGGCATAGGCAGGTTTATTCCATGTAACCAATTTTAGTTTTTTTGAAAACTTCCTTATCTCTTCCTTTGTTAATCCCGCCTCGCGAAGAGGGCTTTTTATCTTAAGCTCTTCAAGTGCCTTTAGTCCCGGACGAAAATCATCTTCATCATCAGCGTTTGTGCCATCTGTAAGAATTAAAAAACCCTTTTTTCGGGCATAATTCTGCAAAAAGCTAAAAAGCCTCTTTTTACAAAGATAGCATCTATTTTCTGGATTATTAATCATCTCCCTTGATATTTTTGATTCCATCACAACGAAGTGATTCACATCAAGAGCTCTGGCTATATTCAAAGATTCTATTACCTCCCAGCGAGGTATATAAGGTGAAGAAATTGTCAAAGCAATCAGATTCTCTTTACCAAGTACTTCCCTTGCTACAGCCATAAGGAAAGTACTATCCACACCACCAGAATACGCCACTGCAATTTTTTTATACTTTTTTAAAATGTCGATAAGTCTCTGAAGCTTTTTATTCTTTATACTTCTTAATGTTTTTATATTCCTATCTCCTTTTTTATATAGGATTCAACTTCTATAAAACTCATATTATTTTCTTCTGCAATTTTTTTAATCTCTTCATACTCCAATTTATTTTTTATAACCTTATCACCAAGAAAAGCCACTTTTACACTAACTTCCCCAAATTGTGTTTTAACCTTTTTTATCTCCCGCCTGAGAGCACTTTTTTTAACTCCTACGCTTCTTATACCAAATGTAGAACTTTCCTTGAACAAAATTTCTTTTAAACATTCTTCTCTCTCCCTCGTGCAAAGTACATTAAGCTTAAAGGCGGCTCTGCTTTTTTTCATTATGATTGGAGTAAAAAACACATCCAGAGCACCCGCTTTAAATAGTTTTCCCATAAGATATTCCCCTACTTCTGGGTTCATATCATCAAGATTACATTCAAGAAGGCTTTCCTCAACTTCTTCCGGATTTTTAAAAACTTCCCCCAGAAATACCCTTAAGACATTCGGAATATCCAGCTCTCTACTCCCGATTCCGTAGCCAGATTTTAAAATACGAAAGTTTACTTTATCAGCAAAATCCTGCACATAGGTTTTTAAAATAGCGGCTCCTGTCGGTGTACACATCTCAAAAGGGCATAATCCAATTTTTACAGGAATACCTTCAAGAAGTTCCGATGTTGCCGGAGCAGGAACTGGAAAATTCCCATGCTGACAATGAACAATCCCACCTCCAAGTTCTACACTGGAAGAAAGAATCCTGTCAGGTTTTAAATAATTAATGCATATAGAAGCCCCTACAATATCTATTATAGAATCTATCGCTCCAACTTCATGAAAATGAATTTCATCTATACCAACACCGTGTACCTTTGCTTCTGCTCTTGCAAGGTTTTCAAAAGTAAGCATGGCAGTCTGTTTAACCCTTTCGTCAAGCTTGCTTTTGCCAATGATGCCCTTAATTATGGAAAGATTTCTGCATTCTTTATGTCCAGAATGCTCATGTGAATCTTTTTTATCTTCAAAAAGTACCTTTACTCTTGTTCCTTCTATACCCTTTCTTTGTTCCCGAGTTATTTTGATTTCATATCCATCTATTTCAATTTTTTTTATTTCATCAAAAAAATAATCCTTATCAATTCCAAGATCAAGAAGCGCCCCAAGATTCATATCCCCGCTAATGCCAGCAAAACAATCGTAATATAGAATTTTCATATACTGCCCTGTCCTATTTTAAATTGTAGATAGTAAAGTAGAATTATAAAGTAACATCCCAAATTGTTCAATTGAAATGCATAATCCACTAACGTATTGTTATTCTTATAAATCTTTTGTATAATAATTCTATCTTCCTTAATAAGGAATAGGAGGCAAAATGAAAGTTTTAAAATTTCCAAAAAATTTCTTATGGGGAACTGCCACATCATCATATCAAATCGAAGGTGCATGGAATGAAGATGGCAAAGGCATTTCCAACTGGGATGTTTTCACTCATAAGATGGAAAATATCAAGGATAAAACCACCGGAGATGTTGCCTGTGATCACTATCATCGATATAAAGAAGATGTAAAGCTTATGAAAAGGCTTTCCTGTAACGCTTATAGATTTTCAATTTCATGGCCAAGGATACTCCCAGAAGGAAAAGGTAAAATAAACCAGAAAGGTCTGGATTTCTACGATAGACTTGTAGATGAATTAATGAAAAACGAAATCACACCTTTTGTGACACTATATCACTGGGATACACCATATTCACTGGAAAAAAACGGTGGCTGGTACAATAGAGATATGGCTTTCTATTTTTCCGATTATGTAGAAAAGGTGGTATCAAAACTAAGTGACAGGGTTAATTTCTGGATTACCATAAATGAACCAATAGTTGTCTACACAATGGGACATGTTCTTGGAGAACAACCGCCCTGTGATAAAAAAATATTTAAGTCATTGATAGTTCCTCATCATCTTCTTTTAGCGCATGGTATGGCTGTAGAAAAAATTAAATCCATCTCCAGAAAATCGAAAGTGGGTATTACAAATGCCTTTATTGCTATTTATCCTGCATCCACTAAAAAAGTTGATATAAGGGCAACAGAAATAGCTAAAGACTATATGTACAGATTATTTATGGATCCAATCTATAAGAAAAAATATCCAAGGAGTTTTGAAAAGAATCCTTTGTTTAAACTTAAAACAGAAAAGTATTTTGAAGAGGATATGAAAAAAATATCTCTTCAAACAGATTTTCTAGGGGTTAACTACTACACACGACTACTAATAAAACACACTTTAAATCCTTTTATTCCTTTCATGCCAGTAAAAGCAGAGGACTCGGGAATAAAAAAAACAGACATGGGGTGGGAGGTTTATCCCCGAGGATTTTTTGACCTGTTAACATCAATAAAAAATGACTACAATAGCCCTGAAATCTACATAACTGAAAATGGAGCTGCCTATAAAGACAGAGTAAAGAAAGGAAAAATAATTGACATTGATAGAATAGATTACATAAGGGAACACTTAATCGCCCTGAATAAGGCAATAAAGGAAGGTATAAAAGTAAAAGGATATTTTGTCTGGTCTCTGATGGACAATTTTGAATGGGTAGAAGGTCTGGAAAAAAGATTTGGCTTAATATACATTGACTACAAAAATAATCAAAAGAGAATTATTAAGGAAAGTGGCTATTGGTACAGCAAAGTTTGTAAAAACAATTCTGTATTATTAGAAGAATAGTAAAATTTGAATTTGCTATCCTAAAATTGAATATAAAAAAATACTCAAAAAAGTGTAAAAGTAGCACTGGCTGTGCCAGTGCTACAATGTAAAAAACCCCGCTGTGGGAAGTAGATGGTCATTGTCATCATCTTTCCGTTCCTCAGGTCTTGCTCAAGGGAAGAGCACGGAAAAAAAATGAGCGTGATGGCAAATGCATTTGCCGACTGCGTCGCATCCACAATCAAAAATGTTCCCCAGCGAATTGGAGATGGATGTTGTAGAAATAGATAGAATATATAATAAGTGGAGAAACATCTCTCCAGTCCCCCGCTTCGACAAACTTCCTTATATGTTACGATATATTGTAATTTTGGGAAAAGAGAATAAAATATTCAGGATAGCGGAGAAAGCTACAAACGTCCAGCTCTGAACAGAGCTATCAACACAACTGCTTCTCCGCTTCTCCTGACTGCTTATAGTGGGTTATCGAGAAATCCATATAAGAGCTGCAGCGGGAGAATTTTTATTAGGAGGTAAAACCATGAAAGTGTTTGTCGGAATCGACATGTCAAGCGAGTCCCACTGCATCCATATTATGGATGAAAATGAAAAGAAAATCAAGAGCTTTGAAATATCAAATGATTGGGATGGTTTTGAGGAATTGAATAACAATCTCAAACAATATGATGTGGTTTACATAGGTTTGGAAAAAGGGCACGGTTTGATTGTCGAGTATTTACAGGGTAAAAATTACTTACTATACTCAATTAATCCTAAAATTATAAAACGGTTCAAGGAAACGCGCTGGGTATCTGGACCCAAGGATGATAGTAAAGATTCCGAATCGATTGCATCATTCTTAAGATTAAACTATGAGCGATTACGTCCTTTATACTTTGACTCACCGGAAGTTGAACTGGCTATAGATTTGTGTGAAGTCTATAATAGATTAACAGAAAACAAAGTAGAACTGATAAACCGTCTCCGTTATGTTCTGGAAAGTTATTTTCCGCTGTATCTTATTCTGTTTTCCTCATTGGATTCGCTCAATCTCTGGAAAATGATTCAAAAATATCCAAGATGGGGAATACTAAAACAGGCAAGCCAGGAAGAAATCGTTACTCTATTAAACCAAAACAATTATACAAACAGGAAAAACATTCAGAAATTACTGGATAAAGTAAACAACTACAAACATTGCGTACAACCTGAAACAGAGAGAGCCTTGAGTATTGAAGCCCGTTTGATTGTTGAAGAATTACTAATTCTGCATAATAGTTTTAATGAAATTGAGAAAGAAATGGCCCAAATATTAGACAACCATAAATTAGGTAAAGTATTTCTGTCAATACCTGGCTGCGGTATAACAACAGCTACTCACATTCTGGCACTATTTGGCAATAATCCTGGGAAATTTAAAACGGCAAGTGAGGCTCAGAGCTACTTTGGGACAGCTCCCTATTTATTTCAAAGCGGGAAATATTCAAAAGTAATGATGCGGCGTGCTTGTAATAAGATGGGAAGAAGGACATTTTATAACCTTGCATTTAGTTGTCTGCGGTTTTGCAATTGGGCAAGGGCATATTATGACTTGCAAAGGAGTCGTGGTAAAAAACATTCTGTAGCTTTGAGGGCGTTATCCAATAAATGGGTAAAGATTGTATTTGCGATGTGGAAAAGTGGGAAAGCCTATGATCCACACGAGATAAAATTTGAGCAAGAATTAGTTCAAACAAAAATTGCTTGACATAGTGGGTGTGTTGAGGCTTCGCGGGTCGCTCGGCCTCCTGCCTCGCTTGACTGGAGAGATGTTTCCCACTAAGTTTTTTTATTTATAGCGGATTTGTAAACGCTGGGGAACGGGAATGTGGAAGAGGTAAAAAAATAAAAAGAAGAAAAAACCGACACCGCGACATGGTTATAGATACACCGATTGTTTTCCCCCTCTGCGGTTTTCCCCTTAAGAGCCTTTAGAGTTAGAGCAGAGGAAACGAAGTAACAAGAAGGGGTATTCTGCGAAGGAGATAAAGGGAACAGGTAACATACCGCAATGGATTGCGGTTGCCTTTCGAATAAAGCTATGGACGGCGACATGAGAAAGGCATAAGTGTAAGTAGGAGGGTTTTAGGATAAGGTCTAAAGAATACCAACTTGGAGTGAATAAGGAATGAGTATAAAAGAAAACCGCAGAGGGCGGCATTTTCTTTTTGGTTACTTTTTCTTTGTTGCTGGAGACAAAGAAAAAGTAACAATCTA
>Ga0078972_1009676_pt1 | contig 18795 bp, 20 predicted proteins | sample YelNatPaOPGAMG01_FD_67568 | JGI IMG/M metagenome (GOLD analysis project Ga0078972, IMG submission 67568) | Hot spring thermophilic microbial communities from Obsidian Pool, Yellowstone National Park, USA - OP-RAMG-01 (SPADES assembly) (version 2) | ecosystem: Environmental > Aquatic > Thermal... | reverse complement strand
GGGTTCACCCAGACGGGGGAAGAGGCTGATGAGGGCTTCGATGAACTCGTGAGGGGCCCAAGGCTGATGAATCCTCAGAGCTACATATGCCTATAAAAGACTATGTAGCTTAGAACCCTTCAATTCATTATGAGATTAAACTTTATGGGGGGCTGCGGATAAGCTGGGATTTCGCCATGACCTCCAGCATCCTCCTCGACCTCTCTATAATGGTTAGGGCTTCATCGTATAATTGGTCTCTCTCCAATATTCTCCGCGCCAGCCCCTGCTCCATGGCCTTCAACCCGACCGCCGATGCGACTCTAGGATAGATCCACCAGTCCTCCATGCTGGGCAGGATATGATCCTCATCGAGTTTCCCCTCCGGGATAGACGCTGCAAGTTCCTCTGCGGCCGCTATGCACATCTCATCGGTTATCGTCCTAGCCCTCACGTCTAAAGTCCCCCTGAACACCCCTGGGAATCCCAGGGAGTTGTTCACTTGATTGGGTAGATCGGATCTCCCCGTGGCGACTATCCTTGCGCCACCCTTTTTCGCCTCCCACGGCCATATCTCAGGTACAGGGTTTGCGCAGGCGAAAACTATAGGGTCGTCCGCCATGCCCCTAATCATCTCCTCCTTTATCACTCCTGGACCGGGTCTCGAAACCGCTATGCAAGCGTCCATTCCTATGAGGGCTTCGGCTATAGAGCCCTCCCTCCCCTCCCGGTTCGTCACGAGGCACCATCGCCGTTTCTCCACGTTCTCCGGTTTATCCAGGTCATCCCTATCCCTATTCAGGATCCCCCTGCTGTCGACTAGGATTATGTTACCCGGATCTACCCCCGCCCTTATGAGGAGCCTACATATGGATAGGCCCGCCGCACCCGCGCCTATGATCGCGATACGTAATCCTTCAAGGTCCTTGCCTACAAGCTTCACGGCGTTTAACAGTCCGCCTAATACGACGGTGGCCGTGCCCTGCTGGTCGTCGTGCCATATGGGGATTCCAAGCCTCTCCCTTAAGACGTTTAATATCCTGAAACATTTCGGGGCCTCTATGTCTTCAAGGTTTATCCCGGCAAAGGAAGGCTCGATCCATTCGACGGCCTTCACAATCTCCCCTTCAGCCTTGGTTGAGAGGCAGAGCGGATAGGCGTCCACCCCTCCCAGATACTTGAACAGGAGGGCCTTCCCCTCCATGACGGGGAGGCCCGCCTCAGGGCCTATATCCCCCAATCCCAGAACTCGGCTTCCATCCGATACTATGGCTACGCTATTCCATCTATTCGTAAGCTTGTAGACCATCTCGGGGTCCCTTACGATAGCCCTGCACGGCCCAGCCACGCCGGGCGTATACCATACGGCTAAATCCATGATATCCCTAATTGGACATTTGATGGCGGCCTCTATCTTCCCCCGGTAAAGCTCATGGAGCCTCAGGGAGACCTCGTTCAACTCATCATCCCTGTATCCTGCCTTACCCTCCACGTCTACTCCCCGCTTCACAACCCATTTAATCATCCGATTAAGATCAACCTTTAAATAAAATTTTAATATGTAAATGTCCATGAAATGGACTGATCCCTTATATCGGCGGAGGCAGGGTCCTCATGAGGTTCTCCGTCCACCGGACCTTTTCTTGACCTGGACGATTAACTCGCTCAGCTCATTTAGCGAAAAGTCTTCCACCTCATTTATATCCTCGTAGAATACTCCGAGGACGTCGCTGGAGTACTTGCAGCTGTATTCTATCGCCTGTATCGCCGTCTCCAATTTATCTGAGGCTTTAACTATCCTGGATTCCAAGCTTTCACCCTCGTGGAGCTCATCTAGGAGCCGTCCATACTCAGCCTTTAATTCCCCAGGAAGCCCCTCCAAGACTATCTTTTCAGCCGCGTATTCCATGGCCTTCTTCTTTTCATCCCCTATCTCCTTTACAGCCTCCCGGTCCATGTCGAGTATTAGGCTCTCCGCTAGGTCGTGGAGGATAGCCATCTCCACAACCTTCCAGGCGTCGACCTTGACGCCCCTAGAGTGGAGGAGCCGCGCCGTGATCATGGAGATGAGGGCTGTCCCCAGCGTATGCTCCGCCACAGACTCAACGTCTCCGAGGGAAACCCCCCTGAGGAGCCACCCCGTCCTAGGTATCCTCTTCAGCCTTCCATATTTTAGGAGGAAATCGATTAAGGCCACGCGGCTACACCCGACCTTCTCCAGGCGGCTTCACGTATTTAACTCCATCCCCCACTATGGCTAATGAAGATATGATGCTACGGTGATCGCCCATACCGGTATAGCGGATGCCGCCCATACTTTAGGGCTCCATGAAAATACTTTATGGCCGTCCATCATGCCGGAGGGTATAAGGTTGAAGGCCGCGAGCCAGATATTAGCCCTGAACCCCACAGCGCCTATTAATCCTATTACTCCTGGGATAGGGCTCAGTCCTAGGAACCCTATTCCTATTAGGGCGTTGGAGAGGGGCCCTCCCAGGGAGATCAACCCGATCTCCCTCCTGGTGGGCCCCCCATATCCTATGGTTTTCGGGCCTACGTATACCGCGCCGGGCGCCGCGAAGACGAATCTACCGCCTGAAATCAGGGCGAAGGTCAGGGCCAATAGGAGACCCATGGGCCAAGCCCTAAACTCCGCGGCGCATCCATACCTCCCAGCTAGGCTCCTATGGGTTAACTCATGGGCTATGAACCCTAAACCTAGAGTGACGAGGGATACCATAAAATAAAAAGGAAACAGGTGGGGCCTGGAGAGATAAGCCGTGGAGAAACAGAAGGATAAGGCAACCCATGCGACTATGATGTCCCTGAACTCCCTCCTCGTCAGGCTTCCTATGCTGAGCCTACGCCGGGAAACTGAACGTGGCAGGGGCCTCTCAAACCCCGCCTCCGGAGGCCTCGCCCGGAAGAGGTTGGGGCAATCATGTCTCTCGGGCAGTCTATGATCTACGCATAGGGATGCACCGCAGTATCTGCAAACGAACGGTAAGTCCACATCTGACCCGCAGTACTCGCACTTACCCATCTTCATCGAACCCCAATGAACCAGGGAGGTAGATACGGCAGCTTAAAGCTATAAAGGAGGATAGGACGTATAAAAGTTAAGCTCTAGGCTTTAAAGATATGAGATCCGGAAGGTAGGCTGGGCGAATAGGGCGGCCACCCCGCGAGGTAGGGCCGCTGCTATGAAGAGTTAAAAAGGGGTTTTCTAGCCGGATTCCAGGCGAAGAGTTAAATGGTTACCCTACCTTAGATATGATAGCTCATGGTTTAGGGGGTTCGTCATTAGATTTGAGTGTTAGGAAGCTTAGGGGTACCGTATTAAGTGTGGAGAGGACCGGTGAGAGCAGGGTTGACGTGGATGGGCAGAGGTGGGAGAAGTGCATCTTCACCTTGAGGATCGAGGGCTTCTCCAAGAGGACGCCCGATGAAAGGTTGCCACCTGAATTGGCGGGGAGGGAGGTTAAACTCGTGAGGTGGTGCTGCCATGACTGGCATTATAAGACGGGCGTTAAGAAGACGTTGGAGCCCGACGAGACCGAGGCTCTACTGGAGGGTAAGTCCACACCAACGGTCTACTGGTAAACTTAATTAACTTTTAAATTTTATTTCCTCTAAGCTGGAAGGTTTAGGGTTGGGCGTGAATTTGAAGGGGGAAGCCGCAGGCAGGAGCCTCATCGTCTCTTCAACGGCCTCCTTGGCCGCCCTACACGCCCTCCTATCGGTAATGCCCGGTGTCTGGAGGAGGTGGAGCATAGTCCTAGAGGCTTTGGAGGGGTTCGTCGCCGGTCCCACCGGTGGGGCTGCCGCGGCCTTTGCAGGCGCCCTCGTTGGGAGAGCTTTGAAGCCCGACGCCTTCATGGTGGAGAACTTCTTCGGCTTCGCCGAAGGCGTGGGAGCCTTGGGGGCTGGGTTAATGGCTAAGGGCAGATGGCGGCATGTAGCCCTCCTCTACATTGTTCTCCTCGGGGCCTTCCTCGTCCATCCCGTGGCTAGGATCGTGCCTCTATGGACCCTATGGGACATATACCTGGCTTTTACAGTCCTAGTCGCGTCGGGCCTCCTCTTCAAGGGCTTATTCAACCGCGGGGATCCTAAGGGTTTAACCCTCAGGGTTGGGGTTACAGCCTTCATAGCCGTGGAGTTGGACGTATTATTCAGGATATTCATGCTCATACCCCTTGGACTATACAGGCTTTACCCGATACCGCTGGAGTTGATGCCGGAGATATTCATAGCTGGGGCCTTCACAACCCCCTTGGAGGCGGGGTATACGGTGGCTATTTCCAGCGTTATAGGGCCCGCCGTCCTAATGGCGCTAAATAAGAGTGGCATAAGATGGCCTATAACCTAGCTTAGGCTTCTCCACTCCTGGGCTTAGGCTTCTCCATGAGGCTCCTCTTATAGAGTATGGAGCCGTCGTCGTAGTGGGGCGTCCTGAGGACGGAGTCACCGTATTTCTCTATCTCCCTCGCCTCATCCGCCAACCTAGAGGCTATGCGCATCATCTCATGGGCTGTGGATACCAGGGGAACATATTTTTCCCAATCCTTCTCCATGAAACAGCCTTTAACGGTTAGGGCGGCTACGGAGCGCGCTACCTCGTAGGCTGCCATCGCCTTGGATTTGGCGTATGGATTTATGAAACCAGCCGATTCGACCACGTTCAAGTCCAAGATCAACCTTGGGAGGCGGGGCGTCCTACCCTCCTTAACGTCCTGGATCGCCTTATCAAGCTCGTCCCTGATGGCGTTGAAGACTCCTGTAACCGCGAGGACCCTGAGGAGGTCCGCGTTGAAGAGGGCCATCTCCTCGGGATCCAGGAACTCCCTCCTAGCCCCTATCATCGAGTCGGCCTCAACGAGTATGTAGCCTGCGCCTAACTCTTCGAGGCGGTTCAAAGCCTTCTTAGCCGGTATATCCGATATCACTATACAAGGTTTCCCCGCCTTAGATATGACCTCCACGGCCTTCATGGGGCCTGGAAGGGAGGCGTTAGGCGTGGTGAGAACCACTAAGCCTGGATCCAATTCGAGGATCGTCTTGGACGCCTCCTCTGCATCCCCAACCCCCATCTTAGCCCCTGAGCCTACGACTCTGACGGTTAAATCCTCCCTCTCAGCCCGTTCATCCAGGAGGAACTCCACTAGGGGGGCAGATCCAATATTACCAAGTTTAACGAACCCAACTTTAACGCTCAAACTAAACCACCAGCCTCCAAAACCGGTTCCCGTTAGGATCGATAACTAATAAGGATGAATTAAACTATAAATAACTTAATACTTGGAGGGGGTTCCCGGCGAGTATGGGCGTTGGAGGTTAGGCCACCGCACAGGGTAATCCGACGGGACTACCTCCCGCGAGGCTACCCACCTCCACAGCCCCCCTACCCCTCGCCTCTTAAGGGTTTTACCCCCCCATCCTCAGGTTTCACCGATCCGTTTTTAAGTTTTTCCATCCTATCCCCCTACTCCCCAAGTCCATCCAGTTAAGGATGGCCGGCGGCCCCTTAGCTAGGCTTGAGTCCAAGCCTTCTCCACGGCCACCCACTGCCTCCCCGATCGAATACGGTGGGGCTCGCCGAATCCCTTTATAGCCTTGAATCCTAGATCCGTGGCGTCGAGAAACCTCGCCTGGGAGGACCGATGGATGGCGATATGGAGCTGGGCGAGCTCCCCTACTAGGCGCATTTATCTGGGACGGAGGGCACCGCCGACACCCTGATTCCAGCTTCGCCGCCTATGGAAAATTATAAGCCTTCTCACGGCTTCCTCAGGAGCATCATCATAATCAATATGACCGGAAACATAGCCATGGTTATGATCATCATGTAGGTTCGCTGGCGGTTAAGCTTTCGATCCCTCTCCTCGCATTCGACGCTGCAAAACCTCTTATTCATGGAGATGGGTGCGCCGCACATGGGGCAGTGCTTATGCCTCGGGATCGGGGCGGCAACCTGCTCAAGGCCTTTACGCTTGGGCATCCTGAACAACTCCCCATATAAGTTATGAAGAAACCCTTATATGAATTTAGGTGCACACCCGTTCACCCCACTTAACTTTCCGGCGGAGGCTCCTCCATCGGTGAGTTTGGGGATCCGTATAAGCGTCCGGCCAATCATCATGAGAGGCCAGCCATCATGTGGGCGGGGACCTTTTCAGCCATGGAGAGTCGCTCAACCCGTCCAAGGATGCAAAGATAGTTAAGAGTTTAGCCTCGCTCCCCTGGAATCTTAGGAGGCGATGGCGATATGGGCTTAGGGCTCCCATCCGAGGGGGCTTCCCGCCTTCGATGATGTGGCTGGAACACCCCATGGTATATGTCCTGCCAGCCATCAACGGTCAACTTTTCACATTCCTCATCCTCGGTTGTGAGGTTTCCTAGTCCACGGATCAGGGCTGCCCCCACCTTCTCTGAGGCCTCCCCTATGACTAGGCCGGCTGCGCAGGCGAGCATATCGGCCGTTGATGAGACCTTAAACCTTAAAGTCCTCCCGTATATGTCGCTGGAACCCCGGTAATCCCATAGGCTCCTCAGCCCGGCGCAGGCTAGGGCGTAGTGGATCATCCCCTTCCTGAAGGGTCTCGTCGCGGAATCGGCTAAGACTACTCCTAGACGGGTTATCCCTGAGGCCTCTCTGAGCCTCCGGAGGAGCTCCTCAGCGGACCCGTAGGGATCCTCCGGGAGTAGGCTGTAAGAGTATTCGCCCTCCACGTTGGACTTGTCAACCCCCGCGTTTACGCATACCATGCCCCTCTTATCCAAGACGATCAGGAGGCCGTCCCAGATCCCTAGGACCTCGACGGACTCATCCAATACGAGTTGGATGAAGCCCGCAGGCCTGCCCAAGCCGGCGGCTAAGACCTTGGCCCTCCGGGAGGCCTCGACCCCCCTAATGTCGACGATCCTACCCTCCGCCTTGGAGACGAGCTTGGAGCTATATACGATTATGTCGCCTTCTCGGAGTGGCAGGCCGAGCTTCTCCAGAGCTTCCACCGTTAAACCGGCTAAGTCGTCCCCGCAACTTATCAGGGGTAAACCCTCAACAGGGTAAACCTGGAAACCCCTCATCCCAAAGCCTCCAAACATCCACCATATACGCCTCGACAACCTATGGTAATTGAAATAATAAAACCTGGGGGTGACCTGAGGGTAATTCCCATGAAATTCCGTTACCCGGTTGAAGATCGGCCTATTCGACGGGCATTTAAACGGGAATTTGGAGGCGTCTGGGGCTGAAGGCTGAAGAAGGAGGAAACAATAATAAGTGGAATGAGGGTAGGGTTCGGGGAGGGCGCCTTCATGTTAGGAATATGGGAACTCGCCTTGATAGGATTGGTGCTCCTGATACTGTTCCTCCCGGGGCTTTTGAATCCGCGGAGGCCTATGGCTAAGACCCTTCGCCTATACATGGTTATAGCCATACTCGGGATAATCATCCTCATCCTCTCCAGGGCTGTGATATCCCTCATCGGGAGGGTCCTAGCCCTCTCCCTGCTGTTGGCCGCGATAGCCGCCGCCATATTCGCTAGGCTCCTCGCAGGACTCAGATAGATGGGTCACTCCATGGGGGGCCCTTTCTCTACGAGGGAGGGGCCTCCTATCCGGCTTAGGGAGAGATAGCTTATTTTAATAGGGGATCATCATCCTATAAATTCACGGGTGTGAGCCTTTGGGGGATATTGTGCGTGTAAGCGTAACCCTTCCCCCATCCCTCTTGGAGAAGCTGGATAGGATGGTTTCCGAGGCGGGCTATCCTAACCGCTCCAAGGCCGTCCAGGATGCCTTAAACGCCTATATCTCTGAGCATGAATGGACGATCTGCCAGAAGGGGTTGAAGACCGGGCTTATAACCGTCCTCTACGATCATACGGCCAGGGGATTGGAGGAAGCCTTAACCGAGATCCAACATAGATATTTAGACGCTATAATATCGGCTATGCACGTACACCTCTCGGGTCATAGCTGCCTCGAAGCCATAGTGGTGAGGGGGGACGTCGAGGAGATAATCCGGCTCTTCAACGAGTTGAAAGCCTTGAAGGGTGTAGCCCAAGCGAAGCTCCTAACCATTTAAAAGGGGCCGTCGAATCCTTAGCCAGGATTTAGAGCTGGAAAACGCTTATCGGAGGTCGGTGGGCCGGATCGGGGAGGTGCGAGGTGAAAATCAGGCCCCGCCGGATTCGATCCTCTCAAGCCTTGGGCCTAGGCTCCTCTTATGCTGGGTCCTCCTATACCGGCTGTATATCTCCTCCACCAGTTCCAGAGGCGCATCGGCTTCCTCCGCGACCTTTTCAGGCTTTAATCCTAGGATGAAGAGCCCGTATAGGATGGGGTCCATCACCTCGTATTCCGCGGGGAGCTCGTCCTTCGCCCTGTGTCCAGGCCAGAGCTGCGGCGAAGAGGGCTTACCCGTCAGCCTCTCAGGGAGGCCTAGATATCCGCCGAGGAGCCTGACCTCGGATTTAAAAAGGTGTATTATGGGGTAGAGGTCTGCCGCCCCATCCCCGTACTTCGTATAGTAGCCTAGGAGATACTCTGAGAGGTCGCCTGTCCCGACGACGAGCCTATCCTCGACGTTGGCGAAGTAGTAGTTCAGGATCATCCTGATCCTCGCCCTGAGGTTCCCCAGGGCGACCCTGGGGGCATCTGAACCCGCCCCCACCGACTTGAGGATCTGGTCCACGATGGGGTCGACGTCTATCCTCCTAACCCTTAAACTATACCTTTCGGCCAGCCAGTAGGCATCCTCTAAATCCTCTTTTGGGGTGAAGCCTGTAGGCATCATTAATCCGAGGACCATCTCTGAGCCCAGGGCTTCAGCGCAGAGTGCGGCTGCGACGGAGCTGTCTACGCCGCCGCTGAGGCCTAGGACGACCCCTTTAGACCCCGCCTCCATAACGGTTTCCCGGATGAAGCCGAGGATCCTGAGCCGCTCACGGCCGTAATCCAGCCTGGGAATAGTTAAAGTCAAGGTTTAACCATCCCCTTAGAGGCGGGATACGCCACGGGATAACGACGCGCTTCCACCCGGATCAGCCCCTTCATTAGGCTTCAGGCCTCCACTTAAGGCCGTATCTATCCTGGAACGTTACCTTCTCAACGGCTAACCTCGGCGTGGGATGCCCCCTCTCCCCAGGGTATCCGAGAGGTATTATCCCCACGGGCTTAACCCATTGGGGGAGGCCCAGTATCTCCGAAACCTCCTCGTCCCGGTAGGCTCCTACCCAGCAGGAGGCCAAGCCTAGGGCGTGGGCGGCGAGGATGAGGTTCTCCACGGCCGCGGCGGCGTCCATCCAAGCGTAGAGCCTCCTGCCGCGTTCCCCATACCTGGAGGCGGACCTCTCCAAGTTGGCGCAAACCACCACGTTCACAGGGGCCTCGGCGATGAACCATTGCCCTAAGGCGGCCCTGGCAAGCCTCTCCTTTACATCTGGATCCTTCACGACTATGAAGTCCCTGGCCTGAAGGTTCCCCGCTGAGGGAGCCCACTGGGCGGCCTCCAAAACCTTCATGAGAACCTCGTCGCCCACAGGGTCACCCTTAAAGGCCCTGATGCTCCTCCTCCCCTTAACGGCCTCGAAGAAATCCACCGGGAACCACCCAACTAAACCATGATTAAGTAGCCCGTACGTAATATTAAAAATAAATAAAACTGGAATAGTATATAATGGTGTAGGAGCGGTTCAAGCTTTCAGGTTTTCCCTTCGTGGATCCTAAGCCTGGGCGGATCCGATATTACCCCTGTTACAAGCTTCTCCGCGCCGTCTTCGAGGATGAGGAACCCCTCCTTAAGCCTTAGGATGCCTAGCCCCGGCCTAGGCGTGGCGGAGAGGTCGAGGCTCAGGATCATCCCCTCCCGGAGTTCCCCGCCGGCCGGTGGCTCCTCGACCCTTATGATGGGGGGCTCCCAGCCCTCCACGCCCGTGGAGTGGATGAACCCCTTGATGCGGCCACCCCAATGCTTCCCCTCGGCCTCCCATATGGCCTCGCAGACCTCTCTCAGGCTCTTCCCAGGGGCCGCCGCCTGGAGGGCTGCCTCAGCGGATTCATAGAGCGCGGTTAGGGCCTCCATGAGGATGGATGATCCCACGCCGCCCACTATTATGGACCTGGAGGCTTCAGCGGTGTAGCCGTATAGGCGGCATCCCACCTGGATGGTTATCGCTTCACCCCTCTTCAGGGCTTCATCTCCGTCCTCCGGTTGGCTGAGGGCGCCGGGGTTGAAGCCTGAACCCACGGAGAATATGCCTGAAAGGGCGTCTACGCCGTGGATGTAGAGGTTATCCGCTATCAGGCCTGCAAGCTCACCCCTGGTGACGCCCTCCTCCACAGCCTTAACGCCCTCGTTCAGGGAATCGGATACCGCGTAGAAGGCTGCCCTAAGGATCTCCCTCTCCCTTGGACTCTTAAACATCCGGGCTGTCCAAAACCATTCGGAACAGTCCACGACCGCTCCGGATCGGAAATGCTCCCTCAAAGCCTCGTATAGGGTTGGATCCACTTGGAATCCATGGGCTAACCCGATCCTCCCCCGCTCCAGGCTTTCCAGAGCCTTCAGGACCCCCTTATAGTCCGGGTTGGGGCTGAGCCTGTTCGATGGGGATAGATCGTCTACCTGCATGACCTCGCCGCAGGATATACGCCAGCCCTCCTCCTCGAGGTGGCTCCTGCTCCACGGGGTTAGGATCATCCCCTCCCCGCCCCTAGGCTGCGCGTATATCGCCTCGTCGTATCTAGGGTAGCCGGTTAGATAGGATACGTGGGATCCCATCGCTACGAGGCCTTTGAGGTCGAGCTGCTCCATCAACCCGTCCAGCCTGGCCCTCCTATCCCGGTACTCAGCCTCGGGTAAGGGTAGAGCCAGGTCGCATCCCCTAACCTTCAACTCCATCGATCTCCATGACCCTATCCTTGTAAGGGTTTAGATCCATCCTAGGCCTGGGATCGAACCTCCTATAGACTTCTAGGGCGTATTCGCCGAGCCTCCTCTCATCCCTCAGCCTGTTCAAATCCTTTATTACGAGCCTCTGGCTCTCGAACTCTGAGAGGGCTTCCCTCACCCTCTCCTCAACCCTCCAGGAAGCCTTCACAGCCAGGTCCCCCGCCTCCAGGGGGTTGAAGTCCGCCCAGACGGAGTATTTGAGGAAGCTCTCAACCCTCGTAGGTGGCCCCCAATCGGGTAGGATGGGGTCGCCCACCTGCGGCCCTATATAGGAGGCCGTCAGGGAGGCTGCGAGGTGGTCCGGGTGCTCCCTGTAATCGTTTGGGACCAGCATCCTCGTAGCCCTCCACCTCCGGAGTATCTTCAAAAGGCCTTCGAAGACCCCTTTCTCACGCCCGGGGAGGAGCCACTCCATGTATGCTCCAAGGCTGAAGTCCGGGACCTCAAACCTGGCCAGCTGCTCCACGGATACGCCTAGAACCCTATAGGCTTCTATGCACTCCCTCCTCCTCCGCTCCACGATCCCCGGTCCATCCTCGGGACGGGTGTAGCCGCACCTCCCATCGCATAACACCGCCACGTAGGGTATCCCATCGTAGGCCTGGACGGCTTGGATCAGGTAGCCCGCGCCGATTATGGCGTCATCGTCGTGGGGGCTTATGAAGGCCACCCTCTCCCCCTCACCCCTCCAGCCCGGGAAGACCAGGTTTATATCCCCTGAAGCCTCCTTCTCCAAGTCGTAGAACCTGAAATCCCTCCTATTAACGGTCAACTGGACAACCCTCCCGATCCGGGTTTAATCCTTTAAACGATGAATAAGATCTAGGTGAAACCTACTTAACGTTTCCCAAGCCGAGAGAGGTCTCCCAGGCGTCTAGGCCTCAGGGATGAAAGGGCATTTTTAACCTCCTCGAGGCTGGGGGGTTCAGCCTCCCTCCTAGAGATGTATAGGCCTGCGGCGGCGTTGGCGAAGATAAGCCTCTCCAAGGGGGTTAAACCCATATGTCCACCCCATATGGAGGCGGCGTTCCACGTATCCCCTGCACCCGTAGCCCTCAAAGGCTCAACGGTGAAGGTGGGGTATAGGTAGACCTCTCCATCGACCACCGTAGCGGAATAATCCGAGGTGTGAAGGTCCACGATCCCTCCTCCGACGGCCTCCCAGAGCCCCCTTAAACCCGGCTTCAGCCCCTCCAAGCCCTCCCTTAAGGGTATCCCCGCCTCCCCGGCTATCCAACGGGCCTCATTCTCGTTGAGGCTCAGATGATCCACTAGACCCCGGCTTAGAACCCTCCGGAAAAGGGCCTTCACCTCTTCAGGCTTAGTGGATGGATCCCCTGGATCGAAGAACCTCCTCACCCCTCCCCCTTCAAGCCTGGAGAAGACGGCTTCAGCCAGTTCCGTGCCCCTCAGGTTCTCGGACCAGTTGACCACGCATACATGGCTGCAGCCCATCATAACCTTGTAGTCCTCATCCGTTAGGAGTTCAGGTCCGAAATCCGAGACGGAACCCCAATCCCCGATCATGACGTTGACGACTCCACCGCCACCCCTAAGCTCCAGCTGGGTGCTGACCGCGAGCCTCCCATCCCCCCTAACCCTGGAAAGGTCAACGTCCAACCCCCTGAAGAAGTATCTGAGCAAAGCCAACCCTAAGCCGCTCGTCCTAGCCAGGAGGACAGCCCTTCCGCCGAGCCTCGAAACCGCATAGGACATGTTGGCGGCGTTACCCCCCTTATGTATCTCCTGAAGGGTATGGGGCATGTCCCCACCGCCCCTGGAGACGACACCCCTAAACTCCCCCATAAACCTGGATGCATCCCCTCCAAAGTATACGAAGTGGTCCACGAAGAAGTCCGGCATAGCCGCAACCCGAGGACCTCCCCCTAAACCCTCGAGGCGCCCTATGAGGCCCAGCCTAACCTCCCCATACATGGAGTCCAGGCCAATCACCCTCCTAGTCAAAGACGAGGATTACTAGGGCAACCGTTGTCGGATAGTTAACTTTTTATTGCTATCAGTTCCACCTTAGCCTTTAAGGCTTCATTGATGGCTTTCGCCGCCAACGGTGAAGGACGGCACATTGGGAGTTTTGCGGCTATATTCCAAGCGGCTACCAGATGCCTATCCGCTTGGAGGCCACATTTTTTGTATATGTAGGCGTGCCCATTCGGCTTATTCAATTCGATCCGCCACATATCGGGCATGTCTTAGAGGTGTTTTTAGCAGGGACGCATCCGAGTTCATAGCCTTCGCCAATAAGAATTATATAAAGTTAACTATTTAAGAACTACGGCAACCCTACTCGACAGCCATATAAATAAAACGGTACATCGAGCCGGGTTATGTTAAGTTGAGTTTAATTGAGTCGAGCCGGAGAGGGATGCTGGATAGTTCGTTCGGCATTCCTTCACCTCCTTCTCCTGGAACGCCGTAGTTAACAGTTTCAATATAGATGGATTTAAATGGACATAAGTTGTAGTGTATGCTTATGGAAAGGCTTTATTATTAAGGTTATTATTGGGGCTATTCAATGTTGGGGTAAGCATGGAAAAATAAGGGTTGTTAAAAGGTGTCAAGAAGCTTATATCAAGTTAGAGCTTACAATATAAAGCATGGCTACAACGTTAGTGGGTTCCTTGAAGCGTATAGGCTTATGCTTCAAAAGGCTATAGATGAAATATGGATTAGGATTAGATGGATTGAAAAGCATAATAAGAAAGGGAGAAAGAGGCTGATCCCATTAATTCCTAAAGGGAATAACTTTAAACACCATTATCTGAGAAACCTTCTGCTTGAAAACTGGGGCTATTCCAAACACTATGTTGATTCCGCGATGAAACAGGCGTATTCAATAATAAAGTCTTGGAGGAGAAGCTACGTAAAAGGGGAGAGGACGAGGGTAAAGCCGATCGTAAGGAAGAGGTTTGTTAGAATAAAGGAGACACTCTACAGCTTTAAGGATGGAAAAATAAAGGTGAGCATTAAACCATACGAGGAGTATTTAGAGTTCGATGTTTCAAAGGCCTGGTTTCTAAGCAGGGCTAAAGGAGAAATGGGTGAACTAATCCTAAACGAAAAATACCTTACAATAACCTTCAGGTTCAAGAGGAGAAAGAATGAGGCAAGAGGTAAGATTGCCTGGGATTGCAACGAGAGAAGCCTAGACGGATTCAGCCCAGGGACAGGCTGGACTAGGATAGATTTGACAAGGCTATTCCACATACATAGAGTTTATGAAATAAAGAGGAGGAGGCTTCAGCAGGAAGCTTCAAAGAAGCCATCGCTTAGAAATGTTCTAGAGAAATATTCTAAGCGTGAGAAGGATAGGACTAAGGACTTCATCCACAAACTGACGACTTCTATAGCAGGAAGGTTTAAGGGCTATATTCATGGATTTGAAGGCTTAAGAAAGAATAGAATGCTTAAGGGATCAAGAGGGCATAACCGGAATGTCTCGAAGAGCGATTGGGGAGCCATTATAACCCTTATGGGTTATAAGGCTGGGACGGTTATCCTCAACCCGAAGAACTCCACAAAGAGATGCTCCAGGTGTGGGATGGTTAATGCCCCGAAAGGAGCATTGTATACATGTGGAAGATGTGGGTTGAGGATAGATAGGCAGTTGAACGCTGCCGTAAACTTGTACCTTCAGATGGAGGGTCTTCCTCCAAGTCCAAAGTTCTTTGAGGGGCTTATGAAGACTTGGAGTGGGTTCACCCAGACGGGGGAAGAGGCTGATGAGGGCTTCGATGAACTCGTGAGGGGCCCAAGGCTGATGAATCCTCAGAGCTACATATGCCTATAAAAGACTATGTAGCTTAGAACCCGGAAGCCAAGCCCCTAAGTATTAGTAAGTTTCTTATTTAAGTAAAATCCATATAGAATCGATGCTTCTTCATTTGAATAGGTATTTGGAGAAATCCTGGCGGCCAAAAAGGTTAAGTATACAAGTAATCTTTGCTTACAAGAGTAATATGTCCACGGAAGTCCTATCCGTCAGGATAGAAAGAGAGCTAAAGAGGGAAGCTGAAAAATTAAACATCGATATAAAAAAAGTGGTTGAGAAGGCTTTAGTCGAAGCTGTAGAGCAGGCCAAAAGAAGAAAGTTCGAAGAGGCGATCAACGCATTACTTCTGGAGATGGAGAAAGTCTCCGAGGATGAATGGGTGAGGGTTATAAAGGAATCTCGCAGGAGACGCTAGAAGCAATCTTAGAGACTTCCGCGCTTTACCCACTCCTAAAGAAGATCGGTGAATATTTTAGGTAGGTTAAGGGAATGGGTATTACAAGATTGTCCAGTAGAGGTCAAATAACTATTCCGAAGGAGATAAGGGATAAGCTGGGGTTGGAGCCAGGGGATAAGGTTCTCATGGAAGCGATGGAACATGCCGCCGTCATTAGACCGGTGAGAAGGCCTTCCGAAAGCATGAAGGGCATAGGGAAGGGGGCGAAAGCTAGGCTGGGAAACATAAGCGCGGCGGAACTATTAGAAAAGATGAGGATGGAGGATCGAGAAGAGCTTTGACCCTATGCCGTTGTCAACGGTTTCAAATAGTTTGATTTAAGAGTTTTGTCCATGCCTTCTGCTTGGTTACTGACATGGAAGAACATCTTAGGCTAAATATGTCGGAAAGGTGCTCGGAATTTCCACTAAAACGCTTTGGGAACGGCGGGGGAGAGGGATCATCAAAGCTGTTAAGTTTCCAACTTGATGAAGCCCAAAAGAATTTAGAGAACCAAAGCTTGTGGGAGAACCCTCGGAGAATTGGGGGAACTCGTCTCAAAACTGTTTATATCTTTTTGCTATAAATTTTTATGGAATTTAAAGAGCTTTCGGATAAGGAATGGGCTCCTATTAATTAAGATTTTATCGCCTCCTAAGGCGAAATGCTTCCAATAAGGGTTTTGGGGGACCCCCTCGAGCGATAGAAAATTTTATATTAAATTAAAAGGAAGTGGAAAGGAGGCTGGGGTTTAAAACCTTGATCGTAGGAACACCGAAGGAAATCAAGGACCATGAGTATAGGGTTGGGATCACCCCTTCAGGGGTTAAGGAGTTCGTTAAAAATGGGCATGAAGTTCTAATTGAAAAAGGCGCTGGATTAGGGTCGGGGTTCAGCGACGGAGAATATGAAGCCGCTGGGGCGAGAATAGTTAGTTCTAGCAAGGAGCTCTATTCGAAGGCCGAGATGATATATAAAATAAAGGAACCTCTTGAGCCCGAATATCCCCTTCTAAGGGAAGGGCAAATAGTCTTCACCTATTTCCATTTCGCTTCCGATGAGAAATTGACCAGGGCCATGCTAGATAGGAAGATAGTAGCCATAGCTTATGAAACCATTGAGACTGAAGATGGAAGGTTGCCGTTGCTTGAACCGATGAGCGAAATCGCCGGTCAGATGGCATCTATCATCGGCGCCTACTATTTGATGAAGCCCCAAAAGGGGAGGGGAATATTGCCCGGCGGAATCCCAGGGGTGCCGCCGGCTGAATTTCTAATCTTAGGAGGAGGGGCCGTCGGATTTAACGCCGCGAAAATAGCGGCCGGGATGGGCGCCCACGTAACTATATTGCAGCGAAGCGAGGCTAGGATGAGATATCTTAAAGATGTTTTACCGGCTAATGTAGATGTCGTAAAATTCAATGCTGAGAATCTCAGGGAGTATCTTAGGAAGGCCGATGTAATTGTAGGCGCCGTCTTAGTTGCAGGGGCTAAAGCACCAAAATTAGTTACTAAGGATATGCTTAAGCTTATGAAGAAAGGCGCGGTCATAGTCGATGTATCGGTGGATCAGGGAGGAATCTTCGAAACGACGAAGCCAACGTTTCACAGCGACCCAGTCTACGAAGTGGACGGGATAATCCACTACTGCGTCGCCAACATGCCTGGAGCCTATCCCTTAACATCAACGTTGGCTATAACCAATGTAACGCTTCCATACGCCTTAGAGATAGCTAATAAGGGGTGGAAGAGGGCGCTGAGGGAAAACCCGGCTTTAAGAAAGGGATTAAACATGGCCTTAGGGAAGGTAACCCATAAGGGGGTAGCCGAGGCCTTTAACCTTGAGCATTATCCTCCTGAAATCTTCCTTTAAATGATTTGAAGGAGAAAAAAATTAAATTTATTAAATTTTCGACAATACATCCCGTAGCTATCGGACATCTAAACAGGTTTTGCCGTACTAATTTTCTTAAAATCCATAGGAAGCGATGTCAAAATTAACCATAATTCTCTATCGATAAAAATTTTATTTCCCCAAAATCATTCCGGGACGGTCCTCTTAGATCCCCTTAACATAATTTCATAATTCCTTCCTTAATACCCTCCATCCCTCGGTTCCGATCCTTTCATCTCCACGGCTTCAGCCGTGGAGGATGTCAACTGAGGAGTGTGCGTAGTGCACGCCTGAGTATTGGGTCTGGTATCCTGTAGCTGCTTTCCTCCCTGGTTAGGAATCCCGTCTCCAATAGGCTTTTGATGATGGCCGTGAAGTTCCTGTCGTTTATCCTTCTCCCTTCACTGGCCTGTAGAGCGCGCTTCAAGTCGCTCCATGAGGCTTCCCCTAGGCTCGCCGTAGCCTTCAAAACAGTTTTATATCTCTTCTCGGCCATGGGCCTTAGGGCTAGGAAGTGATTTAACTCCTCTAAGGCAAGGGCTGAGGCCTCCCTGAGTACAGCCTCGATAACCTCTCCTTTAGCTGAGCCCGCCTCCACGGTCCTATAGCCCAGCATCGTCAGCCACCCGGCAACCCCATCCAGCCTTGAAACGGCCTCCTCGATGTAATCCTCCTCTACGGGGAAGCCATGTTGTATGAATCCCTTTCTCAGGAACTCCATGGACTCCTCCCTAGTAAAATTCCTCAGCGTCACGGTGCTTATTGCCCTCCCATATAGGGGGGCACCCGGATCCTCGACCCTGAGGAACCTGTAGAGGAGGCCTATCTGAGAGCCGGTCAACACCACAGTTAGGTTCCTTAAATAATCGTATATGTGGGCTAGGAGGGCGTCGAACCTGAAGCCTGCGACCTTCCTCAACTCCTGGGCCTCATCGAACGCCAGTATAACCTTCTCCCCTCTACCTGTAGCCGCCTCGTCTAGCAGGGTTAAGAGCTCTGCTAGATCCGGGCCCTTCACAACCCTGTTGAACTCTAGGGTGAGGCCTGCAACCTCCACGCCTTTAACCCTCCCGAGGAGTTCAAGCAGCCTTCCCCGAAGACCTTTGAAGTCCCTTAAGAAGTTGTTAATCCCTTCCTCCAAGATCCTGGTCAGATCCAAGGCGGTAGCATTCCTCTTCGCATATAGTTTCCTTAAATCAATTATCATGCTCGGCCTCCTCAACTCGTTGAGGGCGGTTAGGAGGAGCGACGTCTTCCCACTCCTCCTAAGTCCTAAGACGAGGATCAAAGGCGACCCTTTATCGACGAACCCTATTAGGGAGGATAATTCCTCTTCTCGATCGTATAGGTCTTCCCTTCTGTTTTTCGGGTGGAGGTCGAAGTAAGACATTACTTGCACCTACAAGCAACTTGTACCTACAAGTTATAAACGTTTCTATGAGCCCAACCCCTACAAGGGAACCCCGACAGCTGAAGGCTGTCGACCTATCTTAGGGCCATGCCCTCCTCAGTAGCGGGAGGGTAGCTAATACACTAAAGAGCCGTACCTATTTATGAATTCTTCAGGAGTTAAAACCTCTATTCCATCCTTAACCTTCTCTTAACCTTCTCGAAATGCCGTAGTTAACAGTTTCAATATGGATGGATTTAAATAGACATAAATTGTAGTGTATGTTTATGGAAAGGTTTTATTATTAAGGTTATTATTGGGGCTATTCAATGTTGGGGTAAGCATGG
>Ga0078972_1009673_pt1 | contig 18795 bp, 19 predicted proteins | sample YelNatPaOPGAMG01_FD_67568 | JGI IMG/M metagenome (GOLD analysis project Ga0078972, IMG submission 67568) | Hot spring thermophilic microbial communities from Obsidian Pool, Yellowstone National Park, USA - OP-RAMG-01 (SPADES assembly) (version 2) | ecosystem: Environmental > Aquatic > Thermal... | reverse complement strand
ATGCGTTCCAAAAGCTGCTGCAACTTGGCGTTATGACGACTGGGCACCTGCAAGCTCATCTTACTGACCCCAAACCCGGTATGACCTAGTTAGACCCAGATCATCCGAACTTTCCCGTGATATAATCTTCTGTACGCCGGTCCTGCGGATTGGTGAACAACTGCCCTGTCGGACCATACTCTATGAGCGTACCGACCCTTTCTTCATTCAGCAGGAAAAAGGCAGCGTAATCCGAGACGCGCGCTGCTTGTTGCATGTTATGTGTTACCACGACGATGGTATAGCTTTGTGCGAGCTCGCGCATAAGGTCCTCTATCTTCAGCGTCGTAATAGGGTCCAAAGCGGAGGCCGGCTCATCCATCAAGATCACCTCAGGCTTAACAGCTATGACCCGAGCGATACACAAACGTTGCTGCTGGCCTAATGAGAGGCTTTGCGCGTCCTGTTTGAGGTTATCTTTGACTTCATCCCACAATCCGGCCCCGCGAAGGCTGGCTTCCACGATGTCGGCCAGGTTGCTTCGGCGACCTAGCCCCAGCACGCGCGGCCCGAAAGCGACATTATCAAATATGGATTGTGGAAAAGGATTGGGGCGCTGAAAGACCATCCCCACTCGCCGACGTAACTCAACGACATCTGTCCCCGGCGCATAGATATCCTGCCCATCCAAAAGTACCTGCCCTATCACTCGGGTGCGAGGAATCGTATCATTCATGCGATTAAGGCAGCGTAAGAAGGTGGACTTGCCACATCCCGAAGGGCCGATGAGTGCGGTGATCTTTTTCTCCTTTATGTCAAGACTTATGTTCGCCAAAGCCGGCTTATCCCCGTAGTAAACACTTAGATTCTGAACTCTGATCTTGGTCACCATGTCCTCTAGCCAAACCGCCCCGTTACATAGTCCTCCGTACGCCGGTCCCTAGGTGCAGTGAAAAGCTCGGTGCCCACGCGGTACTCAATCAACTCTCCCATGAGGAAGAATGCGGCGTAATCCGCCACACGAGCGGCTTGCTGAATACTATGGGGCACGATGATAATCGTGTATTGGCTCTTTAACTCAAAGAGCGAATGTTCCACTTTGGCTGTAGAGATCGGATCGAGGCCAGAAGTTGGTTCATCCAGGAGAAGCACTTCGGGTTCCAGGGCCAGGCTGCGGGCAATGCAAAGTCGCTGTTGCTGTCCACCCGAAAGCGAGCTCGCCGGAGCATCAAGGCGATCTTTCACCTCATCCCATAATGCCGCTTGCCTCAGGCTTCGCTCGGTCAGCTCAGCCAACCGAGTCTTGTCTTTAATGCCGGCCAGACGAGGCCCATAGGTGATATTCTCGCGTATCGTGCCGGGCAAAGGTAGAGGCAAAGCAAATACCATACCGATCCTCCGCCGTAGAGTGGGCACATCGACCCCCGGCGCATAAATATCCTGGCCATTAAAAAGGATGCGCCCCATCATGCGTGTCCCGTCTACAAGATCGTTTAACCGATTGATCAGCCGAAGCAAAGTCGTCTTACCTCCGCTGGCCGGCCCTAAAAAGACGGTGATCGCGTTGCGCTGTACGTCAAGGGAGACGTTCCGCAACGCCCATTTATCGCCATAAGCGTAGCTCACGTTCTCAATGCGAATGATGGGGCTTTCATCATTGCTTACCATTGTCGCCGCCGCCGAAAGTAACTGCGAATGGATGTCGCTACGATATTGATCGAGAGAACTAACATCAAAAGAACCAACGCTGTACCGTATTGGATCTCATGAGGCATGCCCGGCACCTGCGTGCTGATAACGTACAGGTGGTAAGGCAAGGCCATCGTTTGGTCAAAAAGGGAACGAGGCAAATGGGGGAGAAAGAAAGCGGCTACCGTAAATAAAATAGGAGCCGTTTCTCCAGCAGCACGTAACAGCCCTAACAGAACGCCAGTGATGATGCCTGGCAAAGCCTGGGGGAAAACGATATGTCGTATGCCTTGCCAACGCGTACCCCCTAAACTGGCGCTAACGAGACGAAATTCACTCGGCACGGCCCGCAGGGCTTCCTCCGCCGTGCTGATAATAATGGGCAAGGTCATAACAGCCAATGTGAGAGAGCCGGCCAAGATGGATGTGCCTAACCGCAAAAAAAGCACGAATAAACCCAAACCGAAAAGCCCATAGACTACTGAGGGAATGCCGGCTAGATTCAAAATAGCTAGGCGAATGGCGCGGGTGAGCCAGGTATCGCGGGCGTATTCTGCAAGATAGATAGCTCCTCCCACACCGATAGGAATGGCTGCCAAGGCAGTACCCAAAGTAAGTAGCAAAGTCCCCACGATGGCAGGGAAAATGCCCCCTGCCCTCATCCCATCCCGAGGCATGGCTATCAGGAATTCGATGTTGATCGCTTTCAAGCCCCTGGCAACGATCACGCCAACGACGAGCACAATGGGCACCACGACGACCAAAGCGATGAGGGTAAGAAGCACAAATCCAAGGCGCTGCACTTGATAGCGATTCATCAGCGTAGGCCTCCCCGTCGCTTCTGCTTAAACATCGTCGAGGCCGCTGCCAAATTGATGAGGAAAGTCAATACGAAAAGGATAATCCCCACCCCAAAGAGAGCGTGGTAATGAACACTCCCCCGAGCCACCTCACCCATCTCCGCAGCAATGGTCGCCGTCATCGTGCGCACCGGCCTAAAGAGAGAATCTGGAGTGAGCGGCATCCTAGCCGCGTTGCCTGTAACCATCATCACGGCCATCGTCTCGCCAATGGCCCGTCCCATACCCAGCATGACGGCCGTCACAATACCTGAACGCGCCGCGGGGACCACAACGCGCCAGATGGTCTGCCATTGCGTCGCCCCCATCGCTAAACCCGCATCGCGATAGCTTTTGGGCACGGCATCAAGCGCATCCTCAGCTACGCTCACGATCGTAGGTAAGGACATATAAGCGAGGATCAAGGCCCCGGTGAAGGCCGTCAGCCCCGTAGGAGCGCCCAGAACCTGACGCACGAGAGGAGCCACGATGGTCATCCCAAAGAACCCCAACACCACAGAGGGGATACCCGCCAAGACCTCGATCGCTGGTTTCAAAACCTCGCGCGCCCATGTTGGAGCCATCTCGCGCACAAAGACCGCCGTAGCTACCCCGAGGGGAAGCGCCATAAGGATAGCCGTCACCGTGACCAACAAAGACCCCAGGATCAGAGGTAATGTGCCAAAGAGGCCAAATGTAGGATACCACCGAGTGCCAAAAAGGTTACTAAGGGGCACCTGAGCAAAAACGGGCAAACCCTCACGCAACAGGAAAACAAAGATCAGCAACACGAAACCGATGGCTGAGAACCCTAGCACCTTGATCAAAGCTTCAATAGCGAATTCAGCACGCCGCATGTTTCGCTCCATTATTTAAAACGATCACCCCAAAGGTCAATATGATCTTCACTTTGTCTGAGGCTTCAAGGGGACAAAACCCAGTTTCGGCACCAAGGATTGCCCCTCTCCAAGTATCCATTGCAAGTAGGCGGCCACGTGTCCTTTTGGCTCGCCTGCAGTATACATGTACAATGGACGGGAGATCGGATAAGAGCCATCGTTGACCGAATCTACAGACGGCAGCACATAAGGGCTTTGAGCATCGCGAGCAATAGCCAATACCTTTTGATCAGGAGTCACGTACCCCAGGCCATCATAGCCAATCGCATTGGGATTCTGCCTTATCTCAGCGCTGATACCCTCCGAAGAGGGCATCAACAGAGTCTCTGGGGAGAAAAGTAGCGTGCTCTCCTTATCTCCAAGCCGAATCACGTTCTCCAAGAAGTAGACGTAGGTGCCCGAGTTCGATTCGCGAGAAAGCAATACAATGGGGCGATTTTCCCCGCCTACTTCACGCCAGTTGGTGATCTTGCCCGTGTAAATGTCAGAGACCTGCTGAAGTGTAAGCGCATTGACCGGGTTCGCGGGATGAACTACGACGGCAATCGCGTCGCGGGCAACAATGAACTCTTTGGGGACGATGCCGTTGGCTTTGGCTGCTTCGATCTCTTCTGGCTTCATCTCACGAGAGGCGTTGGCGATGTCCACGGTGCCGTTGATCATGGCGGCAATGCCCGTTCCCGTGCCTCCCCCCGTTACCGAGATGCGCACCTCGGGGTGCAATTGCATGTAGGCTTCTGCCCAGGCCAAAGCGAGGTTAACTAGGGTGTCGGAGCCTTTGTTTTCAATGACTTCGGTAGCTTCAATGCCCCGAGTTTCACTTTCGGGCGGTTCCGTACTACAACCCGCCAAAGATAAGCTGAAGAGCAGCAAACTGATAGCCAGCCAGTGCGAAAGACCGTGTCTCCTCATCATGGGCTGATTCTAGCACATGGGCCCAGAAGGTCAAGTCCTGTTGCGCCTGCTCTTGCATTGCCGCGCCCTCCTCATCATCAGTCGAACATAAGGGCGCATCGGGACATTGCGCGTCCCGGCCTGGCTCATCGGGCACAAGCCAATACTTCATAAGAGAAGGGTCAACCAAACCCTCTGCCATCTGGCCGTGGGCTGAATCGCCCGTACAAAGGGACAACGTACGTTTACGGCTCATCCGAACCTCCCAGTAATGTAATCTTCAGTACGCCTGTCTTTAGGATTCGTGAAAACCTGTTTGGTTTCGCCATACTCTACCAATGTGCCAGCGCCATATTCGTCGGTCATGAGAAAGGCCGTATAGTCTGATACACGGGCAGCCTGTTGCATGTTATGGGTGACGATGATGATGGTATATTCCTTGGCGAGCTGGCGCATCAGTTCTTCGATTTTAAGCGTAGCGACGGGGTCCAGAGCAGAGCAAGGCTCGTCCATGAGGATCACTTCCGGCTCCACAGCGATAGCTCGTGCAATACATAAGCGCTGCTGCTGTCCTCCGGAAAGAGCCATCCCAGATTGTCCGAGCTTGTCCTTAACCTCGTCCCAGAGCGCAGCCCGCCGCAAGCTATGCTCTACGATAGCGTCAAGTTCAGTGCGCTTCAGATGGCCATAGAGTCGTGGCCCATAGGCTACATTGTCGTAAATGCTTTTGGGAAAAGGGTTCGGGCGCTGAAATACCATCCCTACGCGACGCCGTACTTCCACGACGTCCACATGTGGCGCGTAGATGTCCTCTCCATCCAATAGCACACGCCCCTTGATACGAGCGCCGGGGATCAGGTCGTTCATGCGATTGAGGGCACGCAAGAGCGTGCTCTTGCCGCAACCCGAAGGACCGATAATGGCCGTGATCTTGTTGGCATAGAAAGCCAATTCAACATCTTTAACGGCCACGAAATCTTTATAAAACACGGACACCTTCTCCAGCTTCATTTTGGTCTCCAAATCACCTTCGGCGGTCGCACGGACAACAGCCCTAACATCCGCCACAGAGGTCACATGTGGCCTCATCGGAATGACGATGGCAGATTCTGTCATGGTCAGCTCCTAATACATCTTTGAACGCCAGGTGGCAATCAGACGTGCACTAACGTTCAACAACAGCACCAGCATGACGATGATCAGGGCGATTGCCCAAGCTTGGGCATTGCGCAATTTGCTTGGATCCACGGCATACTTAAACAGGGTCAGCGGCAGCGAAGCGATGGGCTTGTCCAACGCTGTTGAAAGATTGTTGCTGCCCAAGGCAGTAAAAAGCAGCGGTGCAGTTTCACCCGCCACGCGGGCCACGGCCAACATGAGGCCGGTGATGACTCCCGTCATAGCGGCCGGAAGCCAAACCTTTAGCGCTGTCTTCCACTCTGGCGCTCCTAGGGCCAAAGAAGCTTCCCGAAGGGATTTCGGCACGAGCCGCAGCATCTCCTCTGTCGTCCGCACGATAACGGGCAACATCAGGATGGCCAAGGCCATTCCGCCCGCCAAAGCCGAGTAACCATGTCCACTTACCCAAAGGGTATAGATAAATAAGCCAACCACAACGGAAGGCAACCCGGAAAGCACACCGGTGCCAAAGCGCACGGCCAAGCCCAAGGAAGTGTTCGGATTTCTGGCCACATAAAGCGCCGCTAGGACACCCAAAGGGACCGAAAAGAGCGAAGCCAAAGCTATCAGGATGCCTGTACCGACCAAGGCGTGTAATATTCCCCCACCACCGAGGCTTGTCGGCTTGAAGGTATCGGTGAGGAACCTTATAGAGATAACTTCAGCTCCATGCGCGAAAACGCTGAGCAGGATCCATACCAGTGGCACGATACCTACTACAGTGGTTAGTCCGGTCAGCCCTAACATGAAGGCGTTATTGACGCGCCGAAAGCGTTCACGTATGGCGGAGCGCTTTAACCTCAGTTTTCCCGCCCTCGGTAATACCGAGAGCTCTTTCCCTCCATTGAATTCGCTCATGCTCGTTGCTCCGGCGTCTTGCGCGCAACGCTCCAGACAAGCGAGCGCGCTAAGATATTCAACAATAAGCTCATAAAGAACAGAAGCAAGCCGATCTCAATCAGCGCCGCATTATAGAGCGGTGTCCGGCTCTCTCCCCATTCGTTAGCGATCACGCTGGCCATGGTATAGCCGGGGCTGAGCAACGAAGCTGAGAGTTGGGCCACATTGCCGATCACCATCGTCACAGCCATCGTCTCACCCAGGGCGCGCCCCAAACCCAGAATGACCGCACCGAGGATTCCCGAAAGCCCGTAGGGCAACACCACTTGCCAGATGGTCTCCCATTGTGTGGAGCCAAGCGCCAATGCGGCCTCGCGCTGCGAACGGGGCACGGCCAGCAGCACGTCGCGCGATATGGCCGCGATGGTTGGCAAGATCATCACCGCCAGAATCAACCCCGCCGCCAGCTTGCTGGCTCCAAAAAAGGGCCCCTGAAAGATAGGCAGATATGGAAAACGCTGAGGATCGCCCAGGCTTTTCATGAGCGCTTCCCCAATCGGGATAACGAAGGAGGGAATGAATACAAAAATGCCCCACAAGCCATAGACCACGCTGGGAATCGCCGCCAACAGCTCGACTAGAAAGCCAACGATGCTCCTTAATCCGGGCGGGCACAGCTCGGCCAAAAAGATGGCGATAAACAGCCCCAAAGGGAAGGCGATGATGAGCGCAAGCAGCGAGGTGGTGAGCGTACCTATAATAAAAGGGGCCGCCCCAAATTTCTCGCCGACCGGGTTCCAGACCGTAGCCGTGATAAACGCGAGTCCGGCGCTGGTACGCATCGGAGCAGACCGCAGCCAAAGCATTACGCCCACGCCGACCATTAATCCCAAGAGCGATAACGATGCTAGGATAAGGGCTCCCTTAAAGAGGATATCCCCATGTTGCAAAGCACGTCCCAGCGGAGATACGGTTTTTCGCCTCAACCGACGACGGACTTGCGCCGAAATCATTGCTACCCCTCAGCCAAGAGCTAAGCCAGAGGGCACCACTTTTGTGATGCCCTCCGGCCTCTGATCACGCACACACACTTGGAACACAACCAATTATTGGCTAACTACCGGCTTGCCGTTACAGGTGATCTTGTCTAACACCTCAACGACCCTGGGCAGCACCTCTTGTGGCAGTGGCGCATAGAGCAACTTGGCTGCACGGCTGCTGGCCGCCGGATCGGTCAGAGCCCACTTGATGAAGCTCACCAACTTCTCCGCCTTCTTGCAATCCTTGTAGTCTTTGTTCACGATAAGATAGGTGAATCCTGCAATGGGCCAGGCATCGGGCTCTTTGCTATTGACGATGATGGCCGTGAGCCTATCATCAAACTTGGCATCCTTGATCGCCGCCATCGTGCTGGGGATATTGGCTTCAACCGTCTTGCCCGCAGCATTGATGAGCTTGGCGTACAAGATATTGTTGCTCTTGGCATAGGCCAGCTCCACATAGCCTATTGCCCCCTTCGTGTTCTGGATCGCTGCTGCGACACCGGGGTTGCCCTTTCCTCCCTGTCCGCGTCCAAGCTTGTCTACTGGCCAATCCACCGCCGTACCCGCGCCCGGACCCTTCTTCCACTCTTCGCTAACCGCTGAAAGGTACAGTGTGAAGATATTCGTTGTACCTGAGCCGTCCGAACGGTGGACGACGTTGATCGGCAGATCAGGGAACTTGACTTCTGGGTTGAGCGCAGCCAAGCGAGGATCGTTCCACTTCTCGATCTTGCCCAAGAAAATGTCCACGATGGTGGCCGCATCAAGCGTAATAGTCGTTGTGACGCCAGGGATGTTGTAGGCAAGCACCACCGCTCCAGCGACCGTGGGGATCATCTGCAAATCGGGCTTCTCCTGATAATCCGCATCCTTCAAGAGAGCATCCGAACCAGCAAAGTCAACGGTACCAGCCTTGATATCCTTGATACCCTGACCAGAGCCGCCACCGGCGTAGTTGATGACCACAGACGGATCGCGCTGGTTGAAGGCAAAGGCCCAGTCCTCATACAAAGGCTGAGGGAAGGTTGCCCCAGATCCATTAAGCTCCACCGAGTTCGGCGCATCGGTTGGCTTGGGTGTCGCCGTAACAACAACCTCCTTAGCGACCTCCTTCACCTGGGGCGTGCTTTGCACAACCACTGTTTCCTTGACGACCTTCTCCTTTTCAACGACGACCGTCTCTTTGACGATCTGGGTAGTTGGGGTGCACCCCATCACCACGAGAGCCACAACCAACAAACTGATGAACACAAGCTTACGGGTTACCATTCTCCTCTCCATTCCTAGCTAGATTGTATTTATTCTCCAAGCTAATATCTTAGCATGGCAAGTTTAACGGCATATTCTCGCCATGTTAAGGTTTTGTTAAACTTTCGCACGGGGGCAAAAAAAGCTGCGCCCGCGCTGGGAAGCCTCTCCTAGGAAATCTGACGAGATCTTTAGCCGGGCGCAGATGAGGAAAGTTGCCGGAAGCTTTACTACGAGGCTAGGGTACGCTATTTGGCTATGGGCAGGGAGAAACTGAACGTGCTCCCCTGTCCTTCAGCGCTTTTCACCCAAATGCGGCCACCATGGCCGTGGACAATGTGCTGCGCGATGGCCAGTCCTAACCCTGTACCTCCACCGCTCCGAGATCGTTCGCTCTTGAAGAAACGCTCAAAAACCCGCGGCAAGTCATCAGCGGGTATGCCCACGCCTGTATCCTGGACTGAGATGATGACCTCATCCCCACTCGGCTCTGCGCTGATGCTCACCGTGCCCCCCGCCGGCGTGAATTTGATGGCGTTATGTACCAAATTGCCCACCACCTGCCATGCTCGCTCTACATCGGCTAGAACGTGGGGCAGCTCCGCCGGAAGTGCGACCTCAACCTTCAGCCCTGCCCGCTCCGCCTGAGCTCGCAAACGCTCCACGGCCGGCACAACGATCTCCGTGACGGAGACAGGCGCCATGCGAAACGGCACCCGTCCCGATTCAATGCGCGAGAGTTCAAGGAGCTCCTGTACCATTTGGGTCATGGAATCCACTTCGGTTTCAATCCGATCTAGAAAACGCTGCGCGGCCGGCGGATCGCCTAAGGCTCCGTCACGCAATGTTTCCACTAAAGCTTTCAGCGATGCTAAAGGTGTGCGCAGTTCATGAGAGATGTTGCTGATGAAATCGCGCCGCACGCTCTCAAGCTGCCGAACACGCGTCAGGTCCTGGAGTATCACCAAACAAGCCGGCCCATCGACGTCTTGAATGGGGGTGGCAATAACCTGAAGGAAAGGTCCCTTGCGATCCATCTCCACGGCCTCAAATTGCTCCTCCTTTCGTTGGAGGCAATGTCGCCACAGCTCAATGAGCCGATGATCACGCGCGACTTGTGCGAAGGAGCGTCCTATCGCCTGCTCTTCCGTCGTGCTCAGAATCCGAGCTGCCGCTTGATTGATCAGCCGTACGCGCCCCTCGTTGTCTGTGATCAGCACGCCATCCCCCATATGTTCCAGGATAGCGCCCAAGCGCACGCGCTCCTTGCTCAAGGTTTCCACAGTACTCGCCAGGCGCATAGCCATTTGATTGAAAGCCTCGGCCAGAGAGCCGACCTCATCGCGTGTGGTAGGGAAAAAGCGGGCGCCTAGGTCCCCTTCCCTCATGCGCTCAACCGCCGCCTTTAGCTCACGTATGGGCTGAGCGATACGCTCGGCGATTAAAACCGCCAGAAGCAGGGCTAGAGACACAGTGATGAGTGTGGCCACCAGGATGCTCACGCGCAGATGGGCGGCGTGTGAGGTGATCTGACGCAAGGGTAAAGCTACACGGATGACACCGACGGGACGCCCCTCCGAAAGGACCAGGCCAGCCACATACATCATCTCGTAGCCCACGGTCTGACTGAAACGAATGCTACTCCCCGACCCATTGGCCATAGCTTGGATCACCTCGGGGCGATCGGCATGGTTATCCATCTGTCGCCAGTCTTCAAACGAATCCCCAAGGACCGTCCCGTCCAGCTGGATCACCGTTACCCGCGCATCCAGCAACTCTCCGTAATAACGAACAAGGGGGGCGAGCTCTTCGCCCGTCACCTCTCGGCTCAATAACGGCCGCAACGCATCACCCACCAGCGCCACCTCGGCCCCTAACTGCGCGCGCAAGCCTTCCACATACAGATCCCGCACAAACCCCGCAAGATAAAGGGTTAGGCCAGCCATCGCTAACACGATAAGGGTAATGTATGGGACAGCGATACGCCAACGGATTGTCTTAAACACGTTTCACCCCTCAAAGCGGTAGCCAATGCCGCGTACGGTGACGATACGTGTGGGAGAATCGGGCTCCGTCTCTATCTTCTCCCTGAGCCAACGCACATGGACGTCCACCGTGCGGCTTCCCCCCACATAGTCCCAACCCCACACCCGCTCCAAAATGAGATCACGAGAGAGGACAATCCCCTTATTGCGGGCGAAAAACGCGAGCAAGTCAAATTCCTTAGGCTTCAAAGGAATAGCCTTTCCTCCGAGAAAGACTTCCCTCGCAGCCAGGTCTATCTCTAGGTCATTGAAGCGAAGACGATGAGGGGTTTTGCCCAAGCCATTCCGCTGAGCCTCTGCCGAGAGTTCCTCACGCACCAGGCGCACCCGCCTTAGGAGAGCTTTGACCCGGGCTAGCAACTCGCGCATGCTGAAAGGCTTGGTCAGATAGTCATCCGCGCCCACCTCCAATCCCACAACTCGATCCACCTCATCTGCGCGGGCCGTAAGCATCAGGATGGGCACGCTCATCTCCTGGCGCAAAATGCGGCAAACCTCAAACCCATCTAGCCCCGGCAACATGATATCCAGGATGATGATATCCGGACGCTCCCGACGGGCCACTTCCAGGGCCTTGCGGCCATCGCTCGCCGTCAATACCTGATAGCCCTGACGAGACAGGTTGTATTCCAAAGCCTCCAAGAGCGCCAACTCGTCCTCAACAACCAACACCTTCTCGGTCAAATCGGCTACCCTCCAGGCCTCCCAGATCCGAGAGGCCAAAAGCTACGCCCTAACCACAACCCTTTCCACTGTAAGCCGTTTCAGCCGCTCCGGATGGGGCTCGCAGCCGATCCCTGGCTCCATGCTGGCCGTCACCCGGGAAGGCCCGCTCAAGGTGATCGGTGGCTCGCCGAGATCCTCGCGATAGAAACGCTCCGAAGGAAATATGTCGGAGGGATAGCGAATATTGGGTAACGTAGCTAGGGCCATATTGAAGGATTGTCCTATAGCAGATTCTAGCATCCCGCCGATCCAACAAGGAATCCCCGCTTCCTGGCAAAGGTCATGAATGGCCAGGGCTTGGGTCAATCCACCCACCCGCGCAGGCTTGATATTGATCCAGCGACACGCCCTGAGCTCAATCGCCTTTCTCGCCTTATCCACTGATACGATGCTCTCGTCTAAACAAATGGGCGTGCGAATGTTTGCCTGAAGCTTGGCATGATCTACAAGGTCATCGTGCGCCAAAGGCTGCTCGATCATCGCTAGATGATATCGGTCTAGCTCCTGGAATAAAGCTAGATCAGAGAGCCTGTAAGCACTGTTACAGTCAATATGGATGACCATATCGGGATATCGTTCCCGAACGGCGGCAACCATGTTGAGGTCCCAGCCGGGACGAAACTTGAGCTTCGTGCGCTTGAACCCGGCCTCCCGCGCTTTGCCGATCTCAACCAATAGGTCATCTAAGCTTTCCATCACCCCAAAATCTGCTCCTACCTCTACGTCAGGTCCTTTGCCGCCGATGAGCTTCCATAAAGGCCGGCCCTCAAAGCGCGCATAAAGATCCCACCAGGTCAGATCAAGCCCACCTTTGGCAAAGTAGTTGCCTTTGATGCTCGCAAGAGCCCGCTGCAACTGCTCGCCACTGGTTATATCCTGGCCAACCAACAAAGGGGCCAGCCAATCGCGCATGGCAATAAACACGCCTTGTGCCCACTCGCTGGAATAGGTGGGAGCCCTTAGGGGGGAGGATTCACCCCAACCATAATAGCTCCCACTCGTCATGCGCACTAGGATGCTCTCAATACAATCGTCGCTCCCATAAGCGGTGCGAAAAGGGTAAATGAGCGGCATGGCCACGCGGTAGATCTCAATTGTATCAATCCGCATAGTGCACCTCCTGTTGTGGGTCCGGCCAGGCTACCTATGAAGCGGGTCCGGCCGCGGCTTCAAGAGCACTCCATCGCCCGCCAGCTTATCGCGCAGTTGCTGCACGTCCACTTCACGAGGTATGACTCCTCCGGCAACAGCCAGTGCTGCAGCCGTGCCCGCTGCCTGTCCGCAAACCAGACAACATACCGTATTCCGCGTGCTATTATGGGCTGAGAGGTCCACCGACATCATCCGCCCGGCGATCAGCAAGTTATCTACCCCTTTGGGGATCAGCGCGCGATAGGGGATGCCATAAGCACCTCCATCGCGCACAAAATCCCTGGGGTTATCAATGAAGGAGAAACAGCCGACCTGATCATCAAACTGTCGCCCTTCGGTGCAATCAACTTGGGTCAGCTCGTACTCGCAACGGATCGCCCGCGCCCGACGCTGCCCTACAGAGGGCGCAGAGCCGGCCGGATAGCACTGTTCACAACCGGCCAAGTGCCTCCGAAAGACCTCTGTCACCTGTAACATCCTGCCTCGCAGATTCACCTCGGCCATCGTCAGGGCCGCTTCGCTCAGTCCATCATTAGGCCCATAGTTAATGCAATTACAATAGGTGATCTCGCGCGGGCGTAGCGACGAAGACAAGAAATACGCTGGAGCGTTTTCCTCGCCGGCACGACGCAGCCCGCTGAAGTCAATCCCTAAACGCACCAGATCCGGCCTATTCATCCCCGGCTTGATCGCATGCGCAAGCTGAGTAATCCAGCCGCGGCGCTCCAAGTCCGCCTCAAGGGCCGCCAAATCCACATTGACCAGCCGGAAGGTAAAACCCGCCGAATAGGCCCCCGGATCGCCGGGCTTATAGTGCACAAAGGGCGCACCAGCATAGGCGGCCAGGTCGCCATCTCCGGTGCAATCGATGTATTGCCTAGCACGCATCAGGCTACGGCCAGCTTTATTCCAGACGACGATCCCCTCAATATGGCCGGCAGTGGCCCGGACCTCGTCCACCACAGTATGTAAAACGAGTTTCACGCCCGCCTCAAGGCACATCTGAGCGGCTACAAATTTGAACGTTTCCGGCTCCACGGGGGTGAGCATGCTCACGAAATCAGCGCCCCGCTCCATGAGCACATGCCCTACTCCTCCCCCAAGCTGTTGGACGCGGTCTACAAGTTCTTGCGCTATGCCCCCGACCACACGTTGTCGCTCGACGCCAGGGTGTGCCCCAAAGATATTGAAGAAGCTATGTAGCCCTGTGGCCCCGCTGATTCCTAGACCTCCCAACCAACCTGTCTTCTCAACCAGCACCGTCTTGGCTCCGCTACGAGCTGCGGCAATGGCCGCTGCGATGCCGGCCATACCCCCGCCAGCGACAAGAACATCACAGGGCTCGTAGCGCGTCTTATCTATAGTTGGCCTTTGCATACTTTTATGCCTTCCTAGACCAAAGTTTTCACCAGTTCTCCCACCAGGCGCACACGTTCAATATCCCCATCGGGAGGGATCTCGTCAGATATACCCAAAATCAGACGCGGGTAGAATAATTCCACCAACCGCTTTACACAATCGGTCAGCATCTCTAAAGGGAAAGATCGTAAGAAAAAGAGCGCCGGGATGCCATCCAATAACACTAGGTCACCTAATCCTTGCTTGATCTCTTCAACGGTGACATCCCCCTGAGGGACTGGCGTGGCGGCTTCAATCCCATCCCAGGGACAATCGCGCAGATAGGGCAACAAGGGCTTCATGGAACCATCTATGTGAATATGTACGAACTTGCCCGCTGCGTGGAGTTGTTCCGTGCGCTTGCGATAGTAAGGGATATGGTATGTGCGCCATATCGGGGGAGGATCCATATGGGCATCAATGTTCTCCCCAAAGTTGAGCACCTGCACCGGACAATTGCAGAGCACCTCATAGAGCGCATCGTCTGCAGCAGTTTGCACTTCTATATGGCGTGCGATCACCTCAGGATGGTCATACATCATGAGGATGGTTCGCTCCAAGCCCATATGTTCGACGAACAGCCCTTGGATCGGCGAGCGCCGCCAGTAAAATTGTGGGTAGCCCCGCTCGCCGACGCGCTGTAGATCCTGCTCGTAGGCTTGCTGATCCCAATACCATTCCTCATCCTGCAAGATGTACTCCAAAACCTTGAAGTCCTCCGGCCCTTTCAGCTTGTACTCGGTCAGATGGGCCGAAAGGTTCCACTCATCGTAATGGCTTACCTCGGTCAAGCATCCAACTGGCGTCTCCCAGGTGCTGCGAATGCGTTTCTCATCCAGCCATTCGCTTCTTATTTGAACGTTCTTGTAACGCACGCGCAAGCCCGAGCCAAAGTAGCGCACCGAGGCGTGGCAGTAGTCGTAAACGTCCAAGAGATCGGCTTCCTTCAGATGTGCGGGCAGAGTGCCGCGCTTTTTGTTCACCGCATACCAGAACTCCAGGCGTGGCTGCCAAAGCACACCGCCGGGATCTTGGCCACGGAAGATGGCCAGAACCATATCCCGATACGTGAGGCGCGAGCTCTCACTGTTCATTCTTACACCACCTTTCTTGGAATGTATCTTTCTGCTTCACTTGGCCCCCTAAACCGTCCTCACGCATTGTACGGGCCAGAAGACCAGGAGTCAACAACGCTGCACAATTGACAACGGACGACGAACATGCCATGATAGACTTCATTCAATTCCAGGAGGTCCTATGAAAATAGGCTTCGGCAGCCAGATCTGGCTACGTGATGGCAATCCGTACGGCTTTAGCCATATGCTGGACGAGATGTCCTTGATCGGCTTTGACGGCTTTGAGATGTGTTATCCTTTCGTCGTGGAACGCTATGAGCATCGTGTTGCTGAACTCCGCCAGCTCTTGGCCATGCATGATCTGGAACTGGCTTCATACTATACGGCTTGCAGCTTCCGCCCAGAGCGGCTGGCTGGCGAGGTTGAGGAGGTCAAACGTCGCTGCCGCTTCATCGCCGCCTTAGGCTCTCAGTTCGTCCTTCTAGATGGCTGCCCCAGGCAGCCCGAGCTTTCACCCGCCCAGATGGACGACCTCATCAAGCTCGTTGCCGAGCATGCCAACATGCTGGGCGCCTACGCCCGCTCTTGTGGCGTCAAACTGGCCTGGCATCAACATTGGGGCAGCCTTTTTGAGGTAGAGGCAAACCTGCATCGCCTTATGGAATTGACCGATCCCGAATTAGTTGGCTTTTGCCCTGATGTAGGCCAGTTAACCCTTTGTGGCTTTGACGTGCTAGCCCTCCTCAAGCGCTATGCTCAGCGCATCGTCTTCGTACACTACAAAGATGTGACCTTCGCCGGGCGTCCCAAGGGCGAGCTATGGCCGGGCGGGCCCCGCCTTCCCCAAGACGGTGGCGCCTATGGTATCGACTCCCGCGGCCGTTGGGTGGAGCTAGGGCGTGGTGCGGTGGACTTTCCCGCTATAACCCAGGTTCTTCTATCCGCCGGGTACGATGGCTGGTTGGTTGACGACTTGGATTTTACGTGCTACCCCGCGAGGGAATCGGCACAAGCTTGTAAGGATTATATCAATTTTGGTTTGGGCATTTGGAGTGAGCGGGACAAACGTCGCGGGTTGGCCCCCAAAGCCGTCCCCTGAACAGCTCAACGGCGAGACAATCCACACAAGCCACTTATCGCGCGACATATAGGAGGCAGAAATGGAACAGATTATCACCTGGTTAGGGCACGGTTCGTGGCGTATGATAACGCCTAAAGGCACTATCATCTACCTTGATCCTTGGATCAAGGGCAATCCCGCTTGTCCGATCACCTTAGAGCAGATCGACAAGGCGGACCTCGTGTGCGTTACCCACGGCCATAGCGACCATTTAGGCAATGCTATAGAGATCGTGCAGCGGACAGGCGCTACCCTGGTCACTTTACCCGAAGTGGCCGCTTATTGCGCCCGATACGGCATCCCCTATGATGATAAGGGTGGCTGTTTGCACACGGGCGGCAGCATTCGCCAGAAGGATGTGCTCATCCACGCCGTCTTCGCTTTGCACAGCTCTGACATCATGGGCAAGGAGTATGCGGAGAACAATCAGCTTATGCCGGGTTCAGGAGCTTGTGGGATGATCCTCACCCCCGATGAGGGTGTGCCCGTCTATTTCGCAGGCGATACCGGGCTCTTTGGCGACATGGCTCTTATCGGCAAGCTCTATCGCCCCAAGATCAGCATCTTGCCTGTCGGCGGGAAGTACACTATGGGCGTGCGCGAGGCCGCCTATGCTGCGGAGCTGTTGGCGAGTGAAGTCCTTATTCCCGGGCATTACAACACCTTTCCCAGCCAAATGGCCGACATAGATGAGCTGATCCGCCAGGTGGCCGTGCGCTCGCCGGCAACACGGGTAGTCGTGCTGAAGCCCGGTGAATCGTATACTTTTCTAACGGGTTGATGCCCATCCCTTGAGTCGAGGAAATGCGATGACCATTCCTGGCGAGTTCACCTGGCACGAGATCTCTACACAGGGGGAAAGCTGGCGCTCGGCCATAGAGGCCACTTTGGCCCTGAAGGAGCCCCTGTTGGCTCTTCTCAGGCGGAATATGGATCGCCCCATCTTCTTTATCGGTTGTGGGTCCACACATTACCTAGCCCAGTATGCCGCTCCCTTCTTTCAAAGCCTGACGGGCACTCCTTGCCGGGGTGTCCCTTCCTCCGAGCTATTCTTGCAGACGGATACGCTTGTCAGGCCCAGTGAGCGTCCGCTCATCGTGGCCCTCTCGCGCTCCGGGGAGACGAGCGAGTCCATCATGGCCGTGGAAAAGATGCGTGCACGAGGCTGTGAGGCTTTGACCATCAGCTGCTATGACTCAACCAGCCTTTCAGCCGTATCCTCCCTTACCATAAGCATCCCCGGCGGCCAGGAACAGAGTTTCGCCCAGACGCGTTCCTTCGCCGGAATGCTGGTGGCCGTGCAGACGCTTGCGGGATTGGCTGCTGGAGACGACGCCCTACTTGCCGAACTGAGTGCGCTTCCGGATATGGCCCCAGAGATCGTCGCTCGGGCGATGCCCCTGGCCTGTTCCTTAGGAAGCAGCGAGGCGTTCAAACGCATCACCTACCTAGGCTCCGGCCCGCTCTATGGACTGGCTAACGAGGCGACGGTCAAGGTAAAAGAGATGTCCCTTTCTGTTGCCGAGGGATACCATTTCATGGAGTTTCGCCATGGCCCCATGGCCTTGGTGGATGGCGAGCACCTGATCATCGCCCTCCTCTCCGAGGCGATACGCGAATACGAACTCAGCGTGCTCCGCGACCTAAAGCAACGGGGAGCACGCATCGTAGCCCTTGCTAACGACGACAAAGGGCTCGATGGCCTCTGCGAGGCCACTTTCACCTTCAACACGACACTTTCTGAGCGCTCGCGCGCGGTGCTGTACATGCCTTTCTTACAGCTGTTTGCCTATTATCGTTCGCTGGCACGGGGCTTGAACCCCGATCGCCCGCGCAACGTGGTCATGGCTATCAAGCTTCAAGGTACAGAGATGATCCGATGAAGATGGACAAGCCCTACGATATCCTTATCGTCGGCGAGGCCAATCCCGATATCATCGTAACCGGCGATGTGGTGCCCGAGTTCGGCCAGGTGGAGAAGTTGGTCGATCACCTTTCGGTCTATGGCGGAGGCTCGGCGGGGATCTTTGCTGCCGGCGCTGCCAAGATGGGCTTGCGGGTGCTCTTTGCCAGCGAGGTGGGCAAAGACCTCTTCGGGCACTTCATGCTGGAGGTACTCCAAGAAGCCGGCGTGGATACCTCGGCTATCCGCGTTAACCCCGGCGTTCAGACGGGAAGCTCCATCCACTTATTGCGCGGTACCGATCGGGCCACGCTGACTTTCCTCGGCTCTATCGCGGCGATCTCCGCTGAGCTTGTAGATCCGGCATGGTACAGCCAGGCGCGTCACCTACATGTCGCCAGTCCCTTCTTATTGAGCGCTCTGCGCCCGGCCATGCCCGAGATGATGCGCCGGGCCAAAGAGGCCGGCATGACCGTCTCCCTAGACACAAACTGGGACCCCCGTGGCCGTTGGGAGCTGCAAGGCTTCTTCGACTATTTGGACGTCTTCCTGCCCAACGAGAACGAACTGAAAGCTATCGCCGGTCGGTCTGACTTGGAGGAAGCCATAAAAGCAATGGCCTCTTATGTGCCTGTATTAGTGGTCAAGCGCGGGGCCGAAGGGGCCCTGGCCATCTGCGGGCAAGAGCGCGTGGAGGTACCCGCCTTTCCCGTCCGGGTCGTAGATACCACTGGCGCCGGGGATAGCTTTGACGCCGGCTTCCTT
>Ga0078972_1009672_pt1 | contig 18799 bp, 18 predicted proteins | sample YelNatPaOPGAMG01_FD_67568 | JGI IMG/M metagenome (GOLD analysis project Ga0078972, IMG submission 67568) | Hot spring thermophilic microbial communities from Obsidian Pool, Yellowstone National Park, USA - OP-RAMG-01 (SPADES assembly) (version 2) | ecosystem: Environmental > Aquatic > Thermal... | reverse complement strand
TAATAATAAAACGCGCGCTTTGTGGAATAAAACATACCCTAATGCACCGCTGTCGGTCGTCAACAGTGAGAATTACTTAGATTTTGTGCTGTGAAAAAAGGCAAAGACCCCGTCCCGTCATTGCGATGAGCGTTAGCGACGAAGCAATCTCGCTTTCGCAAAAGGGGAATGAAAGACAAAAACAAAAACTAAAATCCCGCTGTTGTCTATTTAGCGGATAGAGTCCGTTACCCCTTTTTTCCATAAGGGGAATTTAAAGACGAAAACCCTGCCGTTGCTTATTTAGCAGGCAAATTAAATACCAGCTGTCCCTATTGAAGGATAGCACATAATGCCTACCATATAAAGCTCATCGGCGAATCGATGAGGAAAAATATAACCAAAAATCTTAACTAACGGCGGCGAAATTTTTTTACAATGGGGGGTACCCCCCTTGTAGTCCATTATAAGAAATATTTTCATTGACTTAAAACTAACTGTATTATATAAAAAATAAGAAGGGATTAACCCGTCCAATAATTTTCGGAATGGGTGTCCAGTTAAAAACGGAAAAGCCGTCCAGTTAGATCGGAATACACAAAGGGGAATAAAAAAACGAAGACTAAAACACCGTCCCTGCATATATGCGATATAGATAAAATAATAAAAGGTCAGATTTAAAATCTGACGCCGCTTTTTATTTATTATTTATATAGATAAATAAATCTGACCCCTTTGTTTTGGATTATTTCCGCTACGGGTGTCCGATTTACTCCGCTGCATGCACTTTATTTATAATTGCAATTATTTCTGAATTCTGATATGCTGAAATCATATTTTAATTTTATTTTACAAAGAGAGGTGTATATATGCAAAATATGAAATCATTCGTAACAGAAATAAAATCCCGCGGTCAATTAACCATTCCAAAGAAGATAAGGGAATCTATCAATCTTGAAGAAGGGGAGATAGTTTCGATTATTCCGGTCGGCGATTCTGTTATTATTACTCCGAAGAGGCTTGAGCTTGACGAAGCAAGAAGAGAGATAAAAAAGATTATTAAACGGTCGGGTGTTTCCGTTGAAGAGTTGATGGAAGGGCTTGCTAAAGAAAGAGAAAAACTTTATAAAGAAATATATGGCTGAAAATATTATTAAAGTTTTTCTTGATTCAAATGTCATTTTATCTGGCATTATCTCTGATAAAGGTTCGCCGCGCATTATTCTTGACATATTGAGCCTTAAGATGCCTTTTATCGTTGGAATGACCGGAGAATATAATCTTATTGAAATAGAAAGGAATCTGGCAAATAAAATACCGGATGCAATCCTTTTATATAATGAATATTTATTAAAAATTAATTTTAAAATCATTAAAATACCTTCTCCTGCCGAAATCAAAAACTATTCAGGATGCACTTCCGATAAGGACATTCCAGTGCTTGTTTCCGCCATAAACGGTAAAGCCGATTATCTTATTACCGGAGACAAAAAAGATTTTGATAAACTTAAGGCGAAGGATGATTATAAATTTAAAATAATGAATCCGTCGGAATTTATTAAAGAAATAATCCCCGAACTTCTTATTTCAAAAGGGGAATTAAAGACAAAAACGTAATAAAAAATAATTAATGAACAATAAAAAAATAAACCGGATTGCAGCAAGGCTTATAGACAACGCAGTTTTTGTCAAGATTTTTGCGCTCCTGAAACGCAAAAGCGATCCGCTCTCTTCGGCACAGGAGTCAATTACCCCCTCACGGACGAGAACTTCTCGCTTGAAACGCAAAAGCGCTCCGTTCTCTTCGGCACCCTCACCGCTGTTTCCGCCGAAATCTGATGCGGTTAAAAAAATTCTGATAATAAAATTGGAAGGAATGGGCGATGCCGTCTATCTGATTGAAATAATACACAGGCTTAAAACGAAATATCCGGCGATTGATATTGATGTTTTAACGACGGACAAAGTTCCGGTTTTTAATATTTTTGCTTCAAACTCAAGCCCGGCGAAGCCGGAATTTAATTTAATTATTATAAATCCGCTTAGTTTTACCGATTATTGCAAAACAATCAAAGCTATAAATAACACCGGCTACGATATCATAACCGATACTACGGGAATGCCTGTAAACATACCTCTTATGCTTGCTTTTGCAAAAACGTCCAAAATATATATAATCGGATTTGACACTCTTAAAATTAAAAAAAGCATATATGACCGGCTTGAAGATTTGAACGAAGATATGCATATATTTGAAAATTACCTGAAACTGTTTAAGATTTTTAATCTGCCTCAGGATAAAAGGTTTACGCTGAGATTTACTATCAATATCAATTCTAACGATTCGGTTAATTCCTGCAATCCCCGAAAGCCCGCAGATTCTCGCCGTATAATTCTTGTGCTGTCGAGCAACAGCGGGGGACTTATGCACAGAAAATTGCCTCTTGCAGGTTCCGTGAAGCTGATAAAACTTCTTCGGAAAGAATTTAACGGCTGTCATATAAGTCTTTTAGGCGGACCGGGCGACTATAATTATCTGGAAGAAATTAAAAATGCCGCCGAAAGCTTTTCAGCCGAAAGCGCCCAAGCCGAAAGCCGCCCTGCCGAAAGCGGATACGGAACGCCGGACGCCGGCGTAAAAATAGAAAGAACTAAAAGTATAGAAGAGGCTATGGTTTTGCTGAAGAATTCGTTTTTAAACATCTGCATAGATTCGGGACTTATGCACTTGTCGTCCTTAGTCAACCCCAGCACATATTGCCTGTTCGGATATTCAAATCCCGCAAACTCTCTGCCGTTCAATAATATCGGCTATTTCTGGTCGCATCCCGACTGCGCCCCCTGTTCGTTTTATAAAATAAGCGGCTGCGATAATTTAAAATGTATGGATGAAATAGACATAGACGCGGTTATTAACGATATAAAGCAATTTAAAAACAATAAGCACATTGATTCTCATCATTAAACAGATTATAATACTACCGTGCAAAAAATAAGAAATTATGAAAAAGCATATTGATTCCGATGATTAAACATGCTGGACATGCTAAACAGGTTGAACATGCTAAACAGGCTGAACAGGCTATAATACTGGCAGGCGGTCTCGGCACGAGGCTAAGGACGGTAATAAAAGACGTCCCAAAGCCCATGGCGGATATTAACGGAAAACCGTTTTTAGAATATTTATTAAATTTTGTTTCGGCTCAAGGAGTAAAGGAAGTTATCATATCCTGCGGATATAAGCATGATGTAATTAAAAATTATTTCAAAGACCGCTTTGGCGATTTAAAAATATTTTACTCGATAGAAAACGAGCCGCTGGGTACCGGCGGAGCGATTAGAAAGGCGCTTGAGTTTGAGTCCGGCTGTGCAAAAAACAGGGAAGATATATTAATATTAAACGGAGATACTTTTTTTAATATATCCTTGAAAGAACTTTATAATTTTCATAAAACAAAAAACTCTGATTTAACTTTAGCTTTAAAAACTTTAAAAAATTTTGACAGATACGGCGCCGTTAAAATAGACCGCAACAACAAAATTACCGGTTTTGAAGAAAAAAAGCCGCAAAAAGAGGCATGCATAAACGGCGGAATTTATTTATTAAGTGCTGATTTAACCGATTTATTATTGAGTTCAAAATTAAATCTTCCCGCCGTGTTTTCTTTTGAAAAAGATTTTCTTGAAGTTTGCTATAATTATGAAACCGCCGAAAAAAAATCCGCCGAAAAAAAATTCGGCTTCTACGGACTGCCGTTTGACGAGAACAGTTATTTTATAGACATAGGCATTCCTTCCGATTATGAGTTAGCAAAAAAAGAATTAAAGAGTTAAAGAGTTAAAAAATTAAAGAATTAAAGAAAAAGAATTAAAATATAAATCTTTTAACGCTTTTTCAGAATATTATAATTTTTAATTTCATATACATAAACGCCGCCTGATTTTACCGGTTTAATTTTCAATACGGATAAAAGTTTTTTAAATCTCGTGTATGCATTATACTTTCTCCCGTTTACAACGGTAGTGGCGGCATTTTTGTTATCAATGGCTATTATGGCATTTAATTTGGTTAGCTGTATAAATTTTTTAAGAGAAAGTTTGACCGTTTTGTTTATTTTTACTTTTTTGCCGTAATAAAATATATCAAATATAGGATTGCTTTTATATTGTTTAGGCGGCAAAAATAAATATCCCCCCGCTAAATTATAATAAAAATTATCATAAGCTTGAAAAGCCATGCTGTAGCCGGCATTGCTAAACGGTAAAATTAAAATATTTTGCCCCTTTTTTATGTAATTTTTATATAACCCGTTTGCAAAAAAATCAGGAATATAGGTGTGTCCTTGCCAGCGTGATTGGTTTGGCACCAAAAATAAAATGCTTAAAAAAATTATTGAATAATTTATAGCTAAATTAAAATTAAAGTTAGTTTTGAAATCTATCAGTTTGATGTTTTCAATATCTTTAACAAATAATCCGGCAATAATCGAAATTATTAAGAAAGCATACAGCATAAATCTTGAAGGGAGGGCTTTGCCTATAAGCGGCATTTTATAAAAAATAATCCAAGGCAAAGGAATTTTTGTGATTATTCCGGCAATATGCAGATACGGTCCTAAAGAAAAAACAGATATTAAAACGAGTAAAAATATCAGATATCCCGTTTCTTGTTTAGCCCAACATTTCTTAGCATATAAAATTATCAAAATTATTAGGGGCAGTCCTAAATAAGCGCAGGCTTGAGTCCATGTCGGACAAAATTTATCCGAAACAGTTCTGAATATATTTCCTCCTATCAGAGTAACATGAGTCGGTATAATAAAATTTAGAATATCGGTCGAATATATCTTAGGTGACATAAAATATTCCGGAAGTTTGTTTATTGCGATAAGCATTGTATAAAGAAAAGGACTCAATATAATAAAAGACAGAAAGACGCTAAAAATATTATAATAGAAAAAGGTCTTTATATTCTTCCGCAGTCTTTCAAAAAATATAAACGAAACAAATATGCTTATGAAACCAAAAAAAATAAATGTTGCATATATTTCCGCAGAAATTAAAAATTCAAAACTTAACAATATAGAAATTAAAAAAGATGATAATTTTTTATTTAATTCGCCGTTAAAACCTTTTAAATAAAATAGAACAATTAAAGGTATTACGCAGATAAAATATAAATTGATATCGGTAATTTGCTCAGAAAGCACATAAGTTGAAAATCCGAATATATAACCCCCTATCAGTCCGGACAAATTTGATTTGGTTATGTATTTAATTAATAAAAAAGCGCAAAAGCTCGATAAAGCAGAAGATATTAACGCTAAAATATTATAAGATACGAACGGACCTAAAATTAAGGTTAAAGGAGCGCTCAATAAACTTAACCCGAAAATAGAAGTAACCCATAAAATATTGAATCCGAAAGGCTCCCAGATAAATTTATTTGTCAAAAACGGATTTAAATGATGAACGACAGCATAAGGATACCAGCCTAAGCACCAGATAAAAAGCAAAGGATCCGGCGGAGTACCGATGAAATTGGAATTTATGTTCTTTAGCATCGGAAAACCGAAGAATATAATAGAAAAACATAAGTAGATAAAAAATACTAATATATAAGTTTTTAAAGTTTTTTTGGCAGGTCTCATCTTACCGTTTCTCCTCAATACAGTCTAATGCACGCATAACATTTTCGAATACATTACATTATACAATATGTTATTGAAAAAATAAATGAGTTCTGATTTAATATTAGCAAATTAAAAGTATTAAATTTTTTGTCCGAACATTGGAGAGTACCTAATTATGATACATTCTAAAGCGCCGTTAAGACTGGGTCTCGCGGGAGGGGGCACCGATGTAAGCCCTTATTCCGATATTTACGGCGGCGCGATACTGAATGCGACCATAAGCATGTATGCTTATGCCGTAATCGAGCCGCTGTTCGGCAACGGCGCAACCTCCGATGCAAATCCGGAAAGCATTATATTTAATTCCATTGACAGAGAAGAGCGTTACTGCTGCGGTTTAAATAGATTCTTAGAATACGACGGCACTTTAGATCTGATAAAAGCGGTTTATAACAGAATAGTAAAGGATTTTACCAAAAAGCCCCTATCATTTAAACTCTCGACCTATGCGGACGCTCCCGCCGGTTCCGGACTCGGAACGTCTTCTACCCTCGTCGTGGCTATTATAGGAGCCTTCGTTGAGTGGCTGAAACTGCCTTTAGGCGAATACGATATAGCACACCTTGCATATGAAATAGAGAGGGTGGATTTAAACATGGCAGGCGGTAAACAGGACCAGTATTCCGCAACATTCGGCGGTTTTAATTTTATGGAATTTTACGACAAAGACAAAGTCGTAGTAAATCCGTTAAGGATTAAAAGAGAATATATCAACGAGCTGCAGTTTAATATTCTTCTCTATTATGCGGGGACAAGCAGATTGTCTTCCGATATAATAAAAGCTCAGGCCGAAAACGTGGCAAACAAAAACGAAAAGTCGATAGAGGCTATGCATAAACTTAAAGAGCAGGCTGTTATGATGAAAGAAGCCGTATTGAAAGGCAGGCTTGACGATATAGGCGAGATACTTAATTTCGGCTGGAAACATAAAAAACAGATGGCCGATTGCATTTCGAATCCCCTAATCGACGAAATCTACGAAACCGCTTTAAAGAACGGAGCGACCGGCGGCAAAATAACGGGAGCGGGCGGCGGCGGTTTTATGATGTTTTACTGCCCCAACGGAGCCAGATATAACGTAATAAAAGCTCTTCAAAAGTTCGGCGGCGAATTCAGAAGATATCAATTTACCGAGGTCGGACTTGAAACATGGAAAATATAAATATTTTAATTAAGATACAGTTTTTAACTCCATAAACGAAAACGATGAAAATATACAGAGGCAAAATTTCCATACTAATGCCCGCTTATAACGAAGGCGGCAGAATTTACAATAACCTTTTGAAATCCTACGAAATCTTTAAAAAATTCAGGTTTCCTTTTGAAATTTTAGTTATAGACGACGGAAGTTCGGATAATACTAAAGAAGAAATAAAAAAAGCCGCTTTGTGTCATTCAGAGATAAAACTCGTAGAAAATAAAACGAATCAGGGCAAGGGGTTTGCTTTAAAAAACGGGTTTTCCAACGCAACCGGAAATATAATAATATTTCTTGACAGCGACCTTGAAATTGACCCCTTTCAAGTCGGAAACCTATTAAAAGCGATGAGGGATAATAATGCGGAAATTGCCGTCGGCTCCAAAAGGCACAGTAAATCAAATGTTGATTATCCTCTCCGGAGAAAAATATTAAGCGTCGGCTATTATATCTTAATAAGACTGATGTTTAACCTCCCGGTTAAGGACACGCAGTCGGGCATTAAAGCATTCAGGAGAGATGTTCTAGATAAAATATTTCCTATGATATTGTGCAAAAAATATGCTTTTGATGTAGAAATACTGGCAAATGCAATTCGTAGAGGATATAAAATAGTGGAAGTTCCTATAAAAATTGTTTTTTCAAGAAAAAACAATATGGGACGCATTAAAATAAAAGATATAACAGATATTTGGATTGACACTCTGGCTATATGGTATAGGATGAAGTTAATAAAATATTATGATAAATAAAACGCAAGTTCTTGCTAAAAGGCTGGTTTCAGACAAACTGTTTTTTAACGGCGCAATGATATTTATTTTTGTAATGGCGGGAAACTTTTTCAATTATCTCTTTCAGATTGCCATGAGCAGAAGCCTCAGTGTTTCCGATTACGGCACGCTGAATTCTTTACTGTCTTTACTTGTTATAACTTCTATCCCGTCCGGCGCATTAACCGCTTTTTCCGCAAAAAATATCTCTAATAATCTCGCGGCGGGCGATATAACGGGGGCAAGAAAATTTATAAAATATACCGTTATCAAAACTTTTTTATATGATTGTTTATTTCTGGCACTCTTTATAGTCTGCATCCCGTTTCTGATGAAGTTTATGAAAATAGATTCTTATTTTTATTATATTATAACGGGACTGGCTATTTTTCTTATATTTCCTTTTTCGTTACTGCTGGGCAGTCTTCAGGGTTCCAGAATGTATTTATCTTTAGGTCTGTTTTCTAGCCTATCTTCAATTATTAAATTTATTTTGGCAGTCGTTTTGATATATGCCGGTTTAAAAGTTGCAGGGGCTTTATTTTCGGTTGCCGTTTCACCGTTAATTATTATTGCAGCCGGGGCAGCTGTTTTATTTTCATATTTAAAAAACAGGCAAGATAAAGGCGATGATAAATATACAGCTATTTATAAAACAGAAGAAAACGCCCTAAATACCGGAAGATTTTATTTTCTGTTCTTATTTTTAGTATTGCTCTTTTACACTTTTTTTACGAACATAGACCTTATAACCGTAAAACATTTTTTTCCGGCATATAAAACGGGTATATATTCCGTTGCCGATATACTCGGCAAGATAATACTTTATTTTCCATCCGCTATCGTGCTTGTTATGTTTCCGGAAGTTTCGCATGCCCACGCTACCAACAGCAAAACAAAACATATATTGCTTAAAACTATTTTTATTACATTCCTAATGTGTTCGTTTCTTGAAATATTTTATATATTATTTCCGGATAAAATAATTTCGTTTCTTATGGGAGCAAAATATATAACTTCGGCTCCGCTCCTTACCTTATACGGTTTAAGCATGTTTCCTTTTGCTTTTATTAATATTTTTATCAATTACTTTATGGCTATAAATAATTCAAAGATATTGATTCCTATGTTCTTATTTTCTATATGCGAGATATTATTGTTTTACATGTTCCATTATTCTCTAAGGGAAATAATTTTAATAATTATGATAACCGGCTGGGCGGTAATGTTTACTTTGTTTATTTATTCTTTTTATGGAGAATTGGCATTATTTCTAAAGAAATTTTTGCCTATTTAAAGACAAAATGAAAGAAAATATATTCGTTTCGATTATTATTCCGTTAGTAGGCATAAACGATTACTTTTTAGAATCATATCCGCACCTGCTTTCTCTTGATTATGAAAATTATGAAATAATCGTTTTGCCGGATAAGTCTGTTTCAGAAGATTTTCCCCGCGTAAGAATGATTCCCACAGGCAAAGTTTCTCCTGCCGTAAAGAGAGATATAGGAGCCGAAAACGCTAACGGTGAGCTTTTATTTTTCCTTGACGACGATTCTTATCCCGAAAAAGACTGGATAAAGAAGGCTATACCTTATTTTAACGACCCTTCCGTCGGAGCTGTCGGCGGTCCGGCAATAACGCCTTTAGACGACAGCTTTCTTCAAAAAGTTTCGGGAGCCGTTTTTTTAACCGCGGTAGGCGGCGGTGTTCCCGAGAGATATTATTCTACGGGCAAAACAAAAGAAGTCGATGACTGGCCGTCCGTTAATCTTATAGTTAGAAAGGACCTCTTCGTAAAAATAGGCGGATTTAAATCGGAATACTGGCCCGGCGAGGATACTAAACTTTGTCTTGAGCTAATAAATAAAGGCGGCAAAATACTGTATGCACCCGATGTTATAGTATGGCATCACAGGAGACCGGGCTTGTTGCGCCATCTGAAACAGATTGGCAATTACGGTCTTCACAGGGGTTTCTTTGCGAAAAGATATCCGGAAACATCCTTTAAACTTTTATATTTTATTCCGACATTCTTTGTGGTATACTTGCTTTTGTTTATAGTATCTCTGCTATTTTTTGGCAGATTGTCTTTTTATATCGGCTTGGGTTTTATTCTTTATATGGGGGCTTTGGCATACGCTTTTTTTGATATAAATAAAAAAACAAAAGATTTTAAAGTTTCGTTAGCTTCGGCATATTATATCGTGCCCACGCATATATGGTACGGAATTAGATTTATTCAGGGGTTTGTATTTACAAAAAAACTTAAAAGCAAGTTAAGGTAAATAAAGTTTATAATGAAAATTTCGATATCGTTTCCGCCTCTGGAATCCGAAAAGGGTATCCCTCTTTTAACTCAAAATCGGCAATTTCAATGGTTTAATGACCCTACATATATATATCCGGTTATTCCTGCCTATGCCGCTACGTTATTAAGCAAAAACGGCTTCGACGTCATGTGGGACGACGGTATAGCGGAGGGGCTTTCATATAATGAATGGCTTTCAAGATTAAAAAAAGAAAAACCGGACATCGTCGCAATAGAAACAAAAACTCCGGTAGTCAAAAGGCACTGGAAGATAATTTCGGATATTAAAAAACTTTACGAAAGCAATCCCCCCATAACCGTATTAATGGGCGACCACGTTACCGCGCTCCCTGAAGAATCGATCCTAAACTCCGAGGCCGATTTTATAATTACAGGAGGAGATTACGATTTTTCGCTTTACGGTTTATGTTCCCATTTGAATTCATTAAGGACTTCCACTTCTGAATCTTTAACGACTCCCGGTATATATTACAGAGATAAAGGAAAGATTGTTAATACCGGCAGTTTTGCGCTTGATAACGACCTTAATGCTCTGCCTTATATAGACAGAAAGCTAACCAATTGGCATCTTTACGCCTATAAGAACGGAAATTTTAAATATACTCCGGGAACCTATGTAATGGCTGGAAGGGACTGCTGGTACGGAAGGTGCAGTTTCTGCTCGTGGACTACGCTTTTTCCCGGAGCTAAATTCAGGTCGGTGTTCCCGGAAAGACATCTTGATGAAATAGGAAAACTCATAGAAGAGTTCAAAGTCAAAGAGATATTTGACGACAGCGGATGTTTCCCTGCCGGAGAATGGCTTAAAGAATTTTGCAAGGGCATGATAGAGAGGGGTTATAATAAAAAAGTCGTTATGGGATGCAATATGAGGGTGGGGGCATTGAAGCAGGAAGACTGGGTTTTGTTGAAAAAAGCCAATTTCAGATTTATTTTAATCGGACTTGAATCTATGACGCAGGCTACCCTCAATAAGCTCAATAAAGGCATAAAAGCATCCGATATAGAAGAAACCGTAAAAATGGCTAAAAAGGCGGGATTAGAGCCCCATATTACTACAATGGTGGGTTATCCATGGGAAACAAAAGACGATGCAGTTAAAACTATTGAGTTTGCAAAATATTTGTTTAAGAAAGGCTACATTGATACGCTTCAGGCAACGATAGTCGTTCCTTACCCGGGGACTCCGATGTTTGAAGAAGCCAAAAAGAACGGCTGGCTTATTACGGAGGATTGGGACAGATACGACATGAAAGAGTCCGTTTGGAAAAGCCCGGTGGGCAGCGACGACGTGTTAAAATTAACGCAGGGGCTATATACTTCAGCTTTGAACCCTGCGTTTATAGCGAGAAAAATAATCTCAATCAGAAATACGGACGACCTTAAATTTATGTTTAGGGCAGGTAAAAAAGTGATAGCACATTTTATTGATTTTAAAAAAAGCAATGACAGGAGCAGATGTGATTAACGATTTGGTTTCTGTTATAATAACTACAAAGAATGAAGAAAATAATATTGAAATGTGCCTTAAAAGTGTAAATTGTCAGTCGTATAAAAATATAGAAATTATCGTCGTTGATAATCAATCTGCAGATAAGACAAAAGAAATTGCAGCTAAATTTACTGATTTGATTTACAATAAAGGACCTGAGAGGTCAGCTCAAAGAAATTTCGGGGTAAGCGTAAGCGGCGGGGAATATGTTATATACATAGACGCGGATATGATTTTAGCTCCGTTTGTTATCGAATCATGCGTTGCCGAATTTAAAAGCGATACTTTATTAGTTGGACTATATATACCTGAAATAATATTAGGCAGAGGATTATTTTGCAGAACAAGAAGATTTGAAAGGTCTTTTTATAATGCTACCCCGATAGACGCGGTAAGATTTGTGAAAAAAGATATTTTTATTAAAGCAAACGGTTTTGATGAAAGATTTTCGGCAGCGGAGGATTGGGATTTTAACAGAAAAGTTTCAAATTTAGGGAAACTTAAACTTTTAGGCAGTTATAAAGTTTCATCTTGCGAAAAAAAGGAAAACGAAGAAGAAAACATTTTTTCAAAAGAAATTGTAAATTTTTTAATTTCAAACGGTATTAATTCTAAAGATTTATATAATAAATATAATAATGTGATATTTCATAACGAAACAAGTATTACTCTGTCAAAATATTTTAGCAAGAAATCTTATTATATGAAAGGGTTTGATATTTATATTAATAAATGGGGTAAAAACGATATTATCATTAAAAAACAATTCGGTTTATTGTATAGGTATTTGTTGGTTTTTATTGAAAGCAGCAAATGGAAAAAGCTATTGAGACATCCGCTGTTAACGGTTTATATGTATTTTTTAAAGGGTGCGGTAGGATTTGTATATGTCAAACATAAAATGTTCAAAATTAGTTGATTAGTTTTAGCTATTATTACATATACTTCAAATAAAAGATAATAATTTGTACTACTTGGAGGTTAATTAAATTAAATAAAATGAAAAAATCCGCATACAAAAAAATAGAAGAAAAATTAATTTCACTTGTCGCTAAAAATAAGTATGTATATAACTTAGCAAGATTTATAGGTATTTATGCCTATAATATTTTCATTTTTCCAAAATATTTCATATTTAAAGATTTTAATAATAATGAAAAACTGTTAACTATTAAAAAAACCGGTGAAAGTTTTTATGTTAGAAAGAAAAATTTTACCCAAGATGTTTTGGCAATTTTAGCAAATTTTATAAATGAAGAATATGAAACTGATTTTTTATCTTACCTTGATAATATAAAAGGAAAAATTGTTTTAGATATCGGAGCATTCGTTGGGGACACGGCTGTATTTTTTGGGAAAAAGGGTGCTTCTGTTTATGCCTACGAACCTTCAAAAGAGCTTTATGAAATAGCAAAAAAAAATATTAAATTAAATAACATCGACGCAAAGATTTTTAATTTAGGTATTGGCGATAAAAATACAAATGCAAAAATAACTCATAACATAAATAATATAGTTGATAGTGGCAGTTTTGTTTTATTTGAAGGACAGAAAGCTTTAGAAGAAAAAATTGAAAAAGATAGACTATTATTAACCGAAGAAGTCAAAATTATTTCTTTAAATGAAGTTTTAGAACAGTTTGAAACAATCTACTTACTAAAAATGGATTGCGAAGGATGTGAATTTCCTTCTATTTCATCTGTAAAAGATGAAAATTTACAAAAAATAAAATATATCATCATGGAAGTACATTTTATGAATGTTTTTGATTCAAATATTATAATTTCTAAATTAAATGCTAACAATTTTGAAGTTAATATTGACAATAAAAATGGTATTTATGGTATGCTTTATGCTAAAAATTTATCTTAAAAAAATTAATTATAGGTAAAATTCAAATGAATATTTTAATGCTTTCACCTTTTTATTCACCAAATATTGGCGGTGTTGAAACTCATTTAGACGATTTAGTGTCTGAATTGGACGCAAGAGGTTTCACAGTAATTGCCCATTCATATAGTCCTATAACAACACCGGGAGTAAAATGGGAAAGCAAATCGGTTATTGGTAAAAATTCAACTGTTTATCGATATAAATGGTTTGGGAAAAATTTATTTCATTTCGTTGAAAATCATCCTGTAATGGATTTTTTATATTTAACGCCTTATTTGGGTGCGCGGGTTTTGATTTTCATGTTATTTAATCACAAAAAAGTGGACGTCATTCATGCACATGGTTTTAACGCCGCTTTCATTGGTGGATTATTAAAAAAAATTTTTAATAAAAGATTAATAGTTAGCACTCATGCAGTTTACGGATTAAATAATAAATCTTCCGTTTCTAAAGTCATTAAGAATATACTAAAAAGGGCAGATAAAATACTTTGTGTTTCCAAATCTTCCCAGAGGGAACTAATTGATATTGGTATTAATAAAAGCAAAATAGATGTGTATAGACAGTGGATTGATTTAAACCAATTTAAGCCCGCAGATGAATTTACTCAAATAAAATTGCTTAATAATGTAAAACTTAATGATAAATTTTCTGTTCTTTTCGTTGGCAGATTAATAGAAAAAAAAGGTGTAAAACAGCTATGTGAGGCAGCTATAACATTGCCAAATATAAATTTCATATTTGTCGGAACAGGCTATATTGAGAATTATATCAAAAAAATGGCTGAATTATATAATAATATTATATATATTGGTAAAGTAAGCAATAATAAATTGAATCAATATTATGGAATGGCAAATTTATTATGCATTCCATCGCAATATGAGGAAGGTTTCCCTCGCGTTCCCATGGAGGCAGTTGCTTGTGGTTTACCAGTAATTGCTTCTAATAAAGGAGGTAAGGGGGGGTTAATAGAGATGCTAGATGATAATGTATCATTATTCATAGATCCTACAGTTGATAATATAAAAAAAGCTATCCTGAATTTATCCCAGGATAAAAATTATTATATGACCCTTAAAAATAATTGTCGCAGTTATGCCTTGAAAAACTTTTCTCAAGACAATGTAAATTTAATAATAAAATATTATTAAATTTGAAATAAACAACGGGAAACACTTTAATGGTTCAATATAATAATAAATAGAACTAAAGTGCACCCTTTTATCAAGACAATTTTTTTAACTTACTACTTCCTTTCTAATCTTTCTTCAAGCCCTATGGATTTGATAAAATCGGCTATTAATATCATATTCTTCCGCTGAAAAAGATATGCTTTTTCAATGCACGCGAAAGAATATATCGCCGAACGATGTAATTTTTTCGTTGCTCATTTTTAAATTTAGTGATAAACTTTTCATATAAGCCACCTTTTAGGTTATTGTTTTTGTTTGCTTAACACCTGCATTATACAATAACTTGATGGTGGTTTTCAAGTTTCTAACGGTGGTTTAAAGTTAATATATATTAGAATTGTTCGTTAAAATATAAGGGAAGGGGCATTAAAATTGGAAACAATTAGAAGGTTATATCATAACGCGGTAGTAAGTTGGTTTTTGAAAAACGTAGATTATTTTCTTAGAGCCGAATTAAAAGATTGTAATTCGGTATTGGATTTAGGTTGCGGGAATAATTCCCCGCTAAGATATTGCCATATCTCAAATTTACATAAAGTAGGTGTAGAAATTTTTAAACCTAATATAGAATATAGTAAACATAACAATATTCATGATGAATATATATGCAGTGATATTTTAAAAGTTGATTTTTCTGACAATGAATTTGATGCGGTTATTTTAATTCAGGTAATAGAACATTTAAAGAAAGAAGATGGCAAAATTATTTTAGCTAAGATGGAACGTTGGGCACGGAAGAAGATTTTAATAGCTTCTCCTAACGGGTTTATTCAGCAGGATTCTTTTTATGGTAATCCTCATGATATACACTATTCAGGGTGGAGTGTTAAAGAAATGAAGGCTATGGGATTTAAGGCATACGGGCAGGGTGGGCTAAAATTTTTGAGAAAAGGGGATGTTAATCATAATGACGGCATTTATAGTACTTTCAAATTTTGGCCAAAAATATTTTTTATGGTGGTTTCAGGATTAACCCAAGTATTTACCTATTATTTTCCGCAGTTAGCATTTGAAGTTTTTTATGTTAAAGACATAAAAAAATAATAATTTAAATATAGTAATAATATATAACTCACTATGAAAATTATATTTATCGCAAATAATACAATTGGCAGTGGTATGAGCGGCGGAGATAGGATATGGATTAATTTTATTAAATATTGGGAAAATAAAATTGATATAAATTTAATATGTTCTGAAGAAGCCCACAATATGTTAAAAAGAGAATTTGCCGAAAATGGATTAGAAAGTATGACTATAAGTGATAAAAAAATTCCATTAGAATATCTTAATATAAGAAATTTGTTTAAATATCAAATTAAAAGAATTTTTAAAGGTGTCAAAGCAGTTTATAGTAATTTGAAAATAATAAAGAAATCCACATTTATTTATTCGGCATCCGATTTCTATCCAGATCTTATACCGGCATTTTTTGCAAAAATAATATATAGAAAAATAAAGTGGATTGCCGGTTATTATTTAATTGCCCCATCTCCTATTGGCAGTAAGACACCGTACAAAAAAAACAATAGATTAAAAGGGCTCATATATTGGATGATGCAGAGGTTAAGTCTTTTTATTGTTAAGCATTTTGCGGATTATGTTTTTGTAACGAGTGAGCCTGATGTTAAGAATTTTATTTCAAAAAAGTTAGAAAATTCCAAAATTATCATTATCAAAGGTGGAATATATCTACAGGATTCAAGAGATTATATAAATAGGACAAATATTATTTCAGTAGAAAAAAGAAAGTACGATGCTTGTTTTGTTGGAAGGTTTCATGTTCAGAAAGGGATTTTGGAACTAATTGATATTTGGAATATTCTTAATAGTAAAATCAATAATAAAAAGTTGGCGATAATTGGCGATGGTGAACTTAAGGAAGAAATTGAAGATAAAATAAATAAATATAATTTAAACAAGAATATTGAAATATTCGGTTTTTTAGACGGCGAAGACAAATATGAAATATTTAGAAATTCAAAGATGATTTTGCACCCGGCAATTTTTGACAGCGGCGGAATGGCTATGGCTGAAGGCATGGCTTTTGGTTTGCCTGGTATTAGTTTTGATCTTGAGGCACTTAAATCATATTATCCAAAAGGTGTTTTAAAAATCACTTGTTTTGATTTAGAATCTTTTGCAAATACTATTATTAAACTTTTGGAAGATAGTGAATTGTATGCTAAGTTTTCGGGCGAAGCTTATGAATATGCCAAAACATGGGATTGGAAAGTAAGAGCAGATTCTATTTTTCACCAATTAATTAATAATTTAATTTGAATTAAACTTTATAAGATTAATCGTATTTTATGAATAAACAGGAATATATAAAATGTCCTATTTGCGAAAGTGATGGTACGCCCTTTATGAATGCCAACAATACACATGGTTCGCATTTCATTTCTGATGAAGAATTTAATTTAGTTAAATGTAAAAAATGTGGATTAATATTTATTAACCCAAGGCCTACAGAAAAAGAAGCTTTAAAATATTATGACTTTGATTATTATTCATCAAAAAATATTGCTAAATCTAAAATTGAAAAATCATTACTAAATCATTGGCCATTTTTTTCTAAAAAAAATGTTATTAATAAATTCGCAAAAGGAGGTCGAATTTTAGATATAGGTTGCGGAAATGGAAATTTTTTGAATTCGCTACAAAATGACAAATGGGAAATTTATGGTGTTGAGCCAAATCCGGCAGGTCATGATTTAACAAGAAAAATACAAAATGTTAATAGTAATATTTTTAATAACAAATTATTAGATTGTAATTTTCCGGATAATTACTTTAATATTATTACAATGTGGCATGTTTTTGAACATATTTATTATCCTAGAAAAGAGCTTCAGGAAATAAAAAGAATTCTAAAAGATTATAATGCCTCCATATTTTAAGACAGCTTTCTTAGGTGGTTTCAGCCGGTAATTTCCGGTATGAAATTATCTGAAAAGGTAATAGAATTATTATTAACTCTTAATCTATGGAGGAATCAAAATGACTTTAAGAAGGTCACGCAGCAATGAACTAAAAGCAAAGGTAGTGCTGGAGGCTATAAAGAACGAAAAGACCCTGTCGGAAATAGCTTCCATTTACGAGGTTCACCCTAATCTCGTAGCAAAATGGAAAAAGCAGTTATTGCAGAACGCCTCCGTTCTTTTTAACGACGGCGCCAAGAATAAAAAGAAAGGGGAAGAGCTGGAGCAGGAAGAGCTTTTTAAGCATATAGGCCGGCTGAAAGTAGAGAACGACTTTTTAAAAAAAAGTACAATCAGTTATTCAAATAACGGGATTTAAAAACTTGGATTTAAAAACTTGATAGATAAAGATGCGGATCTTTCCGTAAAAGCCCAGTGCAGAATATTATGCTTAAATAGAACTTCTTTGCATTACAGCCCTAAAACAAGAAACGAAGGCTTTCTCGAAGAAGAGATAGTAAAAATATACATAGATAAGCCTTTTTACGGATACCGCAGAATTCATAACGATTTAATTAGAAAAAATATAAACATAGGCGAGAAAAAAGTGATAACTATCGAAAAAAGACTGAACCTTAAGACCATATATCCCAAGCCGTCTCTTTCCATTGCCAATAAAGAGCACGAGAAATATCCCTATCTTTTGAAAAACAAACAGATATCTTCTACGAATCAGGTATGACAGACGGATATAACTTATTTAATTTAAAGCTCAAAACCGGCTTTGCATATCTTACCGTCGTAATAGACGTCTTTTTCAGAAAAACGCTTTCTTACCGCATTTCCAATACTATGGACGTTGCCTTATGCACCGACGTCATAAAAAATGCCGTTATAATATACGGAATATGCACACCTAAGAAAGACTAAAAAAATGTCTTGACGAATGGGCGCAGTTTATTATTAAATGATAAAAGCTTATTGACTTAATACTCAAGATTAGGAATTGAGGTTGTCAAAAAATATGATATAGAGGACTGTGCCAAAAAAGAATTGTCAATAATGGACTTATATAATAACTTATAATAATTATTAACGCCGTCATATAACAACAAATATGTTGAAGTTTATACATAAAATTACAAGTAGATTAAACTACCATAAATTCCCGCTTCTTATTTTTATAATTTTATCTTTTGTCCCTTTTTTATGGTTATATAATAAAAATGGGACATTTTATGCTAAGGGTAATGCTGGATTATGGTTTATATTTTATAATCAAACTTATATATTGAAGAATGCTCTATATTTAATATCCGCAA
>Ga0078972_1009669_pt1 | contig 18803 bp, 16 predicted proteins | sample YelNatPaOPGAMG01_FD_67568 | JGI IMG/M metagenome (GOLD analysis project Ga0078972, IMG submission 67568) | Hot spring thermophilic microbial communities from Obsidian Pool, Yellowstone National Park, USA - OP-RAMG-01 (SPADES assembly) (version 2) | ecosystem: Environmental > Aquatic > Thermal... | reverse complement strand
CGGCTTCATTAATCATTCAGCGAGTAAAACCCAGGCTCAGAGGAAAATGTATCGCCAGGGTTTATTCCCGCCCAAAATATGTAGATCTCGGCGCGGACTTTTTTATTTTGCGAAAAAAATATGTTGTTAGGAGACAAGCTATAACGCTACATCTAACTTCTGTTATTTTAGGGCGACGGTTAGGTGGTTGAAATTCTAAAGATGAACTCGCTGGTTAGAATTTCGCCGTCGCCCTCTATTTATTTAGACGCTAAAAACGGATAAAAGTTACGCGGAACAAACCGATTCGGGATGAAAATCCAAAAGTAGGTTAAGCATTAGCCTTGCTTTAAGAAAAAAAGATATGCCTATATAATGCAGTGATTAGATGATAGGAACGAGGGATAAGTAAAATACCCGCGACTTGTCTCTAATCCCTTGTCCCTGTCCGCCTGAGGCGGATTCGTCCTTATCGCCAGTTACAATATTGGTTCCAAGAATCACTATAAATATTATATTCTTCCTTTAACTTAGGATTGGAGCGGTATTGGATGCAACATTCTCTTTCCGCACACAATCGCAATGCCTCTTTCACTATTTCGTTATCGCAATGGCACCCTCTTATTTCACTTAAAACCTTAATTTGGTTTTGATTGACCCTTTGAATCGCCTTAATTAGATTACCTGCATCAGCAAAAGAGACTGGTCCGGCTAATTTCAAGGCGGTGCTTGTTTCGTTTAACATCGCATTGAGTAATTCTTTGTTGACCCTATTTTTTCGCCTTGCGCACAATAATAGTTCTTTAGTCCTTTCATTAGCAAAGATTAAGTGGAGAGTCACCTTCCTTTCCGAATCAAAAGTGAAAAGATATTGAACCTTTTCGGTCAAAGTTTTTATTGGATATAAGACATCACCGGGAATACTTTGACGACTTAAGGCTAAACTTGACCAACCAATTAATACCACAAACAATACAACCGCGGCGATACGAACAATTGGCGGCAAGGGTGAAAAAATTCGAAAAACCGATGCCGAGGATGGTTTTGATTTTGGCACTGCCAATGCCTTCTGAATTGACCGTGCCAATGTTTCTGGTCTTGGTTCTGGTTTCGGTAGGTTCTTAATCTCTATAACTAATTGCAAAAGTGGTTCTAATTCCGAAGCAAATTCAGGATAATCTTTCAAACAGTCTTTTAGACTTCTGCCTTTTTCAATTTCTGTTAACAATTTATCCAATAAATCATCTATCTTCTGTCCCATAGCCTTCCTTTCGTAAAAACTCCCTTAATGTCTTAAGTGCCCTAAATTGTAAAACCTTAACCGCACCAACTGTCTTACCCATAATCTTAGCCACTTCTTCATTATTATGTCCCTGAATGAAGCGTAAGGTGATAACATCGGCTTGTTCCGGTGTCAGGCAGGACAATGCCTTTTTAATTCTCTTTTCGGTTAAGAACGGACTTACCGGCTCTTGTGCCGGAATCTTATCTTCAATTGTCTGAAGACTAATTTCCGGATGGCGTCCCCGTTTACGATAAAAGTCAATTATTGTGTTGTTGGCAATGCGATAAATCCAAGCCAAAAAATTACCTTTCTGCGTTTTTAATGACCTTACCACTTTCAATAACACCTCACTGGTTAAATCCTCGGCATCTTCCCTTTGGTGGACACGATAATAGGTATATCCAAAAATCTTAACATAAACAAATCGACAAAGTTCTTCAAGTGCTTCACCTTGTTCTCTTTTTGCATTCTTAATGAGTTGTGCCAATTCATCGTTGCCAATATCATCATTATTTATAGACGAATTAATCTTCATAAAAGTTACAACAATATAACTTATCCCTGACTAATGTCAATCATTGACGGAGAAAGAGATTGTGTTATAATTAGATATAGAAAGAAGAAAAAGAATGGTTTTGGGTATTTTTTTATTGCTTATCGTGCTAAGTGCTAGCGGACTAATTTGGACCAGAATCTTTCGCTTAACCTTTGCCTTAACGCCAATTCCAATCGGCACGGCTACAAGGCTTACCTTTGTCTTTATTCTTGGTTTTCTTGATAAAGAGGATAAAATATTGGCGAGCATAAGAATTGTCCAAAGCACCGCCAATTTAGCCAATACAATTATCCTTCTAAACCAGATGAATAGCAGACCTATAGTTTCAATCGGAAAGAAGAACATAAACACTTTTCTAAGATTGATTTCAAGAAAATTGAAAAGATTAGAATTTCGTTATATGCCTATGGTAATAATACCAGTGGTTGTTGAGGGTTACAACAAAGCGTCTGTGTCTCGGCTGACGATATAAAATTGGTGCCAGAAAGAAAAAAAATGAAAATAAATCTTCAACGGATTTTGAAACTACTTGAGCCAAACTGGTTTATAATTGGCATCATTTCTTTATTCTGGCTTATTATCCGTAGTGGCACCAAGCCGTCACGAATTACCTATCCCTGCCAAAGAGTAGCGGCGAACAATAGTTTCTTTTTTCTGGGCGGTATTGCCTTCCCTTATCTTTTACGTCGAATCAAACCAATTCGGCTAAAAGTAAAATGGCACTATATCCTTGTCTCCCTCTTTGCCCTCTTGCTGATTATTTTTATCAATTACTTAAAAATTAAAAAACCGAGTCCAACCGCTATCTCTAATCTTGCCACAATCCATAGCTGGGATGGCACGGATTCTTCAGGCAAGCAATTACCGAACGGAACTTATCTTATCCGTCTGGAAAGCGAAATAGGTAGTATTGAAAAGAAAGTAATTCTAAAAAGAGATTAAATATCCAATGGGGATATTTATTGATAGTGCAATAAGGGAAGAAGTTAAAAAATTGACCGAATTAGGATTAATCATTGGTGTCACCACCAATCCGAAACTTTTGGCAGCGCATAAAGACCCGGTTAAAGAGATTATCAAAGACCTATGCGCAATCTCACCCGGTCTTGTCTTTTATCAATTGACCAAAGCCACCATCAAGGAAATGGAAAAAGAAGCCCAGGAGTTTTTTGCCCTTGCGCCCCAAAAGATTGGGTTTAAGATTCCTGCCCGCACCGAATATATTGCATTGGTAAAGAAATTAGGCAAAGAGATTCCTTGTGCGATTACGGCAATTTTCAGTGATTATCAAACCTATCTTGCCTGTGAAGTTGGGGCAAAATATCTAATCCCTTATGTCAACCGCGCAACCCGATTGCAAGGCAATGGCATTAATTTAGTCAGGAGAATGAGAGCGATTGTTGACCGGTTGGATAGCAAAGCCGAAATCTTAGCCGCCAGTATAAAGACCGTTGACGAAGCGGTTAATTGCATCCTTGCCGGCGCCCATCATTTAAGTATGCCTTATGATTTAATAATGTCTTTGGGCAATCACCCTCTTTCAGAACAAGCAATCGAAGAGTTTAATCGATTCATTGCAAAGTAATGAAGATTGACTTGGCATAAAATAATAAGAGGGCAAAAACGCCCCCTTATTTTACTTTTTTTGTTTAAAGCGGATTAGCGGGTTAATATAACCTTTTTGATTGTTTGGTATTCATCTCCGCCTGAGGCGGATTGGAATTTGAGGAAGTAGATACCACAGGCAAGTCTTTTCCCTTTTTCGTCTTCACCCTGCCAATTTATTGTGTAAATACCTGGTTGCATATTACCATTTACCAATGTTTTTACAACTCTGCCGGTTAGGTCATAGATAAGGAGTTTGGTAAAGGCATTATTCTTTAAAGAAAAAAGGATTTTGGTATTATGAGTAAAAGGATTGGGACAAGGGTTATAAAGTTTTGTTACCAGTTGGTTCATTTTCGGCATCTTTTCCGGTTCTTCAATTCCAACTTGAGGTTCAATCTGCCAAAAACCAATGAAGGCTTGAAGATTGGTTGTGGTCAGATGACCGATTGCGGTTTGAGCAACTGAGACATTGGCTCTGTAATCCGAAGAACTTAATGAACCGCCACCAGCACTAAACCCATTCCAATCGCAGTGGTATTGGCAAAAGGAAATACCAAACAAGAGTATGGCAAGCGTCAATAATCGGCAAGACATCTTCTCTCCTTATCTTTCCATTTTCGGTTTGGGTGGATTTTTCATCTCTTCATAGCGCCTTCTGCCTTCTGCGGTGCGGAAATTTATGCCAGATGCCTTACCTTCGCGTTCTAATTGTTCCATACAGCCGGAAAGGAATTCATCATCCAGCATCCTGCCTGAAAGTGTGCCGGTCTTTGGCTGTTCAACTGGCATCATCCTTCTGGTTGCTTCGGCTGAAACATCAATCCGTTCGCCGGTAACCATCCAGTAAACCTTAGCATTTGCTGGACCGCCAATCACAAATCGGTTATCCTTCACATCTTCAGCCACATATACAACCTCTTTTGTGCCGACGCCGGTTAACTGAATGTGTGGGTTTCGGTTGAGTGCGGAGAAATAATCAGGGAGTTTCACCTCTGCCTTACCGTCGGCATCAAGTATAACACTACCTTCATAGAGATTGCGCATCTCCGGACCTTCGATGAAGTAGTGATTTAAAATCTTGTTATACGGGTCAAGTGGATGGTCAATGGTAAAACTGCCTGATCCCTTAGAGAGCACACCAACTCTGGTCTGATTTGATGCAGTAGTGGTCTGACCGTTAAACGCAGCGGAGTTTGGATAATTTGAAGGTACAAATGAACGATTGCCAACCGCAAAACTGTAGTCCGCCGCTGCGGTGTCCGCATACCCGCCACCCACCGTAGCGTAGTTACCCGAGGCGCGGTTTTGATATCCGCCACCAACCGTAGCATTTTCGCCTGTGGCGGTGTTTTCTAATCCACCGCTAACTGTGGCATAGGGACCCGAGGCGGTGTTAATCCAACCGCCGCCAACTGTGGCATAGGGACCCGAAGCGGTATTACCAGCTCCGCCGCCAACCGGGGCACCGGTACCCGAAACGGTGTTGAAAGCCCCGCCACCAACCGTGGCATCGGTACCCGAGGCGGTGTTGGAAACCCCGCCGCCAACCGTGGCCCTGGGGCCCGAGGCGGTGTTGTCCTCTCCGCCGCCAACCATGGCATTGTTCCTCGAGGCAGTGTTTCCATACCCGCCGCCAACCGTGCAGTATAAGTAGTTCCACCCGTTTGTGCCGGTTGTGCAGGCAACACCAAGGTTTACATGGGTGAAACGGTTATTACCCCAGAGCATATTATTAGCACCACCACGAGCGATGCCCAATTGCCGAACGGTGTAAAGCACCGAATCCGGTGTACCCCGGACCCAATCGTTATCCATTCCAATACTGTCATTCCTTGGCGCCCAAGTAGAACCAGTCCACTTCAAAACCTGATTGGTGCTTGCACCCATCTGATTTAAATCTTGCCCAACAATCGTGCCATCAACAATCATACTGGAAGTTGTGGAGTTTACCTGATTCTCATTCACATACCGGGCATCAAAGTCGGTTGTGTCTTTGCCTTGTAATCGGTGACTGTTGCCCGCAACTCGGGCACTATCCGTTGCCGGAGCGGCTCGGGCGTAGTCAGCGGTGTCCGAATATGGTGCCTTGAAATTAGCGGAAACATCTGCCCTTAAAATCGTCCCATCCGATATCTTGGCAGAATTGACCGCATTATTAGCGATTGTCGGATTCGGATAGGTCCCAGTCAAATCACCTCCCGCCGGACCAGTTGGCGCACTACCACCAGCACTTGTCGCATAATTGGCGCTATCGGCTTTCCTTGATAGATAAGCATAGGCAGAACTGACAATCCTTATCCGCGGTGTCATCGCTGGATTGGGATTGACTTGCATCTCAAGATAACAATTACCAACCTGTGGCATTGAATCAATCGCAGTTGTTGAACCTAAAAGGACATTGAAAAGACCATTCGTTGTCTGAACATTCTGGGTTTCGGTCCAAAACGGTGTACCACCAGTCAAGGTTGTAAAGAGCCGGAAGGTTATAGAATAAGTGCTATCCCGAACTGGATTACCCGAATTATCGGTCAGTTTCCCTTGATAGTTGAGCATACGAGGTATCGCTAAGAAATCGTAATCTACTGGAGTAGCGAACTTGGCGTTAGAAACTTCAGCCGGTATCTGAACTTGGTTTAGGTTTGAAGCCCAAAGCAATGTCAGGGCTCCGATGATGGTGATGATGTAACGGACCATAAAACCCCCTTTTTATAACTTGGAAAATCTGATTTTCGGGTTAAATCGCCAATGGTTTTATTCATTAGGATAAATTTATATTTTGGGAATCATAAAGTCAAGACTCAAATACAAACCAACCAAACCTAATTCGGTTTGTTTCATTTCCCAGCCCGAATCGGGTTATTCAAATAAATTTACTTTTTCCATTTAGCCTTCCTTTTCATTGTCGAATTTATCCCAAAAAATTTTTTACAATCATTTTATTTCTTCACTATGACCTTGACAGGCAACCATTTATTGGTTGTGTTTTTATTTATTTGCAAGGCTAAAGCCTTGCCCTACAAACTGTAGCGTTGGGGCTTGCCCCAAACGCATAGAGTTCGTTGACCGCAACGCCAAGCGTGTGCCCGCCTCGGGCGAGCAAAGCGAGACGCAACTTAAAAAGTTTGCCTCGTGCAACGAGGCAAAGTCCACGCACCCAAATTGGGTTTTTGAGATTCAACCCGCAACGCGGAGCGTGTGTCCGCCTTAGGCGGACAAATCGGGTTTGTGTTGATTAAAATGTTTCAATAGTCTGGTCAATTCCTCAACACATTTTAGACCTGCGACAACTGCTTCAATTTCACCTGGGTAATACCCACTGTGCATACCGGCAATAGTGAAGGCCCAACTACCCCGTTTACCCGGCGTCTCATCGGTAGCTTCAACCCCAGCTTTCTTGAGTGCATTCTTTATTTCGGATTTGTGAATCATTCAATTCCTCCCTACTATTTCGAGATTTTAATAATCAGCCGGTGCTGTGTCAAGGAAACGATTTTATCTGATATTTAGGGTATTCCCAAATTCTTCCTCATTCTTTAATCTTGCCCGAAGCGGGTTTATTTCTTGTAAAGCGGACTTGACCATATGGAAAATTGGGTTATTATAATGCGATGAAAATTTTAGTTATTAACTGGCGCGATATTAAGAACCCTTTGGCTGGCGGCGCTGAAGTCTATTTTCAAGAAATCTTTAAAAGAATCGCTGGCGCAGGCCATACGGTTCATCTGCTTTGCGTTAAATTTCCCGACGCACCCGAATCCGAAATAATTGATAATATCCAAATCAACCGAATCGGCGGAGCCAATACCTTTAACTTTGCCGTGTATCGCCAGTTAAAAGATATCGTGGAGAAAGAAAATTATGATATTGTGATTGATGATTTGAATAAAATTCCGTTCTTTAGTCCTTGGCTTATTAAAAAACCGGTTTTGGTAATGATGATGCATCTGTTTCGCGCCAGTATCTTTAAAGAGGTTTTTTTACCCTTTGGCCTCTATGTCTATTTAATGGAAAGTCTTATTCCTTTATGTTATAAGAACCAGCCCTTTGTTGCTTTATCCGAAAGTTCCAAAAAAGACCTTTTGCGGTTTGGTATTGATGGTTCTAAAATTGTTGTTATCCCGCCAGGAACTGATACTAAGAAGTTTCATCCGGATTTTAGCCAAAAAGGTGAAAAGTTAATCGTCCATGTCGGCAGATTGAAGCGATATAAGTCTACCGACCATTTACTGTTAGCAACGAAACTTCTGTTGAAGAAACGAAAGGATTTTAAGGTAATGATTTTAGGCGATGGTGATGATTTACCAAGACTTAAAGAATTGAATAAAAAACTTGGTTTAGATGCTATTGTTAAATTTACCGGCTATGTGCCAGAGCAAGAAAAGGTTTTAGTCTATCAAAGGGCAGCACTCTTAGTGGAGAATTCAGTTAAAGAGGGTTGGGGGTTGATTGTGATGGAAGCCAATGCCTGTGGCACACCCGTAGTTGCCTCAAGAGTCCCTGGACTTTTGGATTCAGTGATTGAGAATAAGACCGGTCTCTTCTATGAATATGGGAATATTCAAGAACTGGCCGAAAAGATTGAACGACTTTTAGACGATGAAGAATTGCGTTTGGCAATGGGCAGGAATGGGATTGAGTGGGCAAATCAGTTGACTTGGGATAAAACTGCCGATATGATGTTAGCGACAATCCAATCCGCCTTAGGCAACAAGTAAAAGCGATGAATATTGTTATTGATAATGTGGTAAAGAAGTTCAAACGAAAAAGAGATTATATTACCGCCTGCGACCATGTGAGTTTTACTATTGAAACCGGTGAACTATTTGGCCTCTTAGGACCGAACGGCGCCGGTAAGACAACCTTGGTCCGTTGTATCGCTACCTTACTTATTCCAGATGAAGGCAGAATTACCATTTTTGGTAATGATGTTTTAAAGCAAAGTATGGAAGTTAGACGCCAACTTGGACTTTTGACCAGTGGCGAGCGCACCCTTTATTGGAAACTTACCGGCAAAGATAACTTAAAATTCTTTGCTGCCCTCTATGGTTTAACTGGTAAGGAACGGGACCAAAGGATTGGATATCTGATGGAACTCTTGGGTTTGAAAGATGTGGAGAATGAACGGGTGGAGAAGTATTCATCGGGTATGAAACAGAAGTTATCTTTGGCCCGCGCCTTACTCCATAATCCAAAGGTCTTACTTCTGGACGAGCCGACCTTGGGTCTTGACCCTCAATTCGCTCGGTTCATTCGGACCTTTATTAAAGAAGAATTGGTAAAAAAAGAGAAAAAAACAATTCTTCTCACTACCCACTATATGGATGAAGCGGATGAACTGTGTGACCGCATCGCCTTTATCAATAAAGGCAGAATTATTGATGTCAAGACACCAACCGAATATAAGAGTGAAATTCCCCATAACGAGGTTTTAGACCTCCGTTTTCAAGGTAGTTTGGCTGAATCTACCTTAAGTGGCTTACGCCAGGCGTTAACTAAAATCAGTTCGGTAGAAAAAGTAAGTTTTCAATCCAATGGCGAAGAGACCAATTTAAAGATAATTGCTCGGCGGGCGAGTTCAATCCTTTCGGATGTGATTGAATTGGTGCGAAACGAAGCCAAAATCTTAGCAATTGATGTCAAGGAACCAACCTTAGAAGATGTCTTTATTTATCTAACTGGAACTTCATTGAAAGAAGATACCCGTGAGGTGCAAGCCAAAATTGGAGCCGAGGGTGAAGCAATTTAAGGCAAATTTAGCAATAATTGGTGCGGAGATTATTAAGACCGCAAAGATTTGGTTTTCTTACAAAATCCTTTTGTTTTATTGGGCAATCTTTCCTTTGATTTGGGTTATCCCTTATATCTTCCAAGGCAAGGCTTTAGTGGGCGGGATGGTATCCGGACCGTTTGCCCAACTTACCGGTACCGGCAATTATTTAGCCTTTGTCTTGATTGGAGCAATGGTCTCAACCTACATCTTCTCGGGTCTTTGGGGTGTTGGTAATTCTTTACGGGAAGAGACCTACTGGGGAACCTTAGAGTATATTATTGTTTCACCCACCGGTCTTTTAGTGGTCTTAATTGGCAAAACCTTAGCCGAATTTTTATATGCTACAGTTATGGTGGTCTTTCAGGCGCTCTTGGCAACAATCTTTTTTGGCATCAATATAACTTTAGGCAAACTATTCCCATTAATGATGATTGTAGTCCTTTTGGTCATTGGTTTTTATGGATTTGCTATTGCCTTTGCTGGTTTTACCCTGTTGATTAAGGAAGTCCATGGCTGGGTTCATACCTTGGAGTGGATATTCTTTTTGTTTTCGCCGATTCGTTATCCAGTTGAAGTTAATTTCATTACCAAAATAGTGAGTGCCTTTATCCCCTTGACTTATGCCTTGGTTGCGATTCGGGCGATTATTCTTTTGAATAAGAATGTAACAAACCTCTATCAGATTTTATTAATTCTTGGGATAATGGATATAATACTTCTTGTTGGCGGTTATTTGCTATTTACTAAGCTTGAATTTCGCACGAAAAAGGCTGGGACAATGGCGGAGTATTAATTCAATGAAGACATTGCTAAATTACCTGCGGGCAATCTGGGCCGAGAATATAAAAGAGTGGAAGATTGAGTTGACTTATAAGGCCGACTTTTTACGGGGGCTTATTGACCCGTTGGTTTATGTATTGCCTTATCTTTTATATGGAATCGCCCTGGTTGGCGGACGAACCTCACCAAGTTTAGAAAAACTAACTGGCACCGGTGATTTAATAACTTTTGTCACGCTTGGCTATATCTTCATTGGTTTTCTCAATATGGCGCTTTGGGCAATGGGTTTTTCATTAAGAAAAGAGCAATACTGGGGAACCTTAGAATCGGTCTTCGCAGCACCGGTGCCAAGATGGGTCTATGCCTTAGGGATGGCGCTCCATTCAACCATTCATCAAGGATTGATGATAGCATTACAACTAATTGTCATTAGCCTAATTTTTAAACTTTCGGTACGGGTGGGTGGCATTATTCCTTCTTTGGCGGTGGTGGGCGTGATGTTAATCGCTTTATATGGGTTAGGAATGATGATTGCCAGTCTCACTTTAATTTTCAAGCAAGGTTGGTTGATTTCGGAAGCCTTGTCTTCGCTCATAATGATAATTACGCCGATCGCTTATCCCCTGACCGTTCTCCCAATTTTTATGCAAAAGGCGGCAATGGCCTTGCCGACAACTTATGGAATCTTAACTTGTCGCCATTTCCTGATTGGTGAAAAGATGGAATTTTCCATCGGAGCCGCTTTTTTCCGCCTCCTAATTTTATGTGTCCTTTGGGTTCTTTTTGGTCTATTGGTCTTTGCCTTCATCGACAAAAAGACCCGAAGGAGTGGAACCTTAGCCCATTATTAACGAAGAAAAATAAAAAATGAAATATAAAATATTAAAAATACAAACTCAAAGATGTAGAAACAAACCGTGGACCGTGACCGTGAACCGTGAACGGACAACGGAAAACGGGCAACGGAATTGTGTTTTTTATATTTTATTTTTGATTTTTGGTTTTATCGAATGATTGGTATCACCCTTGGTGACCCAGCTGGCATTGGACCAGAAATAACCTTAAAGGCATTAGCCACATTCAAAAATCCGCAGTCCGCATTTCGCATTATCGGTTCCCTTGCTATGCTTCTTGATTTAAATAAGCGCTTGAAACTGAATTTAAGTTTAGAACCTTTGGTCTTGGATGTTATCCCGAATTTTAAATATCAATTCGGTAAAATTAACCTAAGGTGTGGTCTTGCTGCGTTACAGGCTTTAGAAATCGGGGTGGAGTTACTCAAAATTGGCAAAATTAAAGGGATTGTCACTGCCCCGATTTGTAAAGAATCGTTGCGCTTAACCGGTTTTTCCTATCCCGGACAGACTGAATTTTTTGCTACTGCGTTTAAGGTTAAAAATTATGCGATGCTCGCCTACTCGCCCAAACTCAAAATTATTTTCGTCACAACCCATAAACCCTTAAGCGAAGTGAGCCAATATATTACAACCAATGCGGTATTGGCAAAGATTATGCTAATCAATAATTTTCTCCGAAAGATCTGCCCGAGTCAGGCAAAGGGTCGATTCGACGGTTTACGGTCAGCCGTTCGTTTTCCCCAAATTGCGGTTTTCAGTCTGAATCCCCACGCCTTTGAATTCTCTCGAGGCGAAGAAAAGAAAATTGTTGAAGCAATCAAGCGCGCCAGGCGATTAGGAATTAATGTTTTTGGACCATTTCCGGCTGACACGATTAATGAACTAATCAACACAAAGGGGCTTTGCCCCTTTGAATCCCCGAAAAGATTTTTTCTTAAAACCCGGGGAGATGAGGGGTTTCCCCTCAACACAAAGGGGCTTTGCCCCTTTGAATCCCCGAAAATCCGCCTTAGGCGGATTAAAACCCGAAGAGATGAGGGGTTTCCCCTCATCAAAGATGACCCAAATCGGGTTTGCTTTGACGCATTGGTTGCAATGTATCACGACCAAGGGATGATTCCGGTCAAATTATTGGGTAGAGACGAAGGGGTAAATGTTACTTTAGGTCTTCCTTTTCCGCGCACCTCGCCCCTGCATGGTTGTGCATTTGATATTGCGGGTAAAGGGATTGCTAATCCTTCTTCAATGATTGCCGCAATCAAACTCTGCCGGAAACTAACTCATTACTAAACAAAGGGGCTTTGCCCCTTTGAATCCCCGAATGTAGGGCAAGGCTTTAGCCTTGCTAAAAGAATATGCAACCCTGAAGGGTTGCCCTACAACCCGGGGAGATGAGGGGTAATCCGCCTTTGGCGTCTCCGCTTCGCGGTTTCCCCTCATCTTTACCTGCTTGAAGCATAAAACTAAACCTTGACGCTTGCTAAAGATTACTTAAACTGATTCAATGTTGCGCAAGGCACTGCTTGAAGCAGAGCGCAGGTTGCTTAAAGCAGTCGGCATTTTTATCCTGATAATAATATCGCCGATTATGGCTCGGGAGTGGACGATAATGGTTTATATGGGTGGTGACAATGGAATGAGCGACCAAGTCTATGCCGACCTTGCCGAAATGACTGCGGTTGGTTCAACGCCACAGGTCCAAATCATTGCTCAGGTTGACAATCTACCCTCTGACCCTAACCCAACAACTCGGCGCTATCGGATTGAACAAGATACTTTGAAATTGATTGCTGATTTAGGCGAAAAGGATATGGCGGATTTGGCTGTTCTCTTAGATTTTATTCGCTATTGTCGTTCTAATTATCCGGCGGAAAAGTATTGTTTAGTGCTATGGGACCACGGCAGTGGCTGGTATCCAAAAGGTCTCAGCCAGGCTTCAATAATTTATGACTATACCGACTCTGACTCAATTAGTGTCACCACCGGTGAACTGAATCTTCTCTTCACTGAAATAAGAAGAACCTTGGGTAAGAAATTGAATCTCTTGGTCTTTGACGCCTGCCTAATGGGTGAAGTTGAGATTGCTTATGAAGTGAAAGAGGGCGCCGAGATTATGGTCGGTTCAGAAGGTTTAATCCCTTTTGACGGACTACCCTATGAGCCGATTCTAACTGGTATCGTAACCCAACCCGAACTTACACCAAAAGAATTCGCTCAAACCATAGTCCAGAATTATGCCGATTATTATAACTTTGTTGATGTCTGTCTGGCCGCGGTTGATTTAACCCAACTGGAAAATCTTGGTCGCGAATTGAAAAACTTGCTGGAATATCTAAGGGGTTTTGCTCAGGATACTATCTTTGTTACCGGCCGGAACCAAGTTCAGACCTTTCCCGAAGACAATATTCGCCCGCCCCGTTCAACCGATGAATATATTGACCTTTATGATTTTCTTTCCCAAACCAAAGTCATTGCTCCTGGTCAATATGAACCAGTGCTTTCGCTCTTGGATAGTATAATTTTTGCCAACCAAGTCAGCGGAACTTATTATCCCCAAGCCTTTGGATTATCGGTTTGGTTTCCGGATAATTATTTAAGGTTTAAACAAAGGGCTTTATCCTATCTAGGATTAGGATTTGCCCAAAAGACCGGTTGGTTAGAATTCCTAAATCAATATTATTCAAGCGACGATATAAAACCACCAATGACTCATCTTCGGATTTCCGAAGTCGGTTCAAAAAATAATTTTACGGTCTATTGGGATGCGGTCTATGATTTTTCGGGCGTTACCTACGAATTGACTGAGGTAACTGGTGAATCAGAAGTCTTCTCTGACCTGGCTAACGATACAAATAATTGGCATCTATCCGCTTCCGGATTCACCATCTCAACCCATCGCTACTTCTCTTCACCCTCTGCCTTCTTTTCTGGTAATGGCAATAATTTAAATTGCACTCTAAAACTAAAAAGACCGGTCTTGATTCCTCACGGTGGATTACTTTCTTTCTATTTATATTACAATACCGAAGAGAATTGGACAGGGGATAGATTCAAAAGAGACATCTTATATCTTGAGATTGCAACTGATTCGGTCTGGCAGACGATTGATTCGTTTTATGGCACATCGCCTAATTGGACCGAATGTCGTTACCTTTTAAATCCGCCTCTTGCCCGATTCGGGTTTTCCTACCGAACCGATAGTTCGGTCTATTTACCCGATGGCGGTGTCTATATTGATAACATAAAAATCATCAAGTTTGGCAACTGCCGAACCATTGTTACCAATTACCCTGATACATCTTTCAATATCTTCAATGTGGCAAGAGACACTTATCGCTATCTCGTCACCCCAACCGATGGTTTTGGTAACAAAGGGGTAGTTAGCCATTTTGCCAGCGTCTTGGTCAAAAATTATGCCGAACCGTATTCCAAACCTAACCCATTCTTTACCGGATGCGACATCATTTGTAATTTCCCCGATACAGCAGAACCCAAAGTATATATTTATACTTTAAGTGGTGAACTGGTCAAGGATTTTAAGTTCGAAGAATTAGAAAGGTCCGATGATATTTGGCGGGTCTGGTGGGACGGTAAAAACTGGAGAGGTAAAGAAGTTGGTTCAGGAATCTATCTGGTCTTAGTCAAGGGCAAAAAATTCTTAAGGCTCGGTAAAATTGCCAAAGTAAAATAATGCTTAAAAACTAACTCTTGACGATTACTGGGCTTGGTTTTATATTATTATGATGCTTAAGGTTAAATGTTACGCTGGCTATAAAGGTGAAGAGCGACCATCCGTAATTATTTTAAAAAATAAAAAATGAAATATAAAATATTAAAAATACAAACTCAAAGATGTAGAAACAAAAGGAAAAGACTGAACATTTTTAAGTTTTTCATTTGTGTTTTTTATATTTTATTTTTGATTTTTGGTTTTATCGGTGGTTCTGCCTCTGCAAAACCCAAAAAAGATTTTTACTTAAAACCCAGGGAATGATGAATTTCCCCTCATCCTCAACTGGAATAAATAATACCAAAGACCAATGAAAAATCAGGAATTAGCCTTTATTTTCAATCGGATTGCGGATGCCTTGGAGTATAAGGGCGAACTTTCTTTCCGCATCATCGCCTACCGCAAGGCAGCACGGGCCTTAGAAGAATTGACCGAAGATATTGCGACCATTGCGGCTAAGGGTGCTTTAAGAGAAATTCCCGGTATTGGTGAAGGTATTGCTAAAAAAATTGAAGAGTATCTTAAGACCGGTAAAATGAAGAAATACGAGGAGGCATTGGCTGGGATTGAACCGGAACTCTTAGAACTACTCAATATCCAAAACCTTGGTCCAAAGACCCTTTCCTTAGCCAATAAAGAATTAGGGGTTAAGAATCTTTCGGACTTGAAGCGAGTGATTGAGGACGGTTCATTGGCAAAACTCTTCCGAATGGGCGAAAAGAAGGTTGAGAATATTAAGAAAGGAATTGAAATTTATGAAGAGACTTTCGCCAGGATTCCAATTGACGAGGCATTAAAGATTGCCGAAGAGGTAGTCGCCTATTTAAAAAAATCAAAAGCGGTCGTTTCGGTAGAACCATCCGGCTCTTTGCGCCGAATGAAAGAGACGATTGGTGATATTGACCTATTAGTTACCGGCCAAGACGGTGCGAAAATCGTCAACTATTTTACCAAATACCCGAAAGTAAGCAGGGTATTAAGTGCTGGTGATACAAAAGGCTCGGTTATCATCGGAACCGGTTCTGAGGCAAGGCAGGTTGATATTAGAATTGTGCCCGTAAAATCATTTGGTGCGGCTTTACAGTATTTTACCGGTTCTAAGGCGCATAATATAAAACTTCGGACCTTAGCCAAAGATAAGGGTTTGAAGGTTTCGGAATACGGTGTGTTTCGTGGCAACAGATTTATTGCGGGCAGGACCGAAGAAGAAGTATACAAAGTCCTTGGCTTGGCTTGGGTGCCACCAGAGTTGCGCGAAGACCGCGGTGAAATTGAAGCCGCAATGAAAAACAAACTGCCCGATTTGATTAAACTCTCGGACATCAAAGGCGACTTGCAAGTTCACTCCAATTATTCGGATGGCACCCAAACGATTGAGGAGATGGCAAAAAAAGCCCAGGCGCTTGGTTACGAGTATATCGCCATTACCGACCATTCCCAATCGGTTCACTATGCCCACGGCTTGAGTATTGACCGATTAAAAAAACAATGGGATGAGATTGAACGAGTAAATAATAAATTTCCAAAATTCAAGATAATCAAAGGAATTGAAGTTGATATTCTAACCAACGGCAAATTAGATTATCCGGATAAAATCCTTGCCCAATGCGAACTCGTTATTGCTGCTATCCATCAAGGGTTTAAGAAGAATGTTACGGAAAGGATAATTTCCGCGCTACAGAACCCTTATGTCCATATCCTTGCCCATCCCTCAGGAAGGCTCATTTCCAAACGAGAAGGTTATGATGTTGACTTAGAGAAAGTTTTAGAATGGGCTTTGAAATACAATAAAGTTTTAGAAATCAATGCCTATCCTGACCGACTGGACTTAAATGACCTTTATGCCCGCAAGGCAAAGGAGATGGGTATAAGATTAGCAATCAATACTGATGCCCACGGACTTTTGGATATGGAATGGATGCGTTATGGTGTTGGCCAAGCGCGCCGTGGTTGGTTAGAGAAAAAGGATGTGATTAATACCTTATCCTATAAAGAACTCTTTTCTACCCTACGCCCTTTGAATCCCCAGTAGTGCCGAGGCTTGTCCTCGGCTTTTGTTAAGAATTTTAATATTTCTAAAGTTTTTAGACCGCCTAAGGCGGATTTCTTTTAATTTCTCTAAGTCATTGATTTTTCAATCTAAATTGCCTATTGACAAATCATTGGGGGCTAGGGTGGGGCTAGCCCCTATACGGTGTAGGAATTGGTATAGGTGGCAGGCTTCGGTTTAGCCAAGATATTGGGGTTTTGGTAGGCTTTTAGGTGGGGTTGGGAAGTCGGTTTTAGGTTAGTTTCGGTGATAGGCTTAGAATTGGGTAAGGAGATAGGCAAAGGACAATAGTTAGTCCGCCTAAGCCGGATTGCTTTTCAATCCCAAATTTTGCTCAAATCAGGTTAAGATGATTGACTTTACACCTTTTTAGCGGATAATTACAATCTTCGCAAAGGGGCTTTGCCCCTTTGAATCCCCAAAAATCCGCCTTAGGCGGATTAAAACCCGGGGCGATGAGGAGTTTCCCCTCATCCTTGAGTCATACGATTTGTCCCGAAAAGTGATAAAGTAAACCCCAGGTTTTAATCCCTGCCACCCCTTCGCGCAAACCCTTACCTTTCTTCCGAGTGCGTCAAAGATATTCAACTCGGTTAATGATTGGGGCAGGTTGGAGATCGGTGTATGCTCTACTCTTCGTTTTCCGTTCCCCACGATCAACGGTCCATAGCCCACGGCTTTTGGTGTTTTAGCCGGGTTAAAGATAGTATCAGTTGGCACATACATCCACAACTCATTAGTATTACCACCTTTAAGAGCAAAAATTCCACCGGCAATTGAAAGTAACGAACCGCCACCCTTAACTTTTTTATTGCTTGGTAATAGAGGCAGTGAGGTTAACTCCACCCAACTATCGTGTTCAACCGAATAGCCCCAAAACTCGTTGCCACCACCTTTTAAAGCATAGATTATGTCTGGGTTCCCTTTTTGATAAGCCATTGCAGCACCATCTTTAACTTTTGCCTTCTTTTGTGCCCTTCCATAGAATGGTAGAGATTCACGCGGATACCACTGGTTTGAATCACAATCATAGAAGAAGAGCCAATTGGTCTTATCCCTGAGTAGGTAAATATTTTCGCCATCCGAGACTAAACAACTCCCTTTCTTTATCTTACCCTTAGATTCACTTTCAAAGTATGGGGTTGGTGTCTTCTCAATCCAGGTATCTAAGTCAGTATCATAGGCATAAAATTCACGTGTGCTACTCCCTTTAGTTAAGAAGAGGTATTTTTTGTTACCAATTTTACCTTCGGCTAAAGAACTCCCGCCTTTCAATCTCTTGCCACTTGGTCCGAAAGGGATATCTTTCAATCTTGTCCAGGTGTCGTCAGGGATATAATACGCCCAAAATTCTAAGGTATTGTTGCCTTTTGCTAAATAGACATAATTACCAGAACGGAGTACTGCGGTTCCTTTTTTAGGTCCCTTGCTTGGATTTTCTAATGAATACGGCACTGGTCTTTTTGCCTGCCAGTTGCTAAGGATTAAATCGTATAAATAAAATTCACTGGTATTGTTTCCCTTTAACACATACAGGAACTTATCGCTCCGCGCTGAACCATCAGCAAGACCACCACCGTCTTTTACTCGTTTCCCGCTTTCGCCATAAGGCACGCTATCCCTCAAATACCATTGACCGGGCATCAGATTTTCTACCCTTACTCTGGCGCTTAATGTGTCGTTATCAGGGCTCGTATCCGAAGCTAAATAAAGGGAGCATTTGCTGATATAGACACCAATTGTTGCGGTCCAAGAAGCAAAACTGATATTGGTCGTTCCTTGTGCTTGGACTCCTACATAATTAGAGTCAAAATAGACCGGACTGCCGTCTAAGGTAGAAATTCGAAAATATACCCAAAGGCTTTCTTCGCCACCGCCATAATTTTTAATCTGAGCCCTTGGGATATAATTATCTGGTGGGATAATACCAGTCGGAGCAAAAATTTTAGTGACCCCAATATCGGCAGTAAATCCAAGTCCGCTAAGGCCGAATATAATTAACCCAATACCTAAAAATCGTGCCATTTTTACCTCCTGTGCCTACTATATTTTAATACCAAATTCAAATATTGTCAAGGATAAAATGAAAATGGAAAAAATAATGAATTTTGGTAAAATCTTCAGATGATGAAATAATATAAAAGAAAGGAGTAATCATGGCTGATGTGTATCTTGGTGTCGATGTTCA
>Ga0078972_1005098_pt2 | contig 18808 bp, 13 predicted proteins | sample YelNatPaOPGAMG01_FD_67568 | JGI IMG/M metagenome (GOLD analysis project Ga0078972, IMG submission 67568) | Hot spring thermophilic microbial communities from Obsidian Pool, Yellowstone National Park, USA - OP-RAMG-01 (SPADES assembly) (version 2) | ecosystem: Environmental > Aquatic > Thermal... | reverse complement strand
TCGCGGTGTAGTAACGCGGCTGGCGGCTGGGGAGCGGATTCGAGTTTCGGCCGCCTCACGCCATTGAGGTGTCGGCCATAGCCTCTGACGTGGGGCGGGCGGGGCTCGAACCCGCGACCAACGGATTATGGAATGGCACTTCGCGATCGGGCTTGATGCGTACGATATCTTCTTACGCTGCAACCTGTTTGGCCCCGAACCCGCCCCGTCGGGAACCCAGACATTTCCAACGATTCTCGTTTATTGGCGACGAATAAACGGTAACTAAGGACGCATTCGAAGTTGCCCGAAGGCCGTGGCTCAGCCGGCACTTGGCCGTGCAGGCCGGCCAGATTCATAAGATGGTTGCTCACCTAAATTTCAAAGCCCGCGCGGACCACACTGGCGCGGCGGATCGAGGACGGCGTGCCAACCCTTGGTTAACAGCAAGCCAAGATGAGACACTCGGCTGTACTCACTCGGATGCCCACCCTTCGTTGAGTAGATTTACCGGAAGATCGGAGGCAGCGATGACGGGCGCAACTCAGCAAATACTCAGACTAAACTGGATTAATCTAGGCGCACCCGCTGCGGAACGCGACATCAATGCTGGGCTCGCAGATTATTTTATCGAAAGTAAGGCCTTCGAGAGAGTTGCCGCACGGGAGAAAACAATTGTTATCGGTAATAGAGGCTCTGGCAAAAGCGCGATTTTTCAGATTTTAGCGATTCGCGCAAAAGCAACCAGCGCTAGCGTGATTGAACTGTTTCCGGAAGATTATTCCTATGAGTTACTGCATCAGTCCATGTTATCAGAAGGCCAAGGGTCGTGGGCAAAGCACGGAGCCTATGCGGCCGCCTGGAAATACCTTATCTATGTTTCAGTGATGAAGAATCTTTCTTCAGCGCTACATGACATACCTAGGCCAGTGGTTCAAAAAAAATCAAGACGCCACTCAAGTCAAACGAGGAAATCAGCAAACTGGACGCAAAAATTCCCTCGCAGCGATCAAACGCTACATTCGCGATAACCATTATGCAGGCCAGCCGAGTAAATTGTCATGGCTTATCTCCTATTTGAAACGCATCGAAGGCGTCAAAATAGGCAAATACGAAGCGTCATTGAAGGCCCGCGAGCTGGAAAAGCTATATAAGCTTGAAGAGATAGAACACCTACTCCCCCATTTAGAAAAGGTCTTACAATCTAAACGGGTTGTGGTTCTCGTAGACGAATTGGATCGCGGATGGGATGCGAGTGAGGACGCGCAAGCATTTGTCGCGGGGTTGTTTCAGGCCTGCTTATCGATTAATCAGTTAAGTCCGAACTTGACCGTTTACATGAGCCTACGCCAGGAGCTTTACGATAACATTCCAGCGCTGTACGACGATGCGCAGAAATATCGAGACCTTATCGAGTATGTGCGATGGGACGAGGTTGGTCTTAGGCGTCTTGTTTGTAAACGTCTCCGATACAATTTCCACGCAAAATATCCGCAGAATCACTGGGCGCCCGATCAACCCTCCGATGGCTACTTGTGGAATCAATTTATGTGCGAGAGCTTCCCCGGCGATCTACCTTCTTTCAGCTACCTCGCCAATCGCACGCTTTTCCGGCCAAGGGAGATCATACAGTTTTGCAGCCAGATCGTAGACTATGCTCGCGAAAATTCCCATACTCTGCCTCTAACTCACAACGCAGTTTCGCTCGCCGAACCGGCTTACTCGGATGAGCGCGCGAAAGATATTGCGGCAGAATTTCGGCTTCAGTACCCACGATTGCTCCAGGTTTTCGAGGGATTTCGGGGAGTAAACGTCACCCTCTCACGTAATGATGTAGAGGAAATTTGTCTTCGAATCATTTGCGAAGACTGGCCCGCGGGCGATTATCCGGAGTGGATTGAAAATCTCGACCCGTCAAACTTGGTGGAGATTCTGTGGCGTATAGGATTTCTTTGTGCACACACCGCCGCAACTGCGACTGGTGGGCTGGGAACGAACGGGAACTACGTTGGCTCGCACCAATTCGCTAGCCTAAACTTGAGGAAGAGTGACAGTTTCCAAGTTCACCCTATGTTCCAAACTTGGCTGGGAATCGGCGAGGCCAGCACTTAGCAAACCCGGGCAACTCGGCATATCGCGTCTGAAGGCAGGTGGATGGCAGTCATCGGGTCCCGCAGAGCCCCGTTGACCGACCGGCTAATGCGAGGAACTCTCTCGAGCCTCGGCGGACCCGGGTCGAATCCGCTCATTCCCCAACCAACGCCGGCCATCTTATAAAAGCATGCGGCCACGGAAGCACGGGCGGCTGACAAGCATGTTCAGAAGAGGGCTCCCGTGGTGTGGGCTCCAGTTTTGCAGGACAGAGAAGATCCCCAGAACGGCACCGCTCCAGGGATCTCTCGTCTGCTCGGTTACTCCTCGTCCGCGAGGTCGACCCAATCGTCGGAGGTCGGGAACGGCTTCGCCCATTCCTTCAGCATCCCGGCGATACCGATGACATCGACGAATCCTTCAGCAATGTCGACCATCAGACTCACGATCTGGTCGTCCGAGACGGCCAACGTGTGACCGTTCAGTTGATAGAAGATCTCAACCGTGGCCCACGCGGTGCGTTTGTTGCCGTCCACGAACGGGTGATTACGGGCCAGGCTTTGCAGAAGTGCTCCTGCTTTCTCGTGCAGCGAGGGGTATGCGTCTGCACCAAACGCTGAGGCCTGTGGTCGCATTATCGCGGAATCGAGTAATCCGAAGTCCCGCAACATGTCAGGTCCGACGAAGCGCTTGTTGATTTCCTGGACGTGGTCCGTAGTCACCCACATCGTCATTGGGTCGCTCTCCTAGTTACAGATTCTCCAACTTTTCGAACGCAACCGAGTGCTGCTGAAGCACCTTCTCGAACGCGGCGCGGACCATGTCGGTCTGCGCGTGAGTCTTGAGGTACTCGGTCACGGCCGTCTTCATCACCTCGTTGGCCGACGTGTCGGTCACAAAGGCGTAGTTCTTCAATGCGTCAGCCAGCTCTACGGGCAGCCGCAAGGTCAGTCCTGTCATTTTCGTTTGCGTGGGCATGTGCGTGTGTCTCCTTCCGTACCCCGGCCTGCCGGGATACGTACCTAACTCGCGCGTAACGCCATACCTGATGGCGCACCCGCAAGCCTCCTTCCATAGGTGACACCATGATGTCATGCTGCAATCACATCTGTCCACCATGACGTACCCAACCCGCCCCTGACCAGGGGTTTTCGATTGGGAGTGGGACCCCCTAACTGAACGCGTGAGGCGGTAAGCTCGGCTGCGGCCAGCTCCCCCGTCACCGCACAACCGCGCCTCCCTGCCACCGCTTGCGGACCCCGACGGAACAAGCTTCCTGCGTATATGCAGTTCGATGGGGTGACCCCGGATCGGGAGGCGGCAACCTGCTGATTCCTCACCACGGAAGTTGGCGAACCACGATGTCAACCCGGCGCGATTCCTCTTGACATGGCGTTACGTTCTCGCCACCGTGGGCCTTTGAAGGCTATCCGGATCTCCGCGAGCCGGCTCGGAGAAGTCGTCATGAACGACCTCTGCGAGCGTTGCTATTGGGTCAAGCTGCATCTTAATCACCACTTACCGTTTCAATTATTTCCAAGCATCTTCAGCTCTATCGATTCCTATACGAAGGACATCGTTCACTCGTGGTTTGAGGCTCACGGTGTGCCGCCGGGCTGGCTCTCACCGCTAGGGACAATCGTGGCCTATCAGGCGCCTCGGCACTGGTCGCATTTTCAGACTGTCGATAGCGCGTACGGCATTCGCCTCACCGGCGTTGCCGACGCAATTTTTGAGTACGCGGACGGTTCCTTCTTGATCGCCGACTATAAAACGGCGCGGTTCACCGATGCTGAGAACCAGAAGCTGATGCCGCGCTACACGGTGCAGCTCAACGCTTATGCCCGTATTGCAGCTGAGTGCGGCCCCGCGCCGATATCGCGGTTAGCGCTCATCTATATGGAGCCCGCAACAAAGGGCGACGCCGTCAATTATTGCGGAAACTGTCGCGAAGATGGCTTTGTCATGGGTTTCCAAGCCCGAGTCGTCGAGATCCCCGTTGATGATGAGCTGCTGTCCATGGCCATGAGAAAGTCCCCATCTGTGGCCAGTAGGAAGTCCCCACTGGTGGCCATGTAAAAGTCCCCACTCCTTTGCGGGCTCGTCGTGTCTTTTCCGGGAGCTGTGGGCCTGGGCGGTGACGGTGATAGCGCCAACTGTCACCACACCGCCCAGGGAGCTCTATTGAAGTCTGCAAGGGAGCGTATGAACATCATTTCGGCGTATCGCCAGGTCGGGTCGTATCGCGGGGCAGCCGACCTGTGCGGCACTACCCACAAGACGGTCAAGCGGGTCATCGAGCGGGCCGAGGCGGGCGGCGAACCGCCACCGCGGGAACCGCGTCCGCGCAACGTCGACGCGTTCACCGACCTGGTGGCGACTCGGGTTGAGCAGTCGAACGGCAAGATGTCGGCGAAGCGGATGCTGCCGATTGCCCGCGCGGCCGGGTATCAGGGTTCAGCCCGCAACTTCCGCCGGCTGGTAGCGGAGCAGAAAGTGTTGTGGCGCAAAGCCAACAGGTATCAACGCCGCCCTGCGGTGTGGTCGCCGGGTGACTATCTGGTGATGGACTGGGCCGAGGCAGCGCCGGGGTTGATGGTGTTCTGCGCGGTGCTGGCGTATTCACGGTGGCGGTTCGTTCGGTTCGCCGCTGACGAGAAGGCCTCGACCACGTTGGCGATGATCGCCGAAGCCCTTGAGGCGATCGGCGGAGTCCCGGCCAAGATCCTGGCCGACCGGATGGGCTGCCTCAAAGGCGGCGTGGTCGCCAATGTTGTCGTCCCAACGCCGGATTACGTGCGGTTTGCCTCGCACTATGGGTTTGTTCCGGACTTCTGTCACGGCGCGGATCCGCAATCGAAGGGCATCGTGGAGCACTTGTGCGGTTACGCCCAGGACGACCTTGCCGTTCCGCTGCTGACCGAAGCCGCCCTCGCCGACGACCAGGTCGATCTGCGTGCCCTCAATGCCCAGGCCGAACTGTGGTGCGCCGAGGTCAACGCCGACGTGCACTCGGAAATCTGCGCCCTGCCCAACGATCGATTGGTCGACGAGCGCACCGTCTTGAAGGCGCTGCCCTCGCTGCGGCCGACGATTGGTTCTGGTTCGGTGCGCCGCAAGGTCGACAGCCTGTCGTGCATCCGATACGGCTCAGCCCGCTACTCGGTGCCCCAGCGACTCGTCGGCGACACCGTGGCCGTCGTCGTCGATCATGGCGCCCTGATCATCCTGGAGCCCGCGACCGGGGTGATCGTCGCTGAGCACGAACTCATCGGCCCAGGCGAGACCTCGCTCCTCGATGAGCACTACGACAGTCCCCGCCGGGCACCGTCACGCGGTCCACGACCGAAAACCCAAGCAGAAAAACAGTTCTGCGCCCTCGGACCCGAAGCGCAGCAGTTCCTCGTCGGTGCCGCCGCGATCGGCAACACGCGGCTGAAATCCGAACTCGACATCCTGCTCGGATTGGGGGCCGCTCACGGTCAACAGGCCTTGATCGACGCGTTGCGTCGGGCGGTGGCATTTCGGCGGTTCCGCGCCGCTGACGTGCGCTCCATCCTGGCCGCTGGTGCCGGCACCCCGCAGCCCCGTCCTGCCGGGGACGCTCTGGTCCTCGATCTGCCCAACGCTGAGACCCGCTCCTTGGACGCCTACAAGATCAGCACGACCGACGGGACGGCCTCATGACCGCAACTGCTAAGCCGGTAGCGCCGGCCTCGGCGGCACCGTTGGCTGCCGACCTCGACGTCGCGCTGCGACGGTTGAAGTTGGCCACCGTGCGTCGCAACGCCGCCGAGGTGCTGCAGGTGGCCAAGACCCAACGCTGGACCCCTGAGGAGATCCTGCGGACGTTGGTCGAGGCCGAGATCGCTGCCCGCGATGCCTCCAACACCGCCAACCGCCTCAAGACCGCGGCGTTCCCGGTCACCAAGACCCTCGACGGGTTCGACCTCGGTGGATCGTCAGTCACCCAGGCCACGTTCGACTACCTGTCGAGTCTGGAATGGATTCGAGCACAACAGAATCTGGCGGTCATTGGCCCGCCCGGTACGGGCAAGAGTCATCTGCTCATCGCTTGCGGGCATGCCGCCGTGCACACCGGCTTCAAGGTCCGTTACTTCACCGCCGCCGACCTGATCGAGGTGCTCTACCGAGGTCTGGCCGACAACACCGTCGGCAAGATCATCGACTCGCTGCTGCGGGCCGATCTCCTACTCGTTGATGAGATCGGATTTGCCCCGCTCGATGACACCGGCACCCAACTGCTGTTTCGGCTGGTAGCCGCAGGATACGAACGCCGCTCGCTGGCCATCGCTTCACACTGGCCCTTCGAGCAGTGGGGACGCTTCCTGCCCGAACACACCACCGCCGCCAGCATCCTCGACCGACTACTGCACCACGCCACCATCGTCATCACCTCCGGCGAGTCCTACCGAATGCGCCACGCCGACCACAAGAAGGGAGCCGCCAAGAATTAGCCAATCACCCGCACAGGGATGGGGACTTTTCCTGGCCAAAACCGGGGACTTCCACCTGGCCATTGACAGCTGCTAAAGATTGCGTTGGCCAGGACAAGGGAAATCTTTGACCTATCCGACGCACCCGACGGCGCTTCAGGATGCGAGGACTGCGTTCTTGTGCTCGATCTGGCCGAAAAGCTCTGGCCTGGAATAAGCGACGTCGACTTGGCGGAAAAGCTGCAACGCATGCTCGCGGACCCACAGCTAAGAAGACCCCGGCACCGGAACAAACTTTCCGCGAGATAAGCCCAGAATGCTGCGCGCTAGGTGCGACATACACGACGCGCGCAGCAGTAGGTAAATGTGCTGTCTGTTAATAGTTGTCGTGCACAGGTTCTGGGTCATAGTCGAGTTCAACAGGCCGCCACGTCGGTCGCCAGTACTCGTCGCGGGCTTGGCGCTGGGCGGCCCACTCGTCAATGGCACGTTGTCGTTCTGAGGCTTTAACGTCGGCGGCGCGGATGGCGTCGTCGAGTCGCTGGCGTGCGAGCGCAGGAGTCAGCATCGGTACTTGGTGAGTGCGTGCGGCACGGTGGGGTGCGTCGTTCGCGTCGGGCGTCGTGGTCGCAACCCAGGCGACCGTCTTGGTGATGTTCTTCGCGATGCTTGCTCCGTGGTCTTCGGCACGTACCCGCAACTCCTCGAATTCGGGCCCGTGACCCAGGATGCCGACTCGGACCCCGCGTAGGTAGCGCGCTTGCGGCGGCGGGGGTGATTCGGTGCATTGATCGATTGCGGCGCCAATCTCCCTAGCGAGGTCGGGTAACCCTAATTCGTCGGCGAGCAACCACATCTCACGTCGATGGTTTGGAGCGAGGCTGGTCCAGTCCGTGTGGGAGTCCGCGCCGTATATCGACCGCCACGCTTCGTAGTGCAATGAACGTAGCTGGGTGCCGTTGAGGCGTGTGCGCCGAGCTTGGCTTGACAGTGCGGTCGCCTCTTCGAAGGTGAGTCGTCCGTCTTTGACGCACGCACTGAGCAAAGTCCGGTATCGCTCGATTTCGGCCGGGTCGCCACGCCGTGGGGTTGGCGACTGCGGGAAGGACTCCAGCAGTGCAGCGACCGAGGCTCTCGTCATGGGCACGGGCCGGCAACTAATCGCGCACGGCTGCGGCGCTGGCCCTGACATTAGAGCTGGGATCGCCGTCGAAGTGAGGTGCAGCGGCTGCGGCGCAGTCCGCAGCATCCATAGGAGAACCTCACGGACGGCGCGGGCATCGCCCAGCGCGGTGTGATTGTTCTCAGCCCAGTGACCGGTGGCGCTTTTGTACAACGACATGAGGCTGTAGGCGCGGCCATCGAGTTGACGTCGTGCCACCTGAAGCATGCACACACCGGTCAGCCGCGGAAGCCTGACGCTGTTCCGTTGTGCTGCCGAGGTAAGAAACCCTGCTTCGAAGTCGAGGTTGTGCGCGACTACAACTGTGTCGGCCATAAAGGCGAAGGCCTCAGGAAGCACGTGATCGATCGTTGGAGAGCCGATGAGATCGGCGTCATCGATCTGGTGGTGCATTCTCGCCTCTGGCGAGGATCCGGGGTTGTTTACCAAAGTGGCGAATTCGTCGAGAACCTCTCCGTCACCGCGGAACTTCACTAGTCCGATCTCCACGATGCGATCCGCCGAGGGGTACAAACCCGTGGTTTCCAGATCGACTGCGGTGAACACCTGCTCGGCTGCGAGGTATTTGGTGGTAGCACGGGTCAGTAGCGAACGCTCGACGAAGCTGGACGTTACGGCCGGGCGCCGGGCAGTGGTTGTGCGCTGTTGTTGGGCTGACGGCCGCTCCGCAGGAGGTTGGGATTGCGTCGGCCGCTGGCGCTGTGCCGGTGCTGCCGCATGTCCCGTGTGCTCATCGAGGTGTGCGGGTGCCGCTGAGATGACCTGGGCAAGTGGTTCGGCGGCGTCGGCACGGGATATCTGGATGATCCAATAGAGGCCGCTTGCCGAAGTGATGAGGAGCCGTCCGTACAGCATGATCGGGAGCATCCGGTTGTTCTTGTAGCGGCGGTCCGGGCCGCCCTTGACGTTGACGATCTGCCATGTGGTGTCGACTTGGGCGGCGTCTCGTGGAGGGGATGAACTTTCGATGAAGCGTTGCTTTTGGTGAAAAGTGCGCAGTGCCTGGTAGTCGATGTCGCTGTAGCGCTTGCCCTCTCGAATCAAGAGCCGGTCTGGCAGCAGATAGATCGCAGAGTTACCGGCGGTGATTGAGGGTACGGCGATGTTAGTCGCCAATTGTTTGTTCCGGACCGATGTGCCTGCTGTCGCGGGGATCGTCTTGACCAGTGTGCTGGCCCCGGAGTTCGTTTTGAATGCGTTGGTTCCCACCACGTCGCCGGCTTGTACGATTCGCCAAACTCGCTGCGACTCGGTGAGCCAGCGCCATTGGGTTACCACGGAGTCGAACCACGATTGAGCGTCGTCGTTCACGTCATAGAAAAGAACGACCGTGCGTCGTGCCTGGTCATAAAGGTAAAGCCAGATGCAGCCGGCGCCGCCGAGCAACCAGATGAGCAATCCCCATGGCATTGTCAGCAGGCCCAGCAGCAGAACGGGAATCGCCGTCGGCCACCACCAGGCGAAACGCGCGGCCGCCGTATTCAGCTGGTCGACCAGATCGCCTCGGCCGGTGGGCTCCAAGGTAATGGCAGTGGCACCGGTGACGTCCTGCAGGATGACATCGCTAGGGCGAAAAGCAGGGGGCGCGGCCGGCGATGGGTGTTGCTGTCGCGGCGATGACGACGTGTGGTGCCCGTTCAGCGAGGCCCGGTAATAGACGCCATTGCGACCCATGTGGACGTAGTTACCGCGCGGACCTGTGCCGACACGAAAGCCCGGAACGCCGGCGCTCACCCCGATCCCGGACTTGCTCAGGTTGAACCGAAACGGTCCGGCTTTGACGCTCTTGCGGATGTAAAAACCCACGGTGCTGCCTCAGTTCGACAGACGAAGGCGCTTGCACACGGCTGTCAGCAGCTGCGTGTTTCGGATCAAATAGGACCAGTGAACCCTTGCGGTCGCCACGAACGCATCCTCGAAAGAACTTGACTCGAATAAAAACATAGGCCCGAGATGAGAAACATTAACTGAGCTCGACAGGGAAGACAACGATGTCTAGAAAAGTCGTGTTTCTTCGTATGGCCTCATGCATGTCTCGGCTCCGCCGCTCGTGAGCGCTTAAGGCCATCGATGCCCAGGCCGCGGTTCCGGCCAGCACGACGTTCAGGCTTACCGACTTCTGGCAGACAGACTTACTAGCTGCTAGCAGGCGAACTAATAGGACCGAGCCAGGACCGTGTCTTGGCGCCTTGGCTGCTCGCGCACACACTAGATCAGCGGGTCATGCATGCGGGGGCCGCGTCGGTCGCCGACCTACGGCACCAAATTGGAGCGAACATTCGCTCTCGGTAACCGCGCGCAATCATAGTTCGAGCCCGTATCCCTGTTCCCGGCCCCGGCTACGGTTGCGCTGGCGCTGCGAAGTCTGGTGTGAGGCAACGGCCATGCGCTGGTAGGTGGCCTCGCGGGCTCGGTCCTCGGCGGCGTGCCGGCGCCAGGCACGTGCGCGCTCGGCGCGGCGCTGGTCGTTTCGGTCGAGCAATGCGGCGACGACGGTGGGCAGTTGTGCGCGTTGGCTGCGCGCCGCGATGGTGTGCATGGTGCGGGCGCGGTCGTCGTTGGCGATGATGGTTCTGAACGATTGGGCGGCGACGTTTTTGGTGCCGCGTCGCAGCTGGTGAATGCCGACGTCGGCGCCCTGCTGGGTGGCTTCGTCGATGGCGGCCGGGTAGATGGCGAGGTGGTTTTCGTCGCGGCCGCGGGTCATCCCAACGTAGGCCATGGCACGGCCGGCCCGATCGGACAGAACAGTCCAGCACACGCCGGCCTGGGTGGCAGAGCCGATCGTCATGCCCTGGGCGGAGTGCACCGTGCTGGCGTAGCCGAGCGTCAGATGCTCGCCCCGGTAGTCGCCCTCAAACAGCACGCGGGCCCCATCGAAAAGCCGCTCGGCGGAGATTTCACCTCGTGCGCCGTCGACGGCGAGCACGCGCCAGCGGTTGCCGTTGCGGACCTGGTCGACCTGCACGCCCGGGCGTTGCGCGCCCGGCTGAACGGCCACGGTGGCGTCGTTGCGGCGGCTGATGATCAAGTCGCCGACACGGACCCGCTGATCGCGGGACACTCGGACACTCGGCGCATCCGGACGGGTGTAGTGGCCCTGCAGGCGTTGGTTGATGGCGTCGGCAATTTCCCATGTGTCGCAAAGGATCGCGGCGTCCTTGCCTTCGGCGCGCGCCGCGACGTAGGCGGTGTTGGCGTCGGCGGCCATGGTGATCGCGTCCCCTGTATGCAGGCGGTCGTTCTTGCGGTACCAGCCGATGGCTTTGCGTAGCCGATTGCCGCGCGCGGACCGCAGCGCCAGTGAAGCTTCGCGTTCTTCGGGGTCACGCATCCGCCACACCTCGCTGAGGCGCTGCGACCACGGCAAGTCCTCGCAGAGGTGCTCGAACATGCCGCCGCGGGCTTTGACCGGGGCCAGCTGGTAGGCGTCGCCCACCAGGACTAGCTTGGTGCCCGCCGCGGTGGCGGATTCGAGTAGGCGGCGCAGCTCAGGGGTGCCGACCATGGCGGCCTCGTCGACCACCACCAAGGTGCGCCGATCCAGGATCAGTTGCCCGTCGGTGAGGAGCTGCAGCGCCTTGGCGACGGTGAAGCCGCGGTCACCGGCGTCCTCGCGCAGCGCCTCGTCGACCGCTTTACCGGTGGGCGCGAGCACCAGCACCTCTTTAGCGGCGCGGTGCGCGGCGGCGCGCAGCGCGCGCAGCGAGTGCGTTTTGCCCGCGCCGGCCGGCGCTTGCAGCGGCTGCACCAAATAGGGCGAATGCCCGATCGCGGCGATGGCGCGCGCCTGAACCGGCGACAGCGACTCGAGGTCCTCGGCGCGCACCCCCAGCCGCGCACGGTTGTCGACCGCATCCACCAAGGCGAAAACGCGCTCCTCCTCGGCGATGACGGCGGCCACGGTGAACATCTCGTGGCCCTCGCGGTGATGCGCGTCGCGGGGCGCGCTGACGCGCACCCCCACCGCGTCGACCACTTGCTCGATGCGCGCCCGCGGATCCCCCGGCGCGTGCACCGGTAGCAGCGCGCCCACCCACTCCACCAGGTCCGCGCGCGTGCACGCCGCCTTGTCGATTCCGGCGACCAGGCGCGCTAACTGTGCGCGGTCGGTCAACACCCGCGGTGCGGCGCGCCGCACCGCGCGCCCCGCCAGATGCGCGCCGCGGTCCAACTGCAGGCCGCGCGCATCGGCGCGCCACTCGGCTTGAAGCTGGGCCCACGAGGTGGATTCCGGTTTGGCCGGCCGGGTGGCTTTCTGCGCGGCCGCCAGCTGCTGCGCGCTCGGCGTCCCGTCGACGAGCACCAGATTCTGGCGTGCCCACTCGCGCAGCCGTGACGAGCGCCGCGACCACGCCGTGATGCACTCCTTGGTGATGCCGGCGATCTCGGCCATCCCGGTGTGTGGGTCCACCGGGTTCCATTCCACGCCGCGTTCGGCGTGCAGCTCGTGGCGCAGCACGGCTTGGTAGACGACCCCGGCGGCTTTGGCTTCGTGATACAGCGACTTGGAGTCGAGGGAGACCAGTGCGCCGTCGGCGCGGGCCTGGCGGTTGGGCACGATCACGTGGGTGTGCAGGTGCGGGTCCCCGCAGCGCGAGGTCTCGTGCTGGTAGGCGATGCCCACTAGCCCGGGTAGGCGCTGTAGGTCCTTGGTGCCGGTGGCGGGGTTGTGCACGCGGGTGTAGCCGGCGTGCTGGTGCAGATAGGTCATTGCGGCGGTGACCGCGCGCCGGTGCGCCTCGACGACGGCCTTGTCGTTGACTTCGGTGGTCAAGGCACGCACCAGCAGCGACACGCTTTTGGGGGCGGCGAAGGTCAGGTCGAACCCGTGCACGCCGCCCTTCGTGAACTTCCGGCCGGCGTGGCCATTGCGGGCGATGCCGTCATCGAGCCAGCGCTGCACGACATCGGGGTCGGCTATGCCCCCGTCGGCGGCGCGCCCGTCCAGGCCGACCAGCTCGACGGTAAGGGCGGCGTCGCCGGCGATCAGCCACGTCGGTGCGCGGGTGTCGCCTTCGGAGTAGTACTCCCCCAGCCCGCCGTTGGCGCGCTGGCGATCCAGGCTGTCCTGCGCGGCCTGGCAGGCGGTGTCGTGTAGTAGTTGATGCTTCACCGCGATAGCCGAAAGATCGTCAACACCGGTGACCACCTCACAACCTTGGCGAGCGAATCCAGCTGCAGCGGAGGAGATTTGGGGGCGCGCGCAGCGCCGCCCCAAATCAGTATTGCACCCCTTGTGCCAATGTGCCAGAAGGAGTTTGGAGGTATGTCGGTAAGTGATCAGATGGCGTAATGCCAAGAGCTACAGGGAGTTTAGCGTGTGGCACCGAGAAGGTGGCGGGCAGTGTGGGGATGGTGATGGGAAGTGTTGGGAATGGATCGGAGTGGGATGGTGGAGGTCGAGCGTCCGGCAGCATATGGCCGACAAGCCATCCAAAGAAATAGCGTCCAGAGACGTCATCGGGCCGACTTACAGTTGCCTAAGACCCCTCAACTAAGAGGAACTTCAGAGAAAGTAGCCCCCATGAAAGACCTTCCCGAAGACAAGTGGCTCAGCCGCCAGGAGCTCGCCGACCGGTACGGGCTGCCCGTGAAGACCCCGGCGGAATGGGCCTCGAAGGGGACCGGCCCGCGCTACGCCAAGTTCGGCCGGCATGTGCGGTACCGCCTCAGCGATGTAATCGACTGGGAGCTCAAACGATTCACCGGGGACAAGCGCGACACTGCGTGACTACGATGGTGCGATGACCGTCAGCCGCACAGAAGTAGACGGCCCAGCGCCCGCCGAACGAGGGAGCCGGTAGGCCGTGGCCGGCAGGCCCTCGCTCCGGATCGGCGCACACGGCAGGATCTCCCGAGTCAACCTCGGCGGCGGCGTGTGGCTGGCCCGCTGTCGCTACCGTGACAGCGACGGAGTCACCCGCAAGGTCCAACGCCTGGGACCGCCCGGCATTTACGACCAGTACGGCAAGCTCGCCGAAGACGCACTCGTTCAAGCCCTCACAGAGCGCCGACCCGCCTCGCGCTCGGACGCGATAGGTCTCCAAACACCGGTGATTGCCTTGGTCGAGCAGCATCTCACCCGACTGTCAGAGGATGGCCGCTCCCCCGTCACCCTGGCCACCTACCGCTTCGCGGTGGGCAAGCTCAAGAAATTCATCGGCGGCCTGAAGGTGGGTGAAGCTTCACCGGCCCGCGTCGACGCGGCCCTGCGCTCGATGCGCACCGCGCACGGCGCGACGATGGCCCGTCAGTCCAAGACCATCATGCGGGGCGCGCTCCAGCTGGCGGTCATGGCGAACGTGCTCGGCTCGAACCCCGTACGGGACGTGCAACCGCTGCGATCGAAGTCCCAGCCGAAGGGTGCCGTGGGGCTAACCGCCGAGCAATTGAGAGACCTGCTGCAGAAGCTCCAAGAATCGCAGTACTGCCGCGAGCACGACCTGGTCGACCCGATCACGATGCTTATCGCCACGGGACTGCGTCGATCGGAACTCCTCGGCCTGCGATGGGCCGACTACGACGATGAAGCCAAGACGCTCGCGGTGACCGGCAAGGTAGTCCGCGTCGCCGGCGAAGGCCTCAAGCGCGTCGACGAGACGAAGTCGGCGGCCGGCCGGCGCACCGTTCCCGTGCCTCACTTCGCGGTCGCCATGCTGACCGCGCGGCGCCAGCTCCCGTACTTCGGCGAGCAAACGGTGATCTTCCCGTCGACCGCCGGGACCCTGCGCGACCCGAACAACTTCGGCAAGGAGTGGCGCACCGTCCGGGAGGAGCTGGGCGTCCCCGAAGTCACCACGCATAGCTTCCGCAAGACGGTCGCAACGCTGATCGACGACGACGGCCTCTCGGCCCGCATCGGTGCCGACCACCTCGGCCACACCCACGTCTCGATGACCCAGGACCGCTACATGACGCGCGGCCGGATCCACACCCAGGTGGCCGATCTGCTCGACCGAACCGTCGCTAAAAGCGGTGAATAAAAGGTGACTCGACCGAGATGATCTTGAAAAATAGCCTCTGACGTGGGGCGGGCGGGGCTCGAACCCGCGACCAACGGATTATGAGTCCGCGGCTCTAACCAACTGAGCTACCGCCCCCGGTGCTAACTAGCTGCGAATATAGTCGACGCATCGCCGTACTCTGGTGCCCAAGGCCGCAGTACCCGCGCTCGGGATGGCCGCCGTCGCGTGCCCAAGAAGCTTCTGCACGGCTGTGACATTAGCGCCCGCGCCGACTCCGGTCTGCGGCAACGACAGGTGAGGGTTTCGGCCACGCGGCCCGACTGGCGCCTGAGGGTCATGCAACGGCCCGGTGGGACGGGTGCGTGCCCGCCGTCCGTCACCAATTGCGCTCCGCGTCGCGCAGGTGCGGATCATTCAACGCGGTCAACTCCCGGCTCTGGTGTCAGGGCCGGGTCGCCAGGTAGATGGTGGCGGACGACCGGCCTCGGGTGAGGGGGTTGTCGAACCAGATCTGCTGGGCCTCGACGTCGGTGAAAACGGCTTCCAGGACCGACCTGAAGTCGTCGTCCGGCGCATCGTCGGACCACAGGGCAAACGCCCCTCCTGGGGCGAGATAAGCGGATACGGCGTGCAGGCCGTCGTAGGTGTAGAAGTCTGCGTGTGGACGGTGCAAGACGTGGCGGGGCGAGTGGTCGATGTCGAGCAGTATCGCGTCATAGGTTCGGCCGGGCTGCTGCGGGTCGAAACCCACCGATCCCGTTGCGGCCGCGAAGAAGTCCGCGCATACGAGCGCGACCCGGCCATCGGCGGCCAGCCCGGCCGTTTCCGGTAGCAGGTCGCGCTGGTGCCAGTCGATGACCGCATCGGAGTATTCGATGACGGTGAGCGTACGAATCCGGTCGCATCTCAAGGCTTCTCGCGCCGTGTAGCCAAGGCCGAGTCCACCGATGATCACGTCCAGGCCCGCTCCCGGCGTCCGTGCCAGTCCCAGCCGCGCCAGCTCCCGTTCGGCGATGGTGAACAGGCTCGACATGACGTATTCGTCATCGAGCTTGACCTCGTACACGTCGGCCCGCACTGTCAGATCGAATCGGCGTCGCAGGCTGATCACACCCATCGGCGTCTGCTGCCAGCCCAATTCCTCGAAGCGTGCGCTCATCGACAGCGACGATAGCCCAATCTGAAACGGTCACGCCACACACAATCGCCGGCGGGGCCGCACCGTTGAAGCGCAACGGAATTCCTGGACATCCGTCCGGCGTGACCCGCAGCAGGCCGGACCGAACCGGCGGCGGATGGTCCACCATCGTGACTCGTCGACGACGACGTCGATCATCGCGACGTCGATCATCGCGACGTCGATCATCGCGACGTCGTCCGTTCCGGCAAGAAACCAACGGCCGAGTCCCCGAGGCCGGCGGACCGAGATCCGAACCACTTTGGGGATAACCACATTGGGGATAAAAGCGCTGGTGGAATCAGCCCACTCGCGCCGTCGCGGGTCTCTGCGGCTCTTCGGCGAACTCCAGGAAGCGCGACAGCCGCCCATCGTGGGTCAGGTGCAGCTCGTGCATAGCCCTGGTGCAGGCGATGTAGAGCATGCCCTTGTCCATTTCGTTGGCGTAGTTCGTGTCGTCGACGTGCGGGACGATCACGACGTCGAACTCCAGTCCCTTGGCGATGTGTGCGGACGTGATGACGCTGCCGCCGACGAATGCTGTGCTGTGGTAGTCGAGGAGGGTCAGCTCGACGCCGGCTTCCGACAGGGCGCGATAGAGCGTCGCCGCCTGCGCGACGGTCTTGCAGATGATGCCCAGGGAGCGGTGATCGCTGTGCCTGTGCTGCTCGATGAGGGTCAGGATCTGCGCCTCCTGGTCCCCCCGGTCGGCGCAGGAGATCACCCGGGGTGGCAATCCGTGGCGCGCGATCGGGACGAGTTTGTCGTTCCGGGAAATGTTCTGGGCGAATTCCGTGATCTCGGTCGTGGAACGGTAGCTCTTGCACAACTCGAGACAATCGGCATCCGGGAAGATGCTGTGGATCGTCGCCAGCGAGGAGGAGCTGAACGGGTTTACCGATTGGTTGGAATCTCCCAGGATCGTCATCTTGCAGGTGAAGAGCTTGCGCAGAACCGCGTACTGGATGGCCGTGTAGTCCTGCATCTCGTCGACCAGCAGGTGGCGGATGTGGCCGTAGTCCTCGTGTCGGTCGGTGCTGATCATGGTGTAAATCAGCGGGAACACGTCGGTGTACTCGATCTTGTTTCGGCCAAGTGGCTTGAACAAACGCAGGTGGGCGAGGTCGCGGTAGAAGGCCCTATAGATTGCGAGCGCGTCTTTGTGGGGAAACATTGCGCGGACCTGCTTGCGGACGCCGGCGGTGTCGGCGGCCGACCATTTGCCGCCCGCGTCCACAATCTGATGTTTGAGCTGGTGCACAGCGGTGTTGGCCACGCGGTCGAGTCGCGCGAAGATCGGCAGGCTGTGCCACTCGTCGAAGGTGTCGGCCACCCATTGCGCCGAGAGTCGTTTGTGCCGCTGGTTGATCTCGGCGGGCGCGAACTCCTTGGCACGGGAGGTGATCCATTCGTCGAGGTGGGTGACGAACTCGGGCGTGGCCTTGTAACGCATGCGCTGGGCTGCCACCTCGTCGACGTGGTCGAGGAGGTTGATCACCTGTTCGCTGAACGTCTCGTAGTCGGTGATGTTGGCCAGGAACTTGTCGGCGATCCTGTCAAAGTCGATCTCGGCGATCTGCTCCTCACCCAACTCGGGAAGCACGTCGGCGATGTAGTCGCCGAAGACCTTGTTGGGGGAAAGGATCATCACATTGTCGGACGAGAGGGTGTCTTTGAACCGGTAGAGCAGGAACGCCACCCGGTGCAGTGCGATCGACGTCTTCCCGGAGCCCGCGACACCTTGCAGGATCAGCACCTGCGCAGTTTCGTTGCGGATCACGGCGTTCTGTTCACGCTGAATGGTCGCGACGATGTTGCGCATCTTGTCATCGGCGGACTGACTGAGTTCCCGCTGCAGAATGTCGTCACCGATGTTCAGCGCGCTTTCGAACATGTACTCCAGATGCCCGCCCCGGATTTTGTACTGGCGCTTGCCCGTAATCTCGCCATGGACGCTGCCCCCGGGGCTTTCGAAGGACGCTTCCCCCGACTCGAAGTCGTAGAAGAGACTTGACACCGGAGCCCGCCAGTCGTGGACCCGGACCTCGCGGGTCTGTGGGTCGAAGAAATTGTGCACACCGATGTAGTAGGCGCTTTGCTCGGTGTCGCTTTCCCGGTGGAAGTCGACGCGTCCGAAATAGGGGGACTCGAGGAGCCGCTTGATGCGTTGTCGCGTCATCACGGCGCGCTCGCCCAGGGCGACGGACACGTTCACATCCGTACGGAACGTGGCCTTCTCGGCAAAATCCATATCACGCCGGTTCTCCCACAGGTGCTGTTTTTGCTCCTGGATGGTTCTGGCGGACGTGTCGATGGAGTCGCTGAGACGCTGCAGCTCCATGGTGAGCAGTTGCACCGTCTCGGCCAGATACCGCCGCTCTTGTTCTTCGTCTGGTGTCTGCATATCCGTCAAAGTCATCTCCGGTTCGAGCTCGCCTGTAAAAAACTACCGTCACGTTAGAGTAGGGCGGCGGAATGGCTGCGCCAGAGGCTCATGGCTGCTTTCCACCGCCAAGCCAAAGCCGGCAAAAGGTGCGTGGCCGACGCACTACACCAGGTCGGCAACATCGACCTGCCGCATTCCATTGCGGACCCGCAGCGGCAAAGGGCGTTGGCCGGCAAAGGTCCAGAACCGCGCCGCATCGACGGTGAGTTCGATCATGGCTGCACCTTCGGCGCCACAGGGGAACCACGGATCCAAACCGCGGTGCCAATGGGGCGCTCACCCGCTCGGGATTGGGGGTGATGGTGGCGGTTGCGGCGATCGACAGCGAGGTCATGGGGCCCGTGTAGGAGATGTTGACCTTCGGGTTGGCCGTGATGTCGGCGATCGCTCGGGAATCCGTCGGCGCGGACAACAACAATGTGCCGTCGAAGTGATCGACACGCAGTGTCATCGGCCGGCTGACCAGACACCCGCTCTCATCCAGCGTGGTCAACATGATGCGGTCCA
>Ga0078972_1009667_pt1 | contig 18809 bp, 11 predicted proteins | sample YelNatPaOPGAMG01_FD_67568 | JGI IMG/M metagenome (GOLD analysis project Ga0078972, IMG submission 67568) | Hot spring thermophilic microbial communities from Obsidian Pool, Yellowstone National Park, USA - OP-RAMG-01 (SPADES assembly) (version 2) | ecosystem: Environmental > Aquatic > Thermal... | reverse complement strand
GTCTGACCACCAGTTGAGGTAATACGGTTAGCAGTGCCAGAGACAGAGTAAACAACATTGGGAGCAGTGAGATTACCAGTAGAACGGATAGTACCATTGACATCAAGGGTGTAGGAAGGTGAGGTGGTCCCAATCCCTACATTCCCACTGGTATCAATCTTAATACCACTGGAGCCACCACCAGTTAAGAGACCTGCCACTGCCAGATTTCCGCCTGTAATCTTCTTGACCGAGACATCATCAATGGAGCCGTTAAAGTCAGAGGTGGGGACGAATTGGAGGTTGCCTGTACCTGTGGCGGTGATGATTTGGGTGGAGGTAACATTGTTGTTTACAGCTGTGCCTGCCACACCGCCAATGTAAGGAGTGACTGAGCCAGCAGTCATATTCTTAACTGTAAATGAGAGATAATAGACCTCACCTGCTGCCGCTCCAATATTCTGCTCTAGGGCAACAGTGTTGCCTGTGGTATGGTCTGCTTCCAGGTTGGTGGTGTCATGCGTCCAGCCAGTTCCCCAAGTCCAGGAGGTATCAGGTACAGTGGAGAAGTTACCATTTGAAACCTTCTCAGTTCCCAGAGAGTTGGGATTGGCCACTGTCACATTGGAAAGCAGCGCCAACCTCTTGTTATCAAACTCACCATAGATGAGAGCGTTGGAGAGAGACCAGTTATTGGCAATATAGAGCTTGTTTGAACCTGTCTCATATTGACCAGCCTGATAACCCAGAGCGACATTGGAGGAGCCAGTGGTGTTATAGTAGAGGACGTTGAAGCCTAAAGTAGTGTTGTTGGAGCCAGTGGTGTTGGAACGGAGGGTCCCGGAACCTATAGCGGTGTTTTGGTAGCCAGTGGTGTTATAGTAGAGGACATTGAGGCCTATAGCGGTGTTGTCGTGGCCAGTGTTGGCGTAGAGGACCTCACTGCCTATAGCGGTGTTACCCCAGCCAGTGGTGTTGGAGGCGAGGGTTCGGAAGCCTATAGCGGTGTTGACGTTGCCAGCAGTGTTGGCGGAGAGGGCAGAGGGGCCTATAGCGGTGTTGGAGTAGCCAGTGGTGTTGGACTGGAGGGCAGAGGGGCCTATAGCAGTGTTGTAGAATCCAGTGGTGTTGGAGTAGAGGGCAGAGGGGCCTATAGCGGTGTTGTAGAATCCAGTGGTGTTGGAGTAGAGGGCAGAGGGGCCTATAGCGGTGTTGGAGTAGCCAGTGGTGTTGGACTGGAGGGCAGAGGGGCCTATAGCAGTGTTCCAAGAGCCAGTGGTGTTTCTGTAAAGCGCTTGATAGCCAATGCCTGTGTTGTTGGAACCACTATAGGTGTATTTGCCTGCATCGATGCCAATGAAGAGGTTAGAAGAGCTGTTTGCGCCTGTCCTGACCTCAATCTTGGCAGAAGCAGAGGAGGAGGTAAAGGCAGCAATGGCAGAGGAGGGAAGCACCTCTTTGACCGAGACATCGTCAATAGAGCCATTAAAGTCAGAGGAGGGAACAAACTGGAGGTTGCCTGTACCAGTAGCAACGATGGCTTGGGTATAGGTACCGTTCCAGTAAATCACATCTCCTGCCACTCCGCCAATGTAGGGTGTCACTGAGCCTGCAGTCCTGTTTTTAACCGTAAAGACAAGATAATAGACCTTGCCAGAGGAGGCGCCAATGCTCTGCTCCAAAGCAGCGGTATTGCCCGTGGCGTGGTCTGCCTCAAGGTTGGTTGCATCCCACGACCAGCCCGTCCCCCACGTCCAAGCCGTGTTATCATTAAACGCGCCATTTGAGACCTTCTCACTCCCCAGCGTTGCCTCTGTATTAACCCCTGTCACCTGGAGAGGATAAGAAGGAGCCGTGGTATTGATGCCAACATATTTGTTAGTGGTATCAATGTTTAAGATTGAAGTCCCTGAGGCATTGGTGAAATTAAAGCCAGTGGTGCTGTTGACAAGGGGGGTGATGGTTAAGGAGTTGTTGCTACCTACAGTGAACTTGACAGCATTAGAAGCATCATAGCCTAGCCGCAGTTGCTCAGTGGTAGCTTGAACATGTAAGAGTGCAGCAGGTGAGGTGGTGTTGATCCCTACATTCCCGCTGGTATCCACATAAATGCCAGTATTAGAGCCAGTGGTGATTTGGATGGGTCTTAGGGTGCCAGTGCCAGCAGCAGAGGTAGAAAGGGTGAGGACACCAGAGTTAAAGTAGAGTCTGCCTAGTTCATAGTTAGAAGCATCGGTATAGGTGTTGTAGATTTTCAGAGAGGAAGGACCAAGATAGAGGTCTCGCCATCTCTGGGTAGCCGAACCTAAGTCATAAGTATTGTCTGCTCCTGGTAGGATATGGCCTGTAACAGTGAGATTGCCAATAAGACCCAAGCCTCCCTGGATAGTTAGAGAGCCACCGATATAGGCATTGTTGGGAGTATAAAGACCATACTGGTCATTGTAGCCTAAATAGCCTGAAGTGGTACCATCAGAGCCATAGACACCATAAGTAGTACCTACAGCATAGATGCCATAAGAATTAGCAGTAGTGACATTGACATTTATACCTCGAGTGGTTGAGGAATCAGAGACATCCAGGTGGTAGGAAGGAGAAGAGGTGCCAATACCCACATTCCCTGAAACAATCAGACCATTGGAAGGTGCAGCATTAACACCTGCATAACTACCAATCGCCACTCCTCCTGCAACATCCAACTTGGATTGCGGTGAAGTGGTGCCAATACCAAGCCTATAGTTGCTATTATCCCAGAAAAGTTGACTGTTGTTTTGGGAGATAGCGCCAGAGGCACCGGCAAAAAGAACCGAGCCAGGAGTGAGAGAAGAAAGGCTGGCTGAAGAGAAAGTGGCGGCGCCGCTATTTGTGACATACCAACTGCCAGCCGTACCCTGAACATCGTAACCAGCGCCTGATTGAGAAATGGCAAGAGCAGGACTAGCTGAATTATCAGCAACAGTCAGACGAGAAGTAGGAGTAGCAGTACCAATGCCTACTCTACCCGAAGAAAGCACCACTAAGGCGTTATCGCCAGCAGCGATAACCCGGAAGGGATTCAGCGCCGAACCGCTGGCAGTAGTTAAACTAAAGAGATAACCAGTACCGGTATTGCCGGCTGTATCAGTGATAGTAAAAAGATTGCTTGTAGAGGTATTATTTCCGTATACAAAAGTAGTGGTAAAAGACTGCATAGAAAGAATAAGGTTGGCAACAGGATCAGACAAGTTAGACCAGTAGGGCGTCAGCCTTGAAGAGGGTTGCCAGCTTGCCCAGCCTAAAGCATCAGAGATAAGCACATAGCCATTAGAGGCACCAGTAGGCATTCGAAATGCATCCACTGTAAGGGCGCCTGCAATACCCACATCGCCGGTAATATTCGTATCGCCCAAAATAGAAGTAAGGCCAACAATAGAAGTATCGCCGCTTATCTGGACGTTACCGGAAACAGTAAGAGGACCGGTAGAGGTAGCGGCAAGCTCTGTGTTGCCTGTGACAGTTAGGTTCTCTGCAAGGACACTAGCTAAAGAAGAGAGACCGGAAACTGTCAAGTTCTCGGCTGAGGCAGCGCCCAGTGCCGAGGTGTCAGTAACTGTAAGGGTGGTGGTTTGGGTCTGATTTAACGTCGCTGTCTCAGAAACCGAGAGAGAAGCAAGCGCCGAGCTGCCGGTGACTGTAAGGCTTGCCAGTGTAGAGCCGCCAGCCTGAAGCATACCGGTGGTGATGATATCACCGGTAAAGTCAATGGCGCCGGCAGCGTTTAGTTTCAAAAGATTATTTGCCGAGGTACCAGGCACCAGGCCGCGTAGGCGATCAGCATTCAATGCCGAAAGCGTGGGAGCAATTTTGTAGCGCGGCCGTGCCTCAGCGTCATCGTTCACTTTGATACCCAGATAATAAACCTCATCATTAAAATCAAGGTCAGCGGGAAAAGGCACTATGGTGCCTAAAAAGGCGGTGATGACACCCTTCTCGGTGCGTAGCACCTGGGTTTCCTGCCAAACCGGCGTGCCACCTTCAGGCGCAGTGTAGAGGGTAAACTTGATGGTGTAATAATCATCATTGACGGTAAAGCCAGTGGTGTTAGAGAGGAGTCTCGCGGAAAAGCGCAAGAAACGCTGCGGGTCAGCATAAGCCTTATGAGCAAAGACAAAGGTAAAGAGAATGCTAAAGCCCAAAATGCTTAAGGCTGCCACTTTAAAGAAAGAGCGGATAAATTTAGAAGAAAATTGCCAAACCAAACCAGCAAACTTTGGGTTTGCTTTTAAGACTATCTTTCGGGTTGTGCTTGTTCTAAATTGTCTCTCCTTTTTTACCACTCCTTTTAAGTTAAGGTTAATCTGAATAAGCTTAGGGATGGCTGGCTTGAAGAATACCTATTTTTAATTTCAGAAATAACCGAGGTTTTAGCTTAAGAGAAAGCCTGCTTTTTAACTCATTATAATTATAGCAAAAATTCTAACCTCTCTCTGTCAACTCTTTATCTGCTTAACTTAGGGACTTTCTGATTCTCCGCCTCCCTATAAATTATATTATTAATATAAATAGGAATGCAAGACTTGATTTTTTGAAAAATTTTTTAAAAAGCCAAAATAGCCTTTCTGTTTTTTAGAAGCTAAACTGTTTTAGCTCTTACCTATCTTGTCAAAATAGGCTAGGATAGAGTTAAAATGATAAAAGTCTTCTTAAAGAGACTGGTTATTCAATATCTTGCCTATTTTGGCAGGAGAGCGATTGCAAAAAGCCAAGCACTGGTCATAGGGATTACTGGCTCGGTGGGCAAAACCTCTACCAAAGAAGCTATCTATGCCATTCTAGAAGAAGCCTTCGGCAAAGAAAAAGTCTACAAAACCCCCAAGAATTTAAACAGCGAGTTCGGCCTACCACTGGCTATTTTGGGGTTTACCCATTCGCCAAAAAAATTAGGCTGGCTTGCGGCTCTTTTTCTGGTGCCGTTTAGGCTTTTTGCCCCGCCTCTTATTGGCAGGCAATACTTTGTAGCTGAAATGGCAGCAGACAAACCAAGCGATATCAAGCATTTGCTTAGTATTGTCCAACCCAAAATTGCTGTGATTACTGGTGTGGCGCCGGTACATCTTGACCCGGGACAGTTTTCTAGCCTAGAGGAGATTGCCCAAGAAAAGGCTTTGCTGGTGGAGAGTTTACCCAAAGAAGGCGTAGCGATTTTAAATGGTGACAATCCCTACACCAAGAAGATTGCCCAGAGGCTGCGAGCGGAAAAACGCTGCCGGGTAATCTGCTATGGCGAAGGAGAGGAAAACGAGATAAACAAGTCGGCGCTGGTTGGTCTGAAGCTTAATGTGCTGGGCGAGGCTGGTAGATATGCGGCGCTGGCTGGCATCGCGGTGGCAGAGGCACTAGCCATTGACCAGCAAAAAATTTTTAGCGGGCTTGCCAAACTAAAACCTCTGCCAGGTAGAATGAATCTTCTGGCAGGCATTAAGGACTCGCTGATTATTGATGATACTTATAATGCCAATCCGGTCTCAATGGCAGCGGCGTTAAGGGAGCTTTCAAGTTTAGCAGAGAGACTAAAAGAATTAGATGGGTTTAGGGTCGAGAGTTTAAGAACTAATCTGCAAATTAAGACGCCAGAGGAAGAAAAGAGGTTTTCTGAAAAGGTGGCTTCGGAAGAAGAGATGGGGATAAAAGAAGAGAAGATAAAGAGAGAAGAGGCTTCAGAAGAAAAGGAAAGGGCAGAAGGAGGCTTGGCAGAGGAGGCAAGTATAAAGGAGGCGGGGAGGCGTCGAAAGGTGGCAATTTTAGGCAATATGAATGAGTTGGGCGCCTTAAGTTATGAGAAGCACCTAGAGGTGGGCAGACTGGCCGCTCAAGCAGCAAACCTGCTGGTGGTCATTGGCGAGAGAGGTAAATGGATCGGCGAGGGCGCCAGTAAGGCCGGCTTTCCCCAGCAAAAAGTCATCTGGTTTAAAACCCCAGAGGAAGCGATAAAAGAGGTGCCCAAATTAATTCTTAAAAGAGATATTGTGCTGGTTAAGGCCTCGCAGAACCAGATGAGGCTTGAGCGGTTGGTAAAAGTCTTAATAGCTAACCCCGCTGAAGCAAACAAACTCCTCGTAAAAAGATAAAAAAGAACCATCGCCCTTTTATATGGGAGAGAAAATTTGCTATTATGTAATGTTGGGCGGGTATAGTATAGTGGTATTATATCTCCCTTCCAAGGAGAAGAGACGGGTTCGATTCCCGTTACCCGCTCCAAAGAGATATGCGCCCGTAGCTCAATTGCATAGAGCAAGGGACTTCTAATCCCTAGGTTGCAGGTTGGAGTCCTGCCGGGCGCGCCAGAAAATCAGAGTAAGAACTTTTGGCAAAACTCTTTAAAGCGAATAGGCATTTTTTTAAAAAAACCAAGAAAGCAGGAATTAAGACTTCTTAAAAAGACTTTTACAAAGAGCAAACGCGCCCAAAAACCAAAAAGGCGCTTCTTAATTTTTAAGTTTACCTGCCGGCTTGTGTTTAAACCCATATAGCAGAAGCTTAAAAGAGAAACATCCCTTGTAGAGGGTTGACCGAAAAGAAAAAAATGTGAGATAATGGAAAAGCAACACCACAAAAAGGGGGAATTGTTTTGAGGTTTGCACTTTGGCTGGGGTATCTGAGCGCGCTCTTTATTTTTGTTTTTTTGTGGCAAAAAACCTGTAAGCTGGCAACTAGCCAGGTTACGGTGCTTGCTACCGCAGCCTTTTTGGCTGCTCTAACCTGCCTTTTTACAGGCTGTTTTCTTAAGTATTTATAAAAGCCTGTAAGAAAGGCCGCCTGCCCTTTTAGAAAAAGGGCAGGCGTATACCTCGGCCAGAGATTTTTGAAAAAATTTTTTAAGTTTTATAATATGTTTTTTGAAAACTACTGGCTTTGCAGGAATAATGGCTATTAACCATTTTTTAAAATTTTGCAACTTAAAATAAGAATCAAAAATTAATTTTGTCAATAAAATCTTTAAAAACTAATTATTTTTTACTAGTTAGTCAATAGTTTTTAATAAATTTGACAATATTAAAAAAATAATGAAATTTTGAAAATTATCTGCTATTATAGAGCAACAAAAGGCCCTATCGTCTAGTGGTTAGGACGTCAGCTTTTCAGGCTGAAAACAGGGGTTCGACTCCCCTTGGGGCTACCATTTTTTAAAAGGTAAAAAATCGCTAAAAAATTCTTCTTGGTTTTTTAAGTTTTTCCAGACATCTAAAGTCTAAGTTAGACTAGTGCAGCCTGGGCGCCTCACCGTCCTTTTGAGAATAAACACAACCGCAAGCCTCAGGAATATAAAAACCCAAAGATTGTGCCTTTTTTCTGCCCAAAAAAGCCTTTTTGCGACCATCAAAATCCACAAACCGAACACCAGTGGCTTTCTCAACAATTCTTCCCAAAAGGAGAATCTCGGAGCGCGTTTGATAAGGTGAAGAAAGTAGAGAGGTGGAAAAAGCCGAGAAATTGTTCTCTTTAGCAAAATTAGCAGTAACCGAAAGCAAAAGCTGATAACAAAAGGAGCAACGCTTACGGGCACGTCTTATTGTATCCGAGTCATACTGCATAGAATTCGGCGTCTCTAAAGGCAAAACCACAGAGAAAAACTCGCGGACATCTTGGGGAACAATATTCAGTTTAAGACGACGCTCCTCAGCAAGAATATTTAAATCTTTCTCCTGCTTTAAAAAGCGATTCTTGCCCGCGATATTGGGAGCATAAAAGAAAAGTTCTATTTTGGAAAAAGTTTTAAGTTCTTCAAGAGCAATCAAAGTGCAGCTATAACAGCAGACATGGAGTAACAAGGATTCCTCAGCCATTTTTACTCCTTAAGCAGCGCCAAAAGCTCTTTTGTTTTTTCTTGGACTAGGGCGCTGGTTTTGGCTTCAACATTAAGCCTTAGCAGAGGCTCGGTATTAGAAGGCCGCACATTAAATCGCCAGTCTCTTTTGCACTCAAAACTTAGGCCATCAAACTCACTAAAAACTCCCTTGCCAGCAAAACGCTCCTTTAATTTTTGAAAAGCCAGGTCTTTATTTTCCAAGCGGATATTAATCTCGCCCGAGATAGGATATTTTGCCATCACCTCGCTTACCGCGGACTGAAAGCTTTCTTTACTCTCTGCCAAAAATTCTAGTAGCAGAAGCAGAGGCAAGATGCCATTATCTGCATAATAAAAATCGCGAAAGAAGGTATGACCTGAGGACTCGCCGGCAAAGATTGCTTGCTCTTCCCGCATCCGAGCCTTGATAAAGGAATGACCTACGCGCTCCAGGATAGGTTGACCGCCGGCGACTTTTATGGCATCCAAAAGCGCCCAGATGTAGCGAGGGTCATAGATAATTTTCTCAGCCGGATGTTTTTTAAGAACCTGCTTGATAAAGAGGGTGTTGGTATAATAAGGCTCTACAAAAACCGCATCCCCTCGGGCAAAGAAGATGCGATCGCCGTCTGCGTCCCACGCCACACCTAGGTCTGAGGAGGATTCCTTGACAGTCTCTAAAAATTCTGGTCGATTTTCAGGCACAAAAGGATCGGGTCTGCCTTTGGGAAAAGAGCCGTCAGGCCAAAAGTTAAGAGGCGCAATTTCAAAATTAAGCCTACCAGCCTCAAACACCCGAAAAGCGATTTTTCCCATAAGACCAAAATTAGGATTTAGTGTCAAACGAAAATGCTTTTTGCGAAGATAGGGCTTTTCAAGCAAAATAGGTTTTCCTTCGCCAAAAAACATCTGAAGGGTTGACAGATTAACAAATTTCAGATGAAAAGAAGCATAATCCTGCCAGACATTCAGCTTTCTTAGACTGCCTTTGTAAGAGATCTTAAGCTTTTTTGAGGAGAGTGCCCAATCTCTTATCTTGGGCAAAAAATCATCACCTGAGACAGGCACCACTCCTTCTCTTACCAGCTTGATACCGTTATATTCCTTAGGATTATGTGATGCCGTCACCATTAAACCGCCGGCAAGCCGAAAATAACCCACGGCAAAATAAAACATATCAGTAGAGACCTCGCCAATGTCTACTACACTTACTCCTGCGTCTTGCAGACCTTTTATTAAACTCTCTTGCAGTCTCTGAGAATGAAGGCGAACATCGCGGCCTACTGCCACCTCGCCCTGAGGAGCAATCACTGCACCAAAAGCCTGACCAATACGATAAAACCCTACCTCATCAAAATCTTTCGCTACTATTCCCCGAATATCATAGGCTTTAAAAATCTCTGGCTTAAGCATCTTAAGCTCCTTAAATTCTTTAGAGATAGAAATATTTTCCCTCTTCTTTTAATTTTGCAAGGATTTTTTTTACCTCTTGGGCGCGTTGCTTGTTGGCGATAAAAACAACATCAGCTGTCTCCACCACCACCAGATCTTTTAGACCAAGTGTAGCAATCATCTTTTCTTCTGCATAGATTAAACAATTTTCATTATCTACGCCAATATGATGACCCTTAACTACCATATGGTGGCCTGATTCGCTGGCTAAAACCTCGTACAGCTTTTGCCAATTGCCAATATCGGACCACTCTAAATCCGCCGGCACCACCAGAATCTTGGAGAGCTTATTGACGAGAAGATACTCTATGGAAAGCCTGGGAAAGGCTTGCCAATTTTTATAAACCACCTCTTCTTCTTTTGAGGAACCGACTACCTGGATAATCTCTTCCACTATATTCTTGAATTGAGGATAGAGCCTTTTAAACTCAGAAAGTAGCGTTTTGGCCGAAAAGATTTTATAGCCTGTGTTCCAAAGATATTCCCAGGAGCTTAGGTATTTTTTGGCAAGAGCCAGATTGGGTTTTTCTTTAAACTGGGCAACTTTATAAAGAATACCCTCAGGATATTCTTTAATCTCTTTAGCAATTTTTATGTAGCCAAGCTCAGTATCCGCACTGGTAGGTTTAACACCAATAGTTATTAGGTAATCAGGAAATTCTTTTGCTGCTCGAAAGGCGACTCTGAAGGCTTTCTTAAAATTCGCCGGGTTTTTAATAAAATGGTCTGACCATAAAATCCCCAGATAAGCCTCATTATCCTTGGCAAAGAGTCTGGCCGAGGCAAGGATTACTGCCGGACCATTATCTTTTGCACTAGGTTCGCTAAAGAAATTGGCAGAAGGTAATTCAGGTAGCTCTTTTCTAATCTCTTGCTCAAAGACAGCAGGCGCCATCACAAAGATATTTTTGGTAGGCAAAAGCAGTTTGGCATAACTAAACATATTCTGAAGCAGGGTTTTATCCCCAATAATCTTTTGGAACTGCTTGGGACGACTATTACGAGATATCGGCCAGAGCCGGGTACCTGAGCCACCCGCCATAATGACAAGATAGTCCATCGCTAGCCTCTTTGGGTTTTAAATCTTCTGATAGCCTCTTTATAAGCTTGAATATGCTCTTCTACTACTCGCTTAGCATTAAAACGCTCTTCTACCGCTCTGCGACACTTGCTTCTATCAATCTCTTCTATTCTTAAAATCGCCTTTTCCATCTCCCCTTCTGTCTCTACCACAAAGCCGGTATGACCTGATTCTATAATCTCAGACGCTGCTCCTCTGTTAAAGGTAACCACGGGCGTACCGCAAGCCAAGGATTCAATATAGGTAAGCCCGAAGGGTTCTTCCCATCGCAATGGAAAAAGAAAACCCTTCGCTGCTGCAAAAGCCTTAAGGACATTTTGATATGACTTGGCACCAAGATAGCGAATCTGTTTGCCATCAATATAGGGTTTGATCTTCTTCACAAAAAATGTTGATTTAATGGGATCTTTGGGAATTGGCCCGATGATATCCAGCTCCAGGTTCAGTCTACGAGCAAGTCTAATAGCAATATCCGGACCCTTTTCTGGCACAATGCGCCCCACCCAAACCCACCTTCTCCCTGGTTTTGCCGACCAAGCAATTTTCTCCATTTCTAAACCATGATAGATGGTAGCAAGGTAATTTAAATCCGGCAGGGGCTTGCGCTGGTTATTGGAAATCGAAATAAAAAAAACATTCTTAAGATCTTTATGCGCCAAGGCATTAGCCTGCACATGGGCATCAGTCAGGGGATTGTGGAGAGTAAAGACTACTGGCCGATCTTTTATCAAACGGGCAAAAGCCAAAGCCAAAAGAAAACTATGAATATGAATAATGTCATACTCTTTAGCCTCATCAGCCAGCCGCGAAAGAAAGAGTGCTTCCGAAAAGAGATGGATGCTGGTTTTTTGGGTGGCGGTCATTTTCTTCCAGCGCTTATCGAGTTGACTAGGCACGATGCCGAAATCTCTGACCTTGGCGCGCGTCTCTGCACCTTTGGGAATATACCAGCTGACATCATGGCCTCTTGCCAAAAGGCCATCAATTAAAAGATTGGTAGTCTCAAGAGGCGCAAAGACTACACCGGCTGGCAAAGGGTAGCTGTAACTGGCAGTCACAAATTGGGCAATTTTCATCTCTTTTTATTAAATGCTGCCATCGCCTGCTGATAGGCTTCCAGATAGCCCTGGGTCATTTTCTTGACAGTAAAGCGCTCTTCTACACTTTTTCGGCAAAGGGTCCGATTGAGGCTAGGCGCTTTTTTGACAGCCTGAATAAAAGCCTCTAGGTCACCCGGCGGGACCAGAAAGCCTGTCTTTTGATTTTCTATCAATTCGGGCATTGAGCCCCGACTATAGGCAACTACCGGCGTGCCACAAGCCAAGGACTCGGGCACCACTAAGCCAAATGGCTCATCCCATTCGATGGGATTGAGAAATACTAAGGCATCTTTATAAAGTTCTACCTTCTCTTTATGGCCTACTTCACCCACCCACTCAATTTTACCGGGTTTTAACTCTCTTTTAATAAACTTATTAAAATACTCAAGATCTTTAGGAACATTCTGATCAAGCTTGGCTGCCATAAGGAGCTTTTTACCTAAGCGTTTTGCCGTCTCAATCGCATTATGGGCGCCCTTGTTTTGAGTAAACCTACCAATCCAAAGCAGATAGTCTCCACGAGGCGAAGGATTAAACTCAAACCGCTTTACTTCTATGCCATTGTAAACGGTTTTTATCCAGTTTAAATAGGGCGCATGGGTGCGTTGAAAATTACTGATGGAGATAAAAGGCTCATCTTTATAGAAGCGAAAGGTTCTTTGCACTTCAGGAGAAACAACCTTAGGATCAAGCGTACCATGAACAGTGTTGACAAAAGGCACAGAAGAAAGTGTCATCACTGCCAGCGAACGATGGGATTGGTGATTATGGATAATATCTGCGCCCCATTCCTTAGCATATTTGATAGCCTCTACGATATGCATCAAGGTATCATGAAAAGAGGTCCAGGGAACACCATCGCGATAGAGCGCCCGCGGATAAACAGATTTAAGAATGGCGGAAGTTTGAGAATCCCCGGTAGCAAAGAGAGCTACCTCGTGTCCTTCTCTTACCAGCTCTTCAGTCAGATTGGCCACCACTAGCTCAAGACCGCCATACTTTGGCGGCGGAGTAGTTTCCCAGAGAGAGGAGATCTGGACAATTTTCATTTTGTTCCTTTCTAGCTCAAAAATTTGCTTTTAATATAACAAAATCTTTGTTAGACTACAATCAAACTTATGAATATTGCCATTATCGCGCCGCCATTTTTAAACATTCCTCCCACTGGTCAAGGAGGCACTGAGAATGTGCTCTATTATAAGGTGAAAGAATTAGTAAGACGGGGGCATAAGGTTACCCTCTATTTTGCCGGCAAGGCGGAGATTGCTGGCATTTTCAAAAAGCGCATCTTTACCCAGGCAATAAACGAGATGAAGGTGGACCTGAAGTCGCAAGAGGCCTCACGTAAATTAAGGTTAGAGATGACCTATTTTACGCTGGTGGCCAATGACCTTATAAGAAACGAGGGCGCTTATGACGCGGTCTTTAACCATACGCGGGGCGAGGTGGCTTTCGCGCCTTTGACTAATTTTTTAAAAACACCAATTGTCTCGGTCTTCCATCTGCCTATTCTACCTGAAAACATCCAAGCCCTTAAGGAGAATCCCCGGGCTTATGCCATCTCTATCTCCAACAACCAACGCAAGAATTATAAAAACTGCCCCAACCTTATTGCCACGGTCTATGACGGTGTTGATCCGGCTGATTTTCCTTTCAATCCCGCGTCCAAAAGGGATTTTCTTTTTTGGATAGGCACTGTGGCTGAACACAAAAATCCCCTGGATGCTATTTTGGCGGCAAAACTCGCAGGTTATCCGCTCTATTTGGCAGGTAAAATTCGCGATGTTGCTTATTATGAAGAAAAAATCAAACCAGAGATAGATGGCAAAAAAATCATTTATCTTGGCGAGATTGGCTTTAAGGAAAAGCTCTATTATTTCGAACACGCTCTAGCCCTGCTCTTTCCTACTTTATGGCAAGAGCCTTTTGGAATGGTAATGATTGAGGCGCTTGCCTGCGGTGCCCCGGTGATTGCCTATCCTAATGGTGCGGTACCAGAAGTCATTGATGATGGCCGAGTGGGTTTTATTGTTCACAATTATAAACAAATGGCAAAAGCTATTCTAAAGGTAGCAAGCATTAAAAGGGAAGATTGCCGCAGGCATATAGAGGATCATTTTTCCAGCAAGGTAATGGTGGATAGTTATCTAGCAGCAATAGCCCCTATTTTACGTTAGCGGTAGGTTTTATAGACAAGCTCAACCGATTTTGTTAACTTAAAGACAATGAAAATTCTCCAAGCAATCGTCTTTCCGCTCTGGGGTAGCGGCAGTGGTACTTATGCGCGCCAGCTCTCAGAGCATCTTGTTAAACTAGGACATGAAGTCTTGGTGGTGGCGCCGGAAAAAAGAAGGCTGCCTTCTTTTAAAATTGCCCAAGTCAAACCTCCATTTTATGTCGCTTTTACCAATCATCCGGAATGGCCAAATGCCAAACGCTATATTGACCTTAACAACAAAGAGCTCTCAATGCAGTATCTTACCTATTTCAACGCTATCTTAGAGGCAGTAGAAACCTTTAAGCCAGATGTTCTGCATATCCATCACTGCTCAATACTGACCTGGATAGCTTCGTATATTAAAGGTATCTATGGTATCAATTACATAATCTCTTCCCACGGTACAGGGGTAATGACAGCCGAGGTAGATACCCGTTATTTAGCTTTAACCCGCGATGCCCTCACGCGAGCAGAGTTTATTGTGCCAGTTTCTGGCAGTACTAAACAGTGGCTTCTTAAAGTCTTCGGTAGACGCTTTGCTTGGAAAACCAAGGTGATTACCGGCGGAATTAATCTTTCGGGTATTTCTAAAAACTTAAATCTGGAAGCATTTAACAAAAAACATCAGCTTGCCAATAAAAATGTTGTGCTTTTTTCGGGCAAATTAATCAAAAATAAAGGAGTAGAATACCTCATCAAGGCAGCGCCCAAAATCAAGGGAGAGATTTTTATTATCGGCGATGGCGAAGAAAAAGCCAGACTGGAGGAACTGGCAAAGACGCTGGACGTCCAAAAGAAAATTCATTTTTTGGGTTATTTTGATAAAAACAAAACCGAGGAGCTTTTTCGCTGGTACCAAAGGGCAGATGTGGCGGTTTTCCCTTCTATCTGGGATGAGCCACTGGGACTAGTGGTACTTGAGGCGCTTGCCTGCGGCACACCGGTGGTAGCGAGCAAAAAGGGCGGTATTCCTTTAGCGGTTAAAAACGGCTACAACGGCTTTTTGGTAAGGGCGCGCTCTCACAAAGAGATTGCCAAAGCCGTAAATAAAATTTTGGAAAACCCTGCTCTAAGAGCTAAAATGTCTGAAAATGCTGCTACTTTAGTAAAAGAAAGATTTGATTGGCTAAACATTGCCAAACAATTTGAAAAACTCTACGAGATTGCCCACAAAAAAGCCCAAGGCTCAAGACAGGCAAGAAAGCTGCTTAAGGAGCAGAAGAAAAGAGAACTTGAGAAGCACAAACTGGAGATTTTTAAAAATAAGTTAAATATCTAGGGGAGAACGATTTTAAAATAGTCTCAACTACCGCAATCTTTTTTGGTTTTTAAAATTTAGTTTTTTAAGGCAAATTTCTTACAAGGGTCTTCCTTTATGTCAACAAGTCTTTGCCAAAAAGTTCTGTTTTTAAGAACCATTTCCTAACCTATAAGTTGCAGGCGATTTCCGAAGCTGCTATGTTTTAAAGGATGGCTGACATCTCCACAATTAGACATTCACTTGCCCACATTTTGGCTATGGCAGTGCTAAAACTCTGGCCAGATGCTAAGTTGGCTTTCGGTCCGGCTACTGAAGATGGCTTTTATTATGATTTTGATTTGCAAGAAAAAATCTCTGAAAAAGAGCTGCTAAAAATTGCCGAAAAGATGGAAGAAATTATTAAAGAAGGGCATTCTTTTGTTCAGGATTTTTTATCGCCAAGCGAGGCTAAAAAGGTCTTTAAAAACCAACCCTATAAACTTGAGCAGATTGAAAAAATAATCGCCGAGGGCGAAAAACAGATCTCTGTTTATAAAACAGCTGATTTTATTGATTTATGTAAAGGCCCTCACGTCAAAAGTACTAAAGAGTGCGGCGCTTTTAAGCTTGTGCAAGTAGCAGGCGCCTATTGGCTAGGCAGCGAAAAGAATCCAATGTTGCAGCGCATCTATGGCGTGGCTTTTGCCACAAAAGAAGAACTTGAGGCTCATCTAAAACTACTTGCCGAAGCAAAACTGAGAGACCATCGCAAACTAGGCGCAGCCTTAGGGCTTTTTCTTTTTTCGGATTTGGTAGGTCCAGGTTTGCCACTCTATACACCCTTAGGCACCCGCCTAAGAAATCAGATTGTAAAGTTTTCGCGGGAGTTAAGAGAGTCTATTGGCTACCAAGAAGTCACCACACCCCAGATAAACAAAATTGACCTCTTTAGGGTCTCTGGCCATTTGGAAAAGTACGCAGAGAATATGTTTGGTGTCTCCTCGCATTACTCCCAAAAACAGTATTTCTTAAAGCCAATGAATTGCCCGCAACACATCCAGATCTATGCTAGCAACCAACGAAGTTATAAAGATTTACCCATCAGGTTTGCAGATTTCAGTTTTATATATCGCGACGAAAAGATGGGTGAACTTTTGGGACTCTCCCGGCTGCGCGCCTTTTCCCAGGATGATGGCCATTGCTTTTGCCGCCCAGACCAGCTTGAAACAGAATTTAGCCGTCTCTTCTCGGTCATTGATAAAGCAATGCAAGCGTATGACTTTGCTTATCGCCTGCGGCTTTCTTTAAGAGATCCCAAAAAGCAAAAGGAGTATCTGGGCGATGAGGCTTTGTGGCAGCAAGCCGAATCGCTGATGCGCAAACTCCTCAAAGAGCGAGGTGTTAATTTTACAGAGGCGCCTGGCGAAGCTGCTTTCTATGGTCCTAAGGTGGATCTTATTGTCAAAGACTCGCTACAGCGAGAGTGGCAGCTCTCTACCATCCAGCTTGATTTTAATATGCCCAAAAGATTTGGCATTTACTATATTGATGAAAATGCCAAAAAGCAAACTCCTATAATGATTCACTCAGCTATTGTTGGTTCGCCGGAAAGATTGATGGCAATGCTTCTTGAGCACTATGCAGGTGCTTTACCATTTTGGCTGGCCCCCCTTCAAATGGTTCTCTTGCCGGTCTCTGAGAAGTTTCTCTCTTCTGCCCAAAAAATCAATTCTAGACTTCAAAAGGAAGGTTTTTTCACAGAGCTGTGGCAGGAGGATTCGCTTTCGCGGCGAATTCGCCAGGCAGAGATATTGAAGGTGCCAGTAATGCTTGTTTTGGGTGAAAAAGAGAAGAAGGCCAATCTGCTTAATCTTAGACTTAGAGAGCAAAAAGAACAATTTTCAATTAGTCTTCAAGAACTTATCAGAGAAGCCAAAGAGGCTCTCTGCAAAAGAGAAAAGTCTCTATCTTTCTAAAAAGAGTGTTTTAAAAACCGATTTGCCAATACACAGTTATTTTCCCTATTTCAAAAAATTTTTTAAGAAAGAAATTTTTAGGCGCTTTAAAAGGATGACCTTCCCTGGTCATCCTTTTAAGAGAAATTACCAAGGCTCTAGCCGCTCTGCCAACCTTTGTCTGATTGTCTGGATTTGCTCGCAGACATAAGGCTCTGGTAGCTCCAAAAGAGAGGCTATCTCCTCTGGCTGTCTCCCCTCCTCAAAGAAATAGGAGAAAATTTTTCTACCCTTTTCGTCTGTCACCTCCTCCAGCGTTCGCTCAAGGTCTACCCTGAAGATAATCCTTTCTTCAAAGTTGACAGGGTCTACCAAACAGTCATCAAGGGAAAGCGGAGAGAAGAAATCCGGGTTTTGGGCCCGTTTCTGTGCCGCCTCCTTAGCGGCGTTTACAATCTCTCTTCGGACCTTGATATAGATCCAAGTAGAGATTCCTAAACGGCCGGGCTTATAGCTTGCCAAAGCGCGGCTTACGCCCAGCAACGCCGCATCTCTCTTTTCCTCCTCGGATAGCCAAGAAGGCGAACAACGGGAGGCAATTTTTTGAGCGAACCTTAGAACCTCCCTCTCGTCCAAAAGGATCACCCCCTTAGTTTAAGAGATTAACAATTTTTTCTCTGACCCACAAGATAAATTTTATTTGCAATTTTTTAAAAATTACTTAAGATAAAGAGAAAAGTTCTCTTTTTAAGCACAATTTTGTTATTTTTATCAACTTTTCTTTAGGGATTTTTAATTTGGGCAAACGGTTCTTATTAAAACACTAATTCTCTAGAATTACGAGAAAAATTTTAGATATGGATGCCAAAGTAGATGAGAATATATTTTAAAGAGACATACAAGAACAATAGCCCAAACAAGGCCTTTAAGACATTGGGGTTAAATTTGGCGACTAATTTGGCGCCGTAAATTGCGCCAATTAAAGCGCCAACACCTAAAGCAACTGCCACCGGAATGTTGACCACGCCTTGAAAATATTTAAAGATTGCGCCCACCAGAGCCATCCAGACAAAGGCAGCCATTGAGGTACCAATGGCTAATTTGACTGGTGCTTTTAAGAAATAAATGTAAGAAGGCACCAAGGCGTAGCCGCCACCCAAACCAATGATGCCAGTTAAGATGCCAATTGCTGAACCTAAAACTGTTTTGGCTAAAGGATTAGCCGGCATTTCCGTGTTTTGTCCTGCTTGACCTTTAACCAGTAACCCTTCATAGAGCATCCGCAAAGAAACAATAATGAAGGCGATGCCAATAATAAGATCAATCAAATCACCGTAATGCTTAATGTAGCCAAAAACGATCGAGCCAATAATTACGCCCAAAATGCCTGAGTAGCCAGTCAGAAGCGCGGTCTCTTTGTCAACATTTTTCATTCTAATGTGCTGGATGGCGCCAGAAGCAGCGGTAAAAACCACCGCGGTCAAAGTGGTGCCAACAGCAATCGCCGGGTCAAAATGAAAACCAAAACGAATCACTGGCATCATCAAGGCACAACCGCCAGTACCCAAAAGCCCGCCAACAACGCCAGCCAAAAGACCAGTGACAAGATAAACAAGGTAAGTCATTTCTCCTCCTTTCTAATCAATTTTATTTTTATCTTTATCTTAAAATATTAGCAATGACAAAGCGATTGTTCCCAAAATCGCCCAGACGGAATTTTTCTTCAAAACCATCAGCCAAATAATTGCCAAAGCAAAAATCAACCAGGCCTGCCAGCCAATCAGCGACTTAAAGGCAAATTGCAATATTACCGAAAAGATTAAGCCGATAAAACCAGCTAAAAATCCTTTAATAACAACTCTCACGATTTTATTATTTTGAATCCGCCCATGAAGATCAGCAAGGATAATCATCGCCGTCAGTGATGGCGTAAAAATTGCCAAGGTGGCAAAAAGCGCG
>Ga0078972_1009663_pt1 | contig 18818 bp, 12 predicted proteins | sample YelNatPaOPGAMG01_FD_67568 | JGI IMG/M metagenome (GOLD analysis project Ga0078972, IMG submission 67568) | Hot spring thermophilic microbial communities from Obsidian Pool, Yellowstone National Park, USA - OP-RAMG-01 (SPADES assembly) (version 2) | ecosystem: Environmental > Aquatic > Thermal... | reverse complement strand
TTTTGTGGTATAATCTATAAAGCTATGTTAGAGGGGTTATACGATTATAGTGGTGTAATTCATATACATACAATATACTCTGGTGACAGTGAGGCACATCTTGAAGATGTCCTTACCTGTGCAAAGAGATTTGATGTAGATTTTGTAATAATCACCGACCATAACTCGTTAGAGTATAAATCCAGAGAGGGTTGGTATGATAATATATTGATCCTAGTAGGAGAAGAGGTTTCTCCTCCAGAAGGAAACCATTATCTAGCCCTTGATATAAAGGAACTTATAGAGCCTTCAGATCCCCCTCAACGGGTTATTAATCGTGTAATAGAACAGGGTGGTCTTGGATTCATTGAACATCCTTTTTTCTACGGGAATCACCATATTCATCCATTTAATATCACACCAAGCCCATGGTTAGACTGGAATGTCGATGGCTTTACTGGACTCTCTATATTTAACTATACTTCTGATGGGGGAGAGAGGATGAGGGTCTATACATTCCCCATATATTATGCCTTTCCAGGTCTAGATAAGGATAAGCCAAATATTCATACGATAAAGAAATGGAATGAACTTACCTCTTCTCGAAGTACGGTAGGGATAGGCACGGTAGATGCCCATATGTATAAGGTAGATATAGGGCCATTTAGAGCTCCTGCCTGGCCATTCTCTTATTATTTTAATTCTATAAGAACACACATACTATCTAGAGAAGGATTGAGTCCTAAAGCTGTTTATGATGCCATTAGGAATGGTCACTGTTATGTATCCCATAACTATCTTGGAAGTTCTAAAGGATTCTTATTCTGGGCTGAATCATTGGATAGTACTGCTATTATGGGAGATACCATTAATTTTAGAGAAGGGATAAAACTCCGTATATATTCTCCTTTAAAAGTAAGGTTTAGACTTTTAAGAAATGGGACCTCGATAAAGGAGGGCATAGGGAATTTTCTAGAAGACACAATAGAGGTTCCAGGAGTATATAGGGTAGAAACATATATCTATCACAGACTTCTATGGAAGCCTTGGGTATTTACTAATCCTATTTATATAAGGGCATAACTCTTTTATATGTGAGGTTTTTGGGCAATAGTAAAGTCCTTTGCCCCAGGTGTGCTTGAATCCACAGCTATAACTCCAAAGATTTCACCTATTGTTTCCATCTGATTTTCTAGGTCTTTAAGTTTATTTTCTCTCTTAGCGGTATTAAAGAACTCTGATAGCTGAGATATCTCCGTATTAAATCCTCTTATATTAGTAAATCCTATTTCGAGAAGGGCATCTTGCAAGGATTGAGATGTAAAATGTGAAAGTTCATAATATTTAGACTGTATAACAAAAGGAGCTAGCCTCTCAAAAAAGGATAGTCCAAATATATGGGGATTATATCTTGCATATTTAGTCTCTGAAAGGTCGTTGAGTCTTCTCCTAAGGTCATGCTCCTGCATAAGCCATTCTTTATCTAAGAATAGAGCATACTTTACTTCTCTTGGCGGAGATTTTTCTTTTAGTAGATAGAAGAGGATACATTCATCAGCTATAATCTCCGCCCACAGGAATTCGTCTCGCTCATCAGAAGGCGAGTAATGGTCATAATTTTCAAAGATCATAGCCAGCTTACCACCAGGTCTTAATACTCTATATACCTCTCTTAGAGCCATTATCGGGTTGTTACTCTGTTCTATAGAACTGGCTGCTATTACCCCATCAAATGTCTCATTAGGGAAATCCATCTGTACTACATCCATCTCTAGAAATTCTACATTTCTTATCTTAAGCCGTTCTGCGTTCTTCTTCTGCACTTCTACCCTTCTATGAGAAGGGTCAATACCTATTACCTTTTTAAACTTGCCAGCAATCCTCAGGGAGGGCCAGCCATCTCCTGGACCAACATCTAAGATTACTTTAGAACCCCTAACCGCATAACTGAAAGCACTGCATAGTGCAATATCCAACCAGTGATTTTTATTATTTACATCTAACGGCTGATAAATTATAGGAAGGGTATAATTAGACTGTGAATCCTGCCTTTCGTAGGTCAGTTCTGCACTAGTAGTCCTTATGCAGGAAAGATGAGTCCTTATCCAGTTTTCAATCTTATTCTCCATAACTCCATTATACCACACTATTCCATATTAGAATCCTATTCATATATTTATCCCTTCCTTACTAATATAATCTTCTACCTCTTCTCTATTAGGGATTGATGGTTGCGCCCCTTTACGGGTTACTGTAATACCTGCTACTACATTTGCATATGAAACAGCCTCTTTCAATGAAACACCCTCTGCGAGTTTTAATGCTAATGCCCCATTAAAGGCATCACCTGCAGCAGTTGTATCCACAGGATTTACTTTTATTGCCGGCACTTGAAATACACTATCTCTTTCGATGCATAATGCTCCTTTAGCTCCAAGTGTTACTATAACTGCTTTAATCCCATAATCCAAGAGGCTTCTGGCTCCTCGAACAATCTCTTCATTACCTCTGAGGTCTTGTCCAGTGAGTGTTTTCAGTTCTGACTCATTAGGAGTAATTATATCTACCAGGGATAAGACATCCTCTGATAGATTTCTTGCTGGAGCAGGATTTAGGATAGATAACATATTAAGGCTTCTTGCCACCTCTAAACAATACCTTACCGTCTCCAATGGGATTTCTAACTGAGTTAATAAAACCTTGGCTTGAGAGAAGACACACTTACTCTCTTCTATTTCTTCTGTCTTCAGATTCATATTCGCTCCAGGGGCTACTACAATTGTATTTTCTCCATTTTCATCTACTATTATAAGGGCAACACCAGTAGGGATCTCTTTATCTCGGAAGAGATATTTTACTTCTACCTTCTCTTTTACTAGATTACTAAATAATTCATCTCCAAATGGGTCAGAACCAACCTTTCCAATAAAATAGGACCATCCCTTTAGCTTAGAAACTGCTACTGCTTGATTTGCCCCTTTGCCTCCTGGTGCCCTATAGAATGACTCCCCCATAACGGTCTCTCCGGGACTTGGCATTTTCTTTGTTTTTATTACTAGGTCCATATTTATACTTCCCACTACTACGATCTTATTATCCAACATCTCCCTCCTTATAATATTAGTCAGGATTTATTGTATAGTATATCATATGTTTGATATAATTATATTAGAGATGATGTAAGGTGAAGACGCTTAGGTATCTCTTTCTTCTGATAGTTTTAGTGATACTTCTAATTCTACCCATTGGATTTGCTTCTTCCCAGATAGGAACAGATATCCAGATTGAATTGGGTATCAACGGACTTGTAAGGATAGGAAGATGGAATCCTATACTGGTAAGGGTTAGTACATTTGGTATCCCTTTTAAAGGGGAGATAGTAGTAGATATTAAGGAAGGTAGTATGATCCTTGAGAATATTAGAGTTACTAGTTTAAAAACGAGTGTAGACCTTCCTATATACTCTAAAAAGGACATTCTGTTTTTAGTCCCCCTTTCTGATATGAGATATCCGGTGAAGGTCTCTATATTTTCAGATGATGGTAGACTCATAAAGACAAAGGATTATGAGATAAAATCCCTGGAGATGAGATGGCCTATTATTGGGCTAATAGGGAATAACTCACTACCATATACCCAGAGGGATATAAGGATAACTATGTTAGACCCAGAGCTGATTTCAGGAAAGCCATTTATGATATTCGATCCCCTTGATTTATTGATTATGGAGAGTCCTCCTCAAGGGGATATGGGGGAGAGTATTGAGAAATGGAGAGATTGGGGAGGGAATGTAGTAGTGGGCGAGCATAGAGAATTTAACCTTTCTAGTAGGGCTGATACCTATCCTGGAAGGATAGACTTCCAGAATCTGGTCATTGATTCTTTAGAATCGGAGGTTATCCCTCTTCCCTCTAAGGGTTTTATATCTCTAATCCTATTTATCTATATTTTACTCTTTGTTGTAGTGTTCTATTATGTTAGAAGATTATTTCTACTAAAAATCTTGATAGCCATTATACTATCTCTGTCATTCTCTATAGCCCTTTTTAATATCACCTCTTCTAGTAAGCTAAATAGTACAGTTATGACTCAGTTTAATCTTATAAGTAATAGAGGGAATAATCCATTTAGTGTTGTTTATAACGGTACTGCAGTTTTTTCTCCCTATTCAATGTCGATCCGGTTGAGTTATGAACCTTACAATACGGTCTTTTGGGTTGGAGGGGGAAGGGAAAAGGGTATAGCCAAAACTACCTTTGTAATCTCTCAGAATAATCAAGAGTTAAGTGATATCTTGTTAGAGTTGTCTCCAGATAGGAAAGGTATCCTTAGGGGTTGGGGAATAAAAAGAATAGGTGTCAATGCTAGACTTTTAAAGAATGGTGTTCTCTATATAGAGAATGACTCTCCTTACCTTTTGAAAGAGGTATATCTTTTAACTGGCGGTAAATACCTATACCTTGGTGATATAAAAAGAGGAGAAACAAGGTTTGATATAAGGAGGATAAATTTGTCAACAGTCAAGATAGAAGGAGATAAGGGAAGATTTTTTTCTTGGGCAAAAAATAATGATATAATATCAGATAAAAGGGATTATATATTTGGCTGGATAGATGACTTTTCTCTATTAAATACTACAGAAATTCATAATAAAAATTCTTACACCCTTTATATTATGGAGATGAAAAGATGATGGTAATAATCTTAAAAGACTTAGAGGCTAAGATAGAAAGCTATGGAATGCTTAGATTCCTTGGAATATCTATGTTTATCTTTTTCTTGCTCTTTCTTATAGTAGCTCCAGGTTTTCAGAGGGTTTTAGGGAGCTTTATCCCTAACCTCATCTTAGTAGTTGGCATTGGAGAATTCCTTATCTTTCTTATCTTTACTATCCTTTCTACAATCGGAAATACCTTATCAGAAGATGAAAGAACTGTCAGAGACCTTGCACTTGGAAGTGATTTTTCCCCATCAAATATCATTATTGGCAAATATACCTCATTTATCTTACATCTTGTATTATTCTTGATACTCACATTACCTATAAACCTAGTGTCTCTAAATCTCAGTCCCAAAGGTGATATAATGGCTATCTATCTACCTATCCTAGTAGTAAATGGAAGTCTAGGTAGTTGGGGCTTATTTATATCAACTATGAAGGATAAAAGATTTGCCATATTAAATCTTTCTATCTTACTTATCTCTCTTTTAGTATTTACAGTGAGGCTTCCCTATCCCTGGAGACTTATAAATCCTATATTACTTATGATTAATTACTACCCATTGGCTCTATTATACTATCTTTTGATTTTAATCCCTGGATTGGCTTTGACCTTCTGGCGTATAAAATATTTAAAGAGGGTAAAAGATGAAACCAGAGATGGTTAAAACCTTTATTAAGATAAGATGGAAGATAAGAATTATCTCCTTTATAAACTGGCTTATAGAGCTCTATCTGTACCTTTCTAGTATCTATATAGTAAGCTACTTCTTTAGATTAGATATCAGGTTAGATTATCTGGGAATCCCTATTGTATTGGCAGCTATTTTTTCTGTAGTTAAGCCTATTAGAGATAGGGATATAGCAATAATTTTAGATAAAGACCTGGCTCTTGAGGAGAGAGTTATTACCACCTTAGAATTTGACCACCAGGAAAGTCCCCTGGTTTCCAACCTTATCATAGATACTGTGGAGAGACTGAAGAATTCAAATCTAAAATTGGTATGTCGTTTTAGACTGAGAAAAAGATTGTTGTATGCTATGGGTATTCCTATATTAATATTCTTCTCCCTTTTTATATATAATTCTATACAGTTTTCAAGGAATTTATCCCTGAGCGAAGGAGTGGTAGCAAGTGAAAAAGGGAAAGAGATCATCTCTCTGGCACAGCAACTGAGGTCTGAAAAACCAGAGATTGCCAAAAGGTTAGAGGCTTTAGGGAAAGGCATAGAAGAAAAAAAGGTCCTTCAGAAAGAGAATATAGCCACATTAGATAAGATAACAAAAGAGATAGATAAAGAGACGGATTCTTCTGGGAATACCAAAAATATAAATGTAGAACTGAAAAAGATTCTTGAATTAACTGCTAGTAAGCTTGATATGGAGAATAATCCCTCTAAAAATAATCAGGAAATTTCTCCTCAGAGAAAGGAATCTAATCAAACCGCAGAGGATAGTAATAGAGGTAATGAGAAGGGTTCTAGCCCGAAGGAGCCTAATACTGGACAAGATAATTCCTCAGGGATTCTAGATAAGAACAATATGCCTGGTATAGGTAAAAATGGGAATACTGGTTCTTCTGAAGATAAGACCACTAATCCTCCATCTCAGGCTGGAAGTAGAGAGGATAATGGAGGGATAAAAGACCTAGGAGAAGCGTCTAGTAAAGAGAACAACACCATCCAAGAGGGTGGTACCCTTCCTGGTAAGGGGGAGAGAGAAAATAAACTGGGAGAAGAGACCCCAAGAAAGACTGAAGAAGGAGCTCCTCAATTTGTACCAGGTATTCCAAAAGGAGAAGGGGAGATAAAGATAGAGATAAAAGGATTTGGGAAGGCTACCTCATCCAATATACCTGAGGCAGGAGGAGATGTGAAGAAATCTGCTGAGGACCCATTAGCTAAAGAGCCTATACCGCCAGAGTATAGAGAGGCTATAAGATTGTACTTTGAAAGATTGAAAGGAGAAAGATAATGGAAGATTTTAGGCTTGCCTTTAGTAAGGCTAAATTGGAAATATCTAAAGTAATTGTTGGATATGAAGAGATTATTGAACAGGTGCTTATAGCTCTGTTTAGTGGGGGGCATATACTTTTAGAAGGATTGCCGGGTTTGGGAAAGACATTGATGGTGAAGACATTAGCTGATACCCTGGACCTCTCTTTTTCTAGAATTCAGTTTACTCCAGACCTTATGCCGTCCGATATTATAGGTACTAATATTATGGGGCAAGATAGGAGTTTTCATTTTCAGCCTGGTCCTATATTTGCCCAGATAATCCTGGCGGACGAGATAAACAGGGCTACACCTAAGACCCAGTCGGCACTTCTGGAGGCTATGCAGGAACATAGTGTAACGGTATCGGGGAATCTCCACCGGTTGAAAGAGCCTTTCTTTGTTATGGCTACTCAGAATCCTATAGAAATGGAAGGGACATATCCTCTTCCCGAGGCACAGTTGGACCGATTTTTCTTCAAACTTAAGCTAGATTTTCCAGGCAGACAAGAATTGGTGAATATAATAGACCGTACAACTAATCCTATAATACCGAGGGCAGAGAGGATTTTAGATGGAGAAACTATAGAGGCTAAGAAATTAGAGGTGAGAGAAGTACCAGTGGCAACCCCTGTTAAGGATTATGCTGTCAGATTGATCCTAGCTACCCACCCTAATTCAGAGTATTCTACATCTTTTGTAAAGAGGTATGTAAGATATGGGGCTAGTCCTAGGGGTGTCCAGGCATTGATCCTAGGGGCTAAAGTAAAAGCTTTAATAGAGGGAAGATTCAATGTAAGTTTTTCTGATATTAGATATGTAGCTAAACCTGCCTTGAGACATAGAATCATACTAAATTTTGAAGGAGAAGCAGAAGGTATGGATACAGATGAACTTATAGATAATATTATAGAGGAGATACCAGAGTTGGAAAATGAGCCTATTAAGCCCTGAATTTTTGAGTTATCTTGAAAGGTTAGACATACTCCTTAAGAGATCTATAAGAGGAGTAAGTGTTGGTGAGAGGATAAGCTCCCGACATGGGAGAGGGATAGAATTCCAGGACTATAGGAGTTATGAGATAGGAGATGACTTCAGATACATAGACTGGAATATATACGCCCGTCTCGATAGGCTTTTTGTTAAACTATTTAGAGAAGAGGAGACTGTAAATATATACGTCCTTCTTGATGTAAGTAGTTCTATGGATTTTGGAACCCCTTCAAAACTTTTGTTTGGGAAAGAGATTGCAGCTAGCTTGGGATATATTGGTCTGGTAAACTATGACATAGTAAATCTATGCTGTCTATCCTCAGATATACGAGAGAGACTCGAAGGATTACGGGGGAGGACAAACACCATAAGGCTTCTTAGGTTCCTAGAGGATGTTCTTCCTGCAGGTACTACTGCATTGAATAGTGTTATGAAGGAGATTGTTAGGTCATTGAGAGGTAAGGCGATTTTTATTGTAATTTCCGATCTTTTAGACCCTGCAGGGTATCAGGAAGGGTTAAAGATGTTAAGGGGAAAGGGTTATGATGTGTTTGTTTTCCATATCCTTTCTGAAGAAGAGATATCCCCTAATATAGATGAAGAGGTTAGATTAATAGATGCAGAAACAAAAGAGGTCTTAGAACTTGATAACTATGAAGGTATTGTAGTTGGATATAAAAAGGTCCTGGAGAGATTTCTGAGAGAAATAGAAGATTTCTCTTCTAGACACAATATAGAATATATCAGGGCTTCATCTAGTATTCCCTTTGAGAGAATTATTCTCTATTATTTGAGGTTAGGAGGATGGCTTAGATGAGATTTCTTACCCCTTCTTATCTTTTATTCCTTTTGGTTATCCCTTTCTTGATAATATTGTATATGCTAAGGGTGCGTAGAAAGGCAGTATTAGTTTCAAGTCTTTATCTATGGAGACGATATATAAAAGAGAGGGAACAGAGTTCAATCCTTAGAAGGTTAATGAAAGATATCCTATTGCTACTTCAGATTCTTGCTGTACTATTTATAAGTATAGGTTTAGCCCAGCCTACCTTATTGATATCTAGGAATACTAGATATATCGCTTTTATTATTGATGCATCTGCAAGTATGGAATGCAGTGACCTTAAGCCTTCAAGGCTTGCCTATGCGAAAGAGAAAGCTATCAACACATTGGGAGGATTAGAAAGAGGAGATAGGGTAGCTATTTTCCAATCAGATAATACGGTAACACGTATCTTGGATTATACTGAAGATAGAGGTTTAATAAAGAGCGCTATAAAGGGCATTACCCCTAAGGATGTTACCGGAGACATTCAATCTGCCCTCCTCTATGTAGAGCATCTGGATAGAAAGCCTGATATTATATTTATCTTCTCTGATGGTGCCTTTTCTACAGATATTCCTCGAGATTTACCAGTGACTCTTTATTGTTTTAATAAAAGCAATGATAATGTTGGCATTATAAATATAAGTGCAAGGGATGTAGGGGTGGGTAATGAGAAGGAGGTCCTGGTAGTGGTTCGGAATTTTTCTTCATTTGATAGGGCTGTTCCTTTTCGGTTGTGGGATGGAGATAGGATTGTAGATAATAGGGTTTTAAATATGAAGAAGGGAGAAACGTATAGAATAGTGGTGGGACCCAGGATATGGAGAGGGATAGTTAGGGCTAATATATACCCTAATGATGTATTCCCTCTAGATGATCGTGCATATATTACATTCCCAAAACTGAAACCTTCTGTACTTCTTGTAACATCTGGGAACCCTTACCTTGAAGCATCTATTTCTCTTAGTGATGTAGGAATGGTGGATAAGGTCGAAAGTTTTGATCCATCTATTGCATCTAAATATGATATTATCATTTTTGATGGAACTTCCCCTAATAAGGTGCCTCCTGGAAATTATCTATTTATAGGTAGGATGCCTGAAAACTTGCCTCTACAGGTGATAGAAACTAAGAAAGATCCTGCTATATTAAATATAGATACATTACATCCTGTGATGAGATTTGTAGATCTAGAAGGTGTAGAGATTAGAAGAGGGGTAGTATTTAATGCTTCTCAGGGAGAGAATTTGATCTCTACCTCTAATGGGGCATTAGCTTGGAGTTATGATGGGGAATTTGGCAGGATAATTGTTCTTGGATTCTATCCTGAAGAGAGTTCTTTCGTTGAAAAGAGTAGCTTCCCTATATTTATCAGGAATGTTATAGCCTGGCTGGGAGAAAATCCTTCCCCCAGTATATTGACAACAGGTGAGACTCTTAAATTTAGGACAAGACAAGCCAATGAATTGGTTTCTATAGTAACACCTTCAGACCTGCTAAAAAGAACCTCTGATGAAAAAAGGGTATTAGTATTTAATGAGACATCTAAAGTGGGCATATATTCTATTAGAAGTGATAATGGGAGTATTGATATAGCTGCTAATCTTTGCTCTCCTTTAGAATCTAATGTATCTCAACAGGTATCTGAGAGAAAATTTAATGGGGATATGGTCTCAAAGGAGAAAGGAAAGAGTCAAGCCAACCTCTGGTATATATTTGCTTTAGGGACTTTAGGCATTCTTTTTGCTGAGGGGTATCTTTTTTATGGGAGGAGATAGTTTATTGAGATTCAATAATTACTATTTCTTTCTTCTATTTATACCTCTTGTTATATTTGTATGGATGAATAGATATAGAGTAAATAGAGTAAGTTTATGGTTAAGGGTGATAGCCATAGCCCTTATAATCCTTTCTCTAGCCAAGCCACAGGTTATTAGAAAAGATACCTCTTTGAATGTTCTATTTGCTGTGGATAGTTCATTAAGTATATCTAGCAAATCTAAAGAGGTGGGAATTCAATTCATTAAAAGGTCTTTAAAAGAAAAAGGAATAGGCGATAAGGCAGGTATTATTACCTTTGCTGATGGAGCGTTTACTCAGAGTGCGTTGTCTGAAAATCCATCACTAGATATATATTCTTCTCCATCGCCGTATAGTACAGATATCGAAAGCGCTATAAACCTCTCTATGTTACTTTTCCCAAAATATGGGAATAAGAAATTGATTCTTCTTACAGATGGAAATGAGACAAAGGGCGATGCCCTGGCTGGTGCTTACAAGGCGAAGGGCGATAATGTTGAGATAGATATTTTGCCATTAGCTGATACGGTCTCTTCTGAGGTTGCCATTGAGAATATGGTCCTGCCAGAAAAGGTAAATCTGGGGGAGCCATTTTCTGTAAAATTTGTAATTACAAGTACTAGCAATCAAAGGGTTACTCTAAATCTATTTGAAGATGGTAAAGAGATTCTTTCTGATAGGCTTACACTTAAAGAAGGGAAGAATCTTTTCCTATACACGCTTTCCATATCTGGGGTAGGCTTCCATAGATTTAGAGGAGAGGTTATTCCAGAAAGAGATACCAGAAAGGAGAATAATACAGTAGAATCGTTTACGGTAGCGGATGGCCCATCTAGAATCCTCTATATTTCTGGAAACCCTGAAGAAGTATTTATAAAGGCACTCAGGTTGCAGGGAATAGACCTGAAGATTGCTACTCCTATTGAATTGCCAGATATACCAGTTGGTTTTTCTGGATATTCTGCTGTTATCCTTGATAATCTTTCTGCCACCCTTCTTACTTTAAATCAGATGAAGGCTCTTCAAACATTTGTAAGGGATATTGGGGGAGGACTTTTAGTAATAGGGGGACCAAACAGCTTTGGAATGGGTTCTTATTCTGGGACACCATTAGAAGATATATTACCTGTGGAGAGCCGAATAAAGCAAGAGGCTCACCTATCTGATATTGCTCTGGTATTAGTTATAGACGCCTCTGGAAGTATGAGTGGACAGGAAGGAGACCTTTCTAAGGAAGAACTGGCTAAAGAGGCAGCACAGTTGGTAGTTGATTTGTTAAAAGATAACGATGAGGTGGGAGTTATAGCTTTTGACCATTCGTATCAGTGGATTGTTCCTATTATAAGCGCTAAGGATAAAGAGAAGATTGAAAAAGAGGTAGCAAAGATTCAACCAGGAGGGGGCACTGCTATGTATCCTCCATTAGAAGCGGCTTACCAATCCTTAAGAGATATAAAAGCCAGGATAAAGCATATAATAGTCTTATCAGATGGACAGACCGAGCCTGGAGACTTTAATTCTTTAGTAAAAAAGATGCGGCTATCAGAGATTACCGTATCTACTGTGGCAGTAGGAAGTGATGCTGATGTAAACCTTATGAGGAAGATAGCTGAATGGGGAAATGGAAGATTTTACTTTACTAATGATATATTTTCCATTCCTCAGATCTTTCTTACTGAGGCACTTACAAGTAGTAGACCATATATAGTAGAGAAGGATTTTTATCCAACCCTAAATGAATCTACTGAATTTTTAAGAGGTATTGAAAGATTTCCAATCTTTAAGGGATATATTTCTACAACATTAAAGCCGAATGCCAACCAGACCTTAACTGCTTTAAATAAGGAACCGCTCCTTGCTCAATGGCGATATGGGTTGGGAAAGGTGGTAGTCTTTACTTCAGATACAGGAAGAAGATGGATTAGTAATTGGGTAAATGACCCTACATATTCCAGATTTTGGTCTCAGATAATAAGGTGGATAGGGCAAGAAACTTCACCCTATCATATTTTTATTTCTACCTATCAAAAGGATGAAGATGTGAATGTAGGAGTAGATGTAATAGATTCAGAAGGTAGATTTGTAAACTTCTTAGATGGTAATTTAAAAGTAATCTCTCCTACAGAGAAGACGGAAGAGACGAGGCTTTCCCAGATTGCACCAGGGAGATATCTAGGTAAAGTAGATGCCAAAGAAGAGGGTATATATTCTCTTATTGTGACACTTGGTAATGAGAGGATGGCGATTTCTAAGCTAGGAGGATTCTATATCCCTTCGTCATTAGAGATGAGGAAGGAAGGACTAAATAATCCCCTCTTATCTCAGATTACAGAGATCACTGATGGACATATATTGGTTAATGGGGAGAACATATTTAATAAAGAGGGCAGGAAATCAAGTAATGTCTATAGAGATATATGGCAGTTTGCAATGCTCTTAGGTGGTTTAGTATTCTTGAGTGAACTTGTCTCGAGAAAATTTCTAGCTATTTTGGAACAGATTAAAAGGGTGATAGATATTGTGCCTAGATATATCCATTTGAAGATTCCTAAGGAATCTTTCTCTCTGTATGAGAGGGCTTACGAGCCTTTGGAATCTGTAACTAGAGTAAAGATAAGAGAAGAATCTCCTATAAATGCTTCAAGTATGGAGCATGCCGCTAGATTATATATAGCAAAATTGAAACAGGAGAAGAATGGTATACCCCTTTACAAAAAAAAATAATATGCTATAATTAGCTTAAATCTGGCAGACTAACTAGACAGGTTAGGACCAGAAGGAGGTGATGGTAGATTTAGTTGGTCAGGTCGAGGTTAGTATTGTCAGAGAAAGACCTTCTCTCGCTAGGGAGAAAACTTAAGGAGACTCTTGAGATGCGATGAGAAGGAAAAATAAAACCTCTAGAAAGGAGGCTTCAAAAGTGAAGCGAATTGCGTTATTTTTGGCATTGGTGTTGGCTGTAGTATTTAGTGTGCCAGCTATAGCTGCACCGTTTCCAGATGTTCCATCAAACCATTGGGCTTATGATGCAGTAAATGAATTGGCATCAAAGGGCTTGATTATTGGGTATCCTGATGGGACATTCCGTGGGAACAACCCTTTAACTCGTTATGAGTTTGCAATGGTTATTTCCCGTTTAATCTCTTATCTTGAGAAGGTTTCGGGAGGACCATCTATCGATGTTTCTCAATTTGTAACTAAAGGTGAGTTGGCAAATACCCTAGCTAACTACGTAACAACCGACCAGTTAGCTGACTACGTAACGGTAGACCAGTTAGCTGATTACGTGACAACCGACCAATTAGCCGACTACGTAACAACCGACCAACTCGCTAACTATGTAACAACTGACCAACTTTCCAATTATGTAACAACCGATCAGCTTTCTGATTATGTAACTTTTGATGCTCTAGCCGACTACGTAACAACCGACCAACTCGCTAACTACGTAACAACCGACCAGCTTTCCAATTATGTAACAACCGATCAATTGGCCGACTATGTCACGACAGACCAGTTAGCTGACTATGTAACAGTAGACCAGTTAGCTGACTACGTGACAACCGACCAACTCGCTAACTACGTAACAACCGACCAGCTTTCCAATTATGTAACAACCGATCAATTAGCCGACTATGTCACGACAGACCAGTTAGCTGACTATGTAACAGTAGACCAGTTAGCTGACTACGTGACAACCGATCAACTCGCTGACTACGTAACAACCGACCAGCTTTCCAATTATGTCACGACCGATCAGTTAGCTGACTATGTCACGACAGACCAGTTAGCAGACTACGTAACAACCGACCAGTTAGCTGACTACGTAACAGTAGACCAGTTAGCAGACTACGTAACAACCGACCAGTTAGCAGACTACGTAACAACCGACCAGTTAGCAGACTACGTAACAACCGACCAGTTAGCAGACTACGTAACAGTAGACCAGTTAGCTGATTACGTGACAACCGATCAGTTGGCTGATTATGTGACAACCGATCAATTAGCCGACTATGTCACGACAGACCAGTTAGCTGACTATGTAACAGTAGACCAGTTAGCTGACTACGTAACAACCGATCAACTCGCCGACTATGTAACAGTAGACCAGTTGGCTGATTATGTGACAACCGATCAGTTGGCTGATTATGTGACAACCGATCAGTTGGCTGATTATGTGACAACCGATCAGTTAGCTGATTATGTGACAGTAGACCAGTTAGCTGACTATGTAACAGTAGACCAGTTAGCAGACTACGTGACAACCGATCAGTTAGCTGATTATGTCACGACAGACCAGTTAGCTGACTATGTAACAGTAGACCAGTTAGCTGATTACGTGACAACCGACCAGTTAGCCGATTACGTAACAGTAGACCAGCTAGCCGACTACGTGACAACCGACCAGTTAGCTGATTATGTCACGACAGACCAGTTAGCTGACTATGTGACAGTAGACCAGTTAGCAGACTACGTGACAACCGATCAACTCGCCGACTATGTAACAGTAGATCAGTTGGCTGATTATGTGACAACCGATCAGTTAGCTGATTATGTGACAGTAGACCAGTTAGCTGACTACGTAACAGTAGACCAGTTAGCTGATTACGTGACAACCGACCAACTTTCTGATTATGTGACTTTTGATACTCTGTCTGACTATGTAACCTTTGATGACCTAGCTGGCTATGTAACTACTGATATGCTAGCAGATTACGTAACCTTCGATGATTTAGCTAGCTATGTGAGTCAGGATGACTTTGATGCCCTTAAGACTCTCGTATCTGACCTCTCTGACCAATTTGAGACTATGGGAGTAGATGTGAAAGACCTACAGGATAGAGTATCTGCTCTTGAAGACACTGTAGCAGGTCTAAAGACTGTTTCTCCAGAAAAGGTCGCAGAACTTGAGTCTAGAGTATCTACTCTAGAGAAGAAGGCTCTAACCTCTGTAACTACCAATGTTACAGTTACTTCAAACTACAAACTCGGAGATACAACTCAGGAACCAGCAGCTCTTGGAACTACTACTGACCAATTCTTAAGTCTAGCAGGGATATATGAACTTGGCAATGTTCCAGATGCTATTCCTAACCTTACAACTGATGTACAAACCCCTGATGCAGGTAACGTCATTGGTATTACTGACCTACCTAGCACTGGTATGACTGCCGGTGGACACCTCACTCTTACTATTAACGTTCCTGGGAAGAGCGGCTCAGATAAGATTTACGGACAGATTACTCTTAGTGCTGCAGCAGACGATGATATCTCTGCCTTCTTTACAGGGCTTCCTGCAGCTCCATCTTTCAGCATTAGTAGCTTCAAGGCATATGCTACAGATGGTAAACTTACCGCTGAAGCTGGAGACCTAACAGCATTTAAGTTCACAAATCTAACCTTAGATGATGCAAGACTCTTCAAGGATAAAGATGGTAATCCAATAACCCAAAGAGGGCTCACCCTTACATACAATCTAACTGACAATATAAAGCTCCAGATGTCTCAGGTTTATCTAAATGACAATAACTACAGCCAGATATACGACCTTCCTCAAGGGACAGGTAGTGATATATACTACTACTCTATTGGTGGAAAGTGGTACCAAATGAATGGCAACCAGGATGTTGAGAATGCAGCTGGGACAGATGTCGTTCCTGATACTGCTGCTGATGGTGATGTCGTAGCTACAAATATGAACACCTCTGGTACTTACTACTTTGCCAATAACCAGTGGTATCTAGTGAAGGGAACCCAAGATGCCACTCCAGGTACCCCTGATCCTGCTGATACTCCAGTTTCTGCATTCCAGCCAGTTTGGGCTAATAGAGTATCTATGAAGCTTGGAGAGCCTCTTACCCTTAATCTCAACCTTGTCAAAGAAGCAACCAACCGTATAGTTGGTGGTGCAGATGCTACCATTAAACTTGGAAATATTAATATCGGTGCAGAGTATGAATTAGCTATGGATAAAAACTTCCAGCCTCTTAGCAGTGATGCTGCTGCTATGACTCTTAATGCTACTGTTCCTCTAGGAAGCATACTCACAGTAAACGCTGGGTATGAGGATGTAGGTCCCGATTATTCTGCTCTCTGGGGTTCTTATACCAAGGATAGAACCGGATATACCGCTGGTATCTCTACTAAACTTGGTAATTCTTTAACCCTGCAGGCAGGCTACGCTGTAGAGAAGGATAAGAGCACTAACGGTGCAACAGTAAACAATACTGGATATGGTGTAGGTCTCAAGACCAATATCCTCGGTGCTGCAGTTCAGTACGTATCTACTACTGATAACGTTGCTGCTACTACTACTAATACGGTAGAAGCCTCTCTAGCTCCAATAAGCTGGTTGACCCTTGCTACCAAGTATAATATAGGTACAAGTGAATTGGATGCTTCTGCAAGTATAGCTATTCCAAACCTTCCTAAATTCTTAGTCTACTATACTCCTAATAGTACATTTAAGTATGGAGTAGCTATGTCCCAATACACATTCTTTAACTTCCTGACATTGGCAGCTCAGTTTGACCAGAATCCAAGCACTCCAAGTACTCAATTCTTAGTAGATGGAAGTGTTAAACTTACTAACAATCTATCTCTCGTTGGTAGATACGTAAATTATCCTAATGCTCAGACCTCTTGGGAAGCAGGAGTTAACTACACTTACAAGTGGAGCGACAATGCCAATCTCTCAGTTAACCTCAAACATGTTGTAGACCCATTTGGAACTGAGGCTAATGCACTTGTTACTACAGTAGCAGTGACATTCTAATAGATTATATTTTAGCCCCCGGAAGCCCCGGGGGCTTTCTTTTTTAGAGGGAAAAATGTATCTTAAAAGAAAAGACCTCCTTATTATCTCTTCTATTTTCGTCCTCATCCTTTTAATTTATCTATTTAATTCTTTTACATCTACTTTAGGTGACACTGTAATAATCCAAGTAGCGAAGAAAGAACCTATCCGTCTTCCTTTGAATAGAGATAGAATTATTAAGGTTCAGGGACCTTTAGGAGAAAGTGTAATTGAAATTAAGAATAGAAAAGTAAGAATGCTTTTTTCTCCCTGTCCAGATAAACTCTGTATGAAACAAGGATGGATAGATAAGACCTCGCAGTCTATTATATGTGTGCCGAATAGGATAATAATAAAAATAGAAGGGAGGGCAGATTTTGATGCCCTCACCTATTAGAATCGTCTTACTATTTTGCGGATGCCATATTATAGGCATCGATAGCAGAATAGATTGCCCATAGAGGAGCTAATGCCCAAATAATGAATCCAATACCTACATAGGAAAGGACTGTGCCAACTACGTAGATTCCTATGTATATTAGGAGATGGTTAAGTCCTTTGCTCTGGTCTCCTAAGAGATACTGTCCTAATCCAGGAAGTATTAAGGATGCGACTGCTGCCAACATTGGGTCGAGCTTTTGAGCTTGCTGAGCCTCAGCCGCCATAGCAAATGTCCCCATAAGAGCCTGCACTGCTAGGATTACTACAAGAATGATCGCTACTTTACTTAAAATTCCCCTCATCATTTACTCACCTCCTTTCTATCTAGTTTAGATGTATTTTATCAGATAAATAGGAAATTTGTCAACTTATGAGACCAGTATAGGCATACTCTGAGGCAAAATCTCTAACCTTGCCCTATCTGTATAAAAGACCTCTCCATCTACTTCTGCTGGGAATTTGTATGGAGAAGATATCTCTACAGAGCTAGCCTTCATCATCCTTACTTTGGGATGGAATATATGCTCGCCTTTATAAACCTTTGGCAATGTCTTTAATATCTCTATCTTAGATGCATTTTCTATCAGGCATACATCAAATCTTCCATCCCAAGGGCTTGCGTCTGGAGCTATCCTCATTCCACCACCAAAATACTTACCATTTGCTATAGCAACAAGCAAGGCGTTCATATCAATTTTTTTATCATCTATCTTTATATTAAGAGGAAATCCTTTATTTTTAAATAATCCTATAAGTGCAGAACTTAAATATGCTATTGGACCTAAAAATCTTATTGGCTCAGCTATATCTGCTACAAACGCATCAAAACCTACACCTGCTACGTTTATAAAGTATCTATTATTTATCTTTCCTACATCTATCATTCTTAACTTGGTTTCAGTAAATGGTCTTAGTATTATATCTATTAACCTATTATTACTTAATGAATGGAAGAAATCATTTCCTCTTCCCACCGGAAGTATTCCTAGAGGAATATTATAGCCAAATATACCATTCACAACCTCGTTTACTGTCCCATCTCCGCCTACAGCTACCACTGCATCAAATTTTCTTGCTGACTGTTTGGCTATCTCGGTAGCATGTCCTATATATCTTGAAAACTCATGCTCAAAAGAGATTCCTAATAACCTCAGATTTTCTATTATCTTTTGGGTAAGGTTCCTACCCTTTCTTCCGCCTGCTATTGGATTTATAATAAGTTTAAAACGCATCGACTCTCCCTCTTCTTTCTTACAATTAAAAGTTTGG